>Ga0265295_1003066_pt1 | contig 25040 bp, 25 predicted proteins | sample Munlansysbiofilm_FD_192503 | JGI IMG/M metagenome (GOLD analysis project Ga0265295, IMG submission 192503) | Leachate microbial communities from a municipal landfill in Southern Ontario, Canada - Methane capture system biofilm | ecosystem: Engineered > Solid waste > Landfill > Unclassified ... | reverse complement strand
GGAGCTTGGCATTTAGAAAGCTCAATAGTTGCACAAAACATGTGCGTTTTGTGCAACTTAATTATTTTTACCAACTGTATAGGCATCCGCCCCACCCATCTCGACCTTCACCCCGTATTTTCTACTGAGCACGCTGGCCACCAATGGCAGCGAACTCATCATGACCCGTGTATCGATCATGAAGTCCTCCAAATACGAAAAGCCCTGGAGCTTGTGACTCCAGGGCTTTTCGTTCGTTGTTGTGTTTAACGGCTAGGCTACGCCAAGCAGATACCAATATGGCTCGAAACTTCGTTCGACCAACTGGGCAAGTTGCTGGGCAAATGGACCGTAATCCGTATCCTTCCCCGCCTTGTCCAGATTCTCGTAATAGGCGGCCCGATCTTCCACCGGGATGATCACGGTCGGAAATCCTGCCCGCATGAGTTCCAGGTTCATGACGAGCCTTGAAGTCCTGCCGGTGCCGTCCCGGAAGGGATGAGTGATGACCAGATCGACATGCACCCTAGCAGCCCTTTCCACCGGATGAAGGCTTTGAGCCTCACCCCGGTACCAGTCGAAGAAGCTCTGCATGCGTTCGCCGACATGGAGATGATCAGGAGGCGTATGCCCAGCGCCTGAGATGATGACGTTGCAGCCCCGATAACGCCCGGCTTCATTGTCGATACCCCGCAGGACAAGCTGGTGCAGATCCTTCAAAATGCGCTCATCAAGCGGGACGCTCTCCTGCACGAGACTTTCCAGATAGGTAATGGCATCGGCATGGTTGATGGCTTCGAGATGATGTCTCAGCGGTTTGCCACCGATGGTCAAACCTTCTTCCAATACCACTTTGGTTTCCATGAGGGTCAGCGTGTTCCCCTCGATGGCGTTGGAATGGTAGGTGTACCTCAGCACCATGTCCTTGCGCAGGTTTCGGACAAGTTCCGGCGCAAGGGGACGATGAGCGTCGAGCTTGGACTTCAGGGCGTCCAGATTGACGAAGGCGTCATGGTGCATGGGATATCCTGTTTGGCTTTCAAGATTTGGTAAACGCGTTGCCCGCCCATGTCCAGCTAACCTACCACAACTCGCGATCAGACAACACGACCTGCATGGGCATGTCCGCAATACTCACCCCTCCATCAATCGAGAGAGATAGGAAACCCTGCATCGCCATCATCATTTTAAAAGATAGCCCCCATTTTCACGGCCAAGAACGAATCCGCAACCCTCGCTGGAACTCTGAAAAAGAAAAAGCCGCTGAAATTTTTACATTTCAGCGGCTTATCTTTTTAGATGGTGTCGAAGGGGGGACTAGCGGAGGCGTCGCAGCTAATTCTTTAAAATCAATCAAATTTAGCTAGTTAAGAATAAAAACACTACGTAATTTATGACCTACATTCTTGACCCCGCAGAATCAAGAAAAAAATAAATGACAAATTACCCGCGCTTGCTTTTGGGGATGTTGAGGGGCACCTACCTTCGAACTCCCTCGTTTCATCTTTATCCACGATCCCAAAGGCGGATACAAAAGCTATTGACACACAAATCTCCGCAAATGACACAGCGCTACGCACATCTTCGTAATGACGCTCTAAAACGAGCAGCTGAAGTGGCAGGAAATTTATTTGCGAATATTGAAAAGCCAAAAACTTCGATGGATATTGAAAATCCAAAAACTGCATAAATCGGAAAAGCCGCTACAGATGTTTCTGTAGCGGCTTTATAGTTGGTGTCGAAAGGGGGACGCTTCGTTTTCGTTGCAGTTATTACTCCGACAAAAAAATGCATTTTATCGCCCGACGATCTGATTTTATGAATCCAAAGTTCAGAAGCACTTGAAACCCATAACCCTCCCCATACACCGCATCATCGCGTCCCCCAGGCGTGCCGCAGTCTGACGACGGATCCGTAGCAGACAACATTGCTCAGGATGGCCCCGACAATCCAAGTCAGGGAACTCGCCGCGAAGATCTCGGGGCCGAGAGTGACCAGGGTCACGTAGGCGAGAATGCAATATGCGGCAAAGTATCGGTTGACGACCTTGCCGACGGCGTTGATTTCATTCCGGGTCAGCAAGCACCCGCTCAATATGGCGCCGAGAGTCACAAAGAGCATCCCGCACAGAAGATAGAACATCGCAGGAGAGGTCGCGGCGTGAATTCCATGCAGGAAGGTGTTGGGCGCACCGGAACCCAAGCCGAATTGCGGGCAAACGGCCAATGTCGCCGAACCGGTGGCGACGCCGATGAGCGTCAGCTTGGCGAAAATCCTCCATGGCGCGGGGCGAAGGTCTTTGGCCACGATCCCGAGCACGGCTTCATCCATCCCCGCCGACGGGACGACCCTGTCGGCGTCGACGAACTCGACGAATTCACGCAGGCGTTGCCGTTCCGTATCAATCCTGTTCATGCTTCCCTCCCTTGCCCGCGATCAGGCTCCGCAGCTTGCGCACGGCCCTGCTGATGATCTGGCGGGAATTGTCCGCCGAAGTCTGCATGCGTTCGGCTATTTCGGCAAAGGTCAATCCCTGGCTGAATCGCAGCTCCAGTGCATGACGCTGGCTTTCGCTCAATCCCGCGAGTTCGGACAGGACCTCGTCCATGGAGCCGAGGCCCTGGTCGGGGTCCGCATAGGACTCCACGGGATACTCCGAGTCGGTCACGTACTTCCGTCGGGCGGCCTTCTTGCGGACATGGTCGATCAACGTGTTCCTGGATATCGTGAAGAGCCAGGGCAAAAACGGGATATCCGGCCGATATCGATGCCGGTTTTGATGGAGCTTGGCAAAAATCGCCTGGAACGTGTCCTCGGCCTCGCTCCGATCCTTGAGCTTGCCCATCAGAAACCCGAAGACCCGGCTTTTGTGTCGCCCGTACAGCTCCTCGAAAGCCTCCATATCGCCAGCGGCATACGACAACATGAGTTCCTCGTCGGTCAATTGCGCCACCTTTTCCCTGTTTCGTCATCCGAACCTCCCGCCACCCTGCCATGATGCCACGTCCGCCGCGTCGCCCTTCCGAAAAGTCTGTCAGAAGCCCGAACGTGACGATCGATTCCGATGGGAGGCATTCCATCCCGTTTCACCGTAACGTCCCGATTCTGCCAGCCCCCTTTCATACTGACAATACGAAGGCCGGGGCGAATATGTGACATATTTTTTTCCCCTGTCACAAACGGACGATCCGTTTCGTTCTGGTTGGCATAAACATCAACCAACCTTCACGGAGGAACACATGAACACGCTGAACAAGGGCATCAAGGGATTCTTGACGGTGGCATCGTTTGCCCTGGCGCTTCTGATCACGCCTCGACTCGCCCTGGCCCATTGCGACACCCTCGACGGCCCGGTGGTGTCCGACGCCCGGACCGCCCTGGCCGACGGTGATGTCACCCCGGTCCTCAAATGGGTCAAGGCCGACGACGAACCGGAAATCCGGAAAGCGTTCGACAAAACCTTGTCCGTGCGCAAGCTCGATGACGGAGCGCGTGACCTGGCGGATACCTATTTCTTCGAAACCCTGGTCCGGGTCCATCGCGCAGGTGAAGGCGCCCCCTACACCGGGCTCAAGGCGGCCGGCGCCGTCGAACCCGTGGTCGCCAAGGCGGACCTGGCGTTGGAGCAAGGGAGTGGCGCTGATCTGGCCAAGACCATTGCCGCCCACGTCGAACAGGGAATCCTCGAGCGCTTCGGGCATGCAAGCGAGACGAAAAAACACGCCAACGACAGCGTCGATGCTGGCCGGAAGCATGTCGAGGCGTACGTAACCTATGTGCATTATGTCGAAGGGATCGTGAAGGCGGTCCACGGCGGTGCCCATCATGGCGAACAGGCCGCGTCCGGGGATCATCAGCATTAATTCTGCCGGGTTGGCAGCCATCACAACAGAATTATGACTTGCCATCTTGGCTAGGGAGAACCCTCAAGAATCGAGTAACTCGCAGCGTTCCGGAAGATCATCCCTGGTGGCAAAATCCCTGCCCGTGACCACCGAAAGTTCAGGCAGAAGATGACGCTCTGGGAAAAACGCAAGAACTCTCCCAAGGACGAGTAGTTATCGTAGTAGAAAGATGAAACTTGTAGGCCGGCCTCCCCTTCTCCCGGGAAACCGGCCTTTTTCATGCATAATGAACGATCCTACTTCGAATTTTGCCTACGTTGAATCCCAGGAGCTGTTTTGAAGTTATCCCGTCAAAACGACATGACACGATTGCAGACTTGCCCATAAATATTTTTCCACTTATGGATAACAAAGCTCCACGCTATAGAACACAAAAAAATCAAACTTATTACTATTTTCGCATTTTATTCTTTGATAGCAAATACGATTAAACTTGCACAATCACTACTACAGACAAGCATCATCCTCGTGGCCCATATCCATCTTCACGACAACATTACTCTACCTATATTTATCTGCAAGTGTATCCATCAAAGCATGAAATTCTTCATGCTTTCCCACCCCAATACGCTCAACTTCAAGTTTTTCAAAATTATCGAACATTTTTATGTCCTCATCGGCACTCAAAACTTTTTCAGCCATTTGAAACAATACATTGTTTTCTTTAAAAATATGCTGATTCAACAAAGAAACGTATTCTTCCACAGCCTTCTGAAATTCAGCAGCATTGATGCCGCTTGATGTGAAATTTCCCAGTGCTTTTTTCATATCTGCAATATGGCGACGGCCACGTTCGTGCTCTTGCAGCATCACACCAATTGGCCCACCATCCTTGGCTATTCCAGTAGCTTCAAGCGCAGGAAACAAAAAATCCTCTTCTTTCCCGTGATGACATTTGTCTACAAAGACGGTCAGAAATTCCATGATCCCTTTCAATTCTTCCGCAGGAACATTCTTTCCAGCAACTATTTTTTTGGCCACATTTTGCAAAATGGAAAGCATCAACTGAATGCCTTCGTGTTCATTCATAAGTTCTTGAATAGATTTCATCTCAACGCCTCCAATATTAAAAAATAATCATTTCTTTATAATACCATGCAAATATTCAAGCAAAGCGACAGCGTGATTCAACTCTTTATTTTTGCTGGAATACAAAAGGGTCACGCTCCCATCCTGAACAAAGTTGATAATCTTGTCGACGGATTCCGCCCGGGAATCCAGCTCAGCAAAATATCTTCTTTTGAACTCCAGCCATTTGCTTGGTTGATGATCAAACCATTTGCGCAACTCAGTGCTCGGGGCAACATCCTTGACCCACAAGCCCTTAAGACTGTCCTTACTCACCCCGCGTGGCCAAAGACGGTCCACCAGAATACGCGTACCGTCGTCACCTATGGGATCGTAAACTCTTTTGATTGCAATACACATATCAAAACACCCGGATCATGCGGAGGGACGAACATGCCGCCCCTCCATGTTTCCTATGATTTTTTCAGAAAACTCAACCATATTGAACGCAGCAGAAAGAGCAACAACGAGAACGCACCCACCGCAAATATGACATCCGGCAGCATGCGCATCCACGTTACCGTGCGGATGAACTCGCTGGACGTGATTTCAGGGCTGCGCGCAAACCACAGGCCTTCCTTGACGGCGTGGTAGAACTGGAAAAAGCCCGAGGGAATGAGACTGAAGACCATCATGCCCGCCAAGCCGCCGTTGAGCCCGAAAAAGCTCCATTTCAGAAGGCTGTCCGACCAGGATTCCTTCGTGACGATATGCCTTACGGAGAAGAGCATCAGGGAGATGGCGAGCATGCCGTACACACCGAAGAGCGCCCCGTGGGAATGGATAGGCGTGGTATTAATGCCCTGGGCATAGTAGAGGACGATGGGCGGGTTGATCAGGAAGCCGAACACGCCTGCCCCGACGAGATTCCAGAACGCTACGGCCACGAAGAAGTAGATGGGCCATTTGTATGCGTATCCCTTGCCGCCCTCGTCCACAACCCTGAGGTTATGCGCGGCCTCAAACCCCAAGAGCGAGAGGGGCACGACCTCCAGGGCCGAAAAGACCGCTCCGAGGGCGATGACGATGGTTGGCGAACCGCTCCAGTACAGGTGGTGGAAGGTGCCGATGACTCCGCTGCCGAGATACAGGAAAACGATGAAGTACACGCTGGTCAGGGCGAATTTCTTACTGACCGCGCCAATGTGCGAAAGCAGGAAAGCCATGACTACCGTGGCGAAGACCTCGAAAAAGCCCTCAACCCATAGATGCACGACCCACCACCGCCAGTATTCGGCGTCCGAAAGGTGGCTCCCCTTCCCGTAGAGCAGCCCCGCCATGTAGAAGAGCGGAATGGACACCGAGCTGTACAGGAGCATGTGCGTAAGCCCACCGCCGTCCGTCTCGCTCTGCACGGCCGGGCGTATGGCCCGCCAGACGAGAACGAGCCAGATGATCATGCCGACGATGAGCAGGAGCTGCCAAACGCGGCCAAGCTCAATGAACTCGTAGCCTTGGTGGCCAAACATGAACCCGTCGCCATCGAAAAAGCCGGACACGGAAAGCCAGGTGCCGCCCAAAGTGCCCAGCACGACGACCACCAACGCCCCGAAAAGGACGACCACCCAAAAAGCCTGCCCTTTTGGTTCCTTGCCGACAAACGGGCCGATGAAAAGGCCTGCGGCCAAGAAGCACGTGGCAATGAAGAAGATGGATAACTGGATGTGCCACGTTCTCACTGCCGCATACGGCAGGAAAGAGGCGATGGGGATACCGAAGAACGAATTGCCTTCCACGGTGAAGTGGGCCGTCACCGCGCCAAGACCCAGTTGCAAGGTAAAGAGCGCGACTGCTGTCAGAAAATAAATGAGCGTCGCTTTCTGGCTCGGAGTCGGCGTTGGCTCAGGGAAATCGAGTTTGAGTTTGTTTCCGTAATCGTCATGGCCGACATAGCGCTGATAGACGAACAAGGATCCTGCAATGCCGAAAATGAGCAAAACAACGCTGACGATGGACCAGATGAGAAAATCCGGCAGAGGCTCGTTGCCGACCAGCGGGTCGTAGGGCCAGTTGGTCGTGTAGGTGTGCTCGGCGTCAAGGCGCTGCGTCCCGGCGGCCCAAGACAGCCAAGCGAAGAAGACCGTCACCAGACGTCCCTCCTCGGCCGTCCTGACAATCCCCGGTTGCAAGCCCATGCGGTCGTTTCCGTTCTGAAAAAGCTCCGTATAATAGACGGTCAAGGCCTTGAACGCTTCGGTTTGAAACTCCGTCAGGTTCAGCACCCCGATGAGCGGATCGTAACGGTTCTTCTTCATTTCCTGCGTAACCAGGACCTGAAGCCGGGCCTGTTCGGTAGGGTCTAGCGTCTTGAAGTCGTCATGGGTGAACGCGCCAGCCTGGGCAGCGTTTAGCCCATTGTGCCGGGCAACCAGAAAGAGGCCCATGCGGTGCAGGAAGTCAGCCGACCAATCGGGTGCCAGATACGCACCGTGCCCCCAGATGGTTCCGATATGCTGCCCGCCCCTGCTGAAAAAATAATTCTGACCGCCGATGACGTCCTCGCCTGTGAACAGGACGCTGCCTGAATGATCCAGGACCTTGGCGGGAATAGGTGGTTTTTCCTTGTTGATGGCGTATCCACCAAAAATCAGGACGCCAAATGTCAACGCGAGACAAAAAAAGAAAACAGCCTTTACCTTTGGACTTATCATTTCTGCACTCCATTGAATCCAACACAACAAGATGATTGGAAGCCTCAACGAATCTTTAAAGCAGAGATCAGCCTTTGATGATAAAAGGGGGGAGCCGAAGCCCCCCTTTTATCTATTTGCCCGCCATCATGGCCGCGATGTCATCCTGCACTGTTCCGATTGGTTTAATGTCGAAATTTTCGACCAGTACCTTGGCCACGTTCGGTGACAAGAAGCCCGGCAGCGTGGGCCCGAGGCGGATTCCCTTCACGCCAAGGAACAAGAGCGCCAGCAGCACGGCCACGGCCTTCTGCTCGTACCAGGCGATGTCGAACGAGATGGGCAGATCGTTGATGTCATCGAGGCCGAAGACTTCTTTGAGTTTCAGAGCAATGACGGCCAGGGAGTAGGAGTCATTGCACTGCCCGGCGTCCAGAACGCGCGGGATGCCACCGATGTCACCGAGATTCAATTTGTTATAGCGATACTTGGCGCAACCGGCCGTCAAGATCACGGTGTCATTGGGCAGATTTTCGGCCACTTCAGTGTAATAGGAGCGAGACTTCTGCCGACCGTCGCACCCGGCCATGACCACAAAGCGTTTGATAGCTCCGGACTTGACAGCCTCAACCACCTTGTCGGCCAAAGCCAGTACCTGATGATGGGCGAATCCGCCGACGATGCTGCCGGTCTCGATCTCAACGGGCGGGGGACATTTCTTGGCCTGTGCGATCAGCGCCGAAAAATCCTTGGCTCCGCCCGCTGAACGGTCCGCGATGTGCTTGGCACCCTCATATCCAACTACACCAGTGGTGTAGAGGCGGTCCAGATAGGTGTTTTCTTTTTTGAGCGGCACCAAACAGTTTGTGGTCAGCAGGATGGGGCCGTTGAAAGACTCGAATTCGGGATTCTGCTGCCACCAGGAACCGCCGTAGTTGCCCACGAAGTGCGGATACTTCTTGAACGCCGGATAGTAGTTGGCGGGAAGCATTTCGCCGTGGGTGTAAACGTCCACTCCTGTGCCCTCGGTCTGCTTCAGCAGCTCGGCCATATCCTTCAGGTCATGGCCGCTGATGAGGATGCCGGGGTTCTTGCCCACGCCGATGTTGACCTGGGTGATTTCCGGGTTGCCGTAGGTCGTGGTGTTGGCCTCGTCCAGCAGGGCCATGGTGGTTACGGCCATGCCGCCTGCCTTCATGACCAGGGCAACCATTTCATCCACGGACAGATCCTTGGTCGTTGAAGCCAGGGCTTCAAGCATGAATTCGTCGATCTCGGCCTTGCGGAAGCCCAGCACAGCAGCGTGCTCGGCATAGGCGGCCACTCCTTTGAGGCCGATTATCAGCAGCTCGCGCAGGGAACGCACATCCTCGTTGGCGGTGGACAGGATGCCTACGCTTTTGGCCTTTTCGGCAAAAGCGGAAGAGCTCCCGGCCCAGGTCGCTGCTTCGGGCAGAGGGTCGGTGAAATCCTTGCCTTGCTTGGCCTTGTAGGCGGTCAGGAAGGAATTTTTCAGTTTTTCGCGACGAGCTAGGCCGTCCTGGATAATGGCCACAAAGCGGGTGTCGTCCCAGTTGGCATTGGTGATGGTGGCAAAAAGCCCCTGTAGCACGAAATCGTCATTGGAGTGGTCCGGCTGGCCCAGTTCTTTCAGCCTTTCACCATACACGGCAATGCCGCGCAGCACGAAAATGAGCAAATCCTGCAAATTGGCGGTTTCTTCCGGCTTGCCGCACATGCCCTTGACCGTGCAGCCCGTATTCTTCGCCGTTTCCTGACACTGAAAACAAAACATCATGGTCTCCTTTATGATTTCTGTAGCTTGTCGCGTGACAATGCACGCACCTCTAGTCAATCAATGGAAAAATCTATGCCGTAAAGCCGCTCTCCCGATGCTTGGCGGCAATAGCGTCAGCCAGGAGATCCAAGGCGCCAAATGTATCATCCTTGGGCAAACCCTTGCACAGCACAGGGTCCAGAACCTCAACCTTCAGATTGGGGATCATGCCAGCCAAGGTTTCCACCGTCTTGCCGCCCCATCCGTATGAGCCGACGATGGACAGGTATTTGGCCCTGGGCCGCAGGGCGTTGGCCAGAAATGCGGCGTAGGCGGCCAGAGGATGCGGACCGGCCAGCACCGTGGGAGTGCCGAGCACAATGGTGCCCGCGTCCACCAGAGACATGGCCAGCTTGCCAATGTCGGTCACGGCCAGATTGAAAAGCTCCACCCGCACATCGCGCTCGGACAGGGCCGCCGTCAGATGGTCGACCATGAGCCGAGTGCTGCCGTGCATAGAAACAAAGGGAAAAGCCACCAGATTGTGCGCGGCGTTCGAAACCCAGTCCTTGTAGGCGTCTACAATCCAACTGGGACTGTCGTAGATCTGACCGTGACTAGGGGCGATCATGCGGATGTCGTATGGGCTGATTTTCTCCAGGTTCTTGGCGATGATGGCCCGAAACGGCATCATGATCTCGCCGAAATAGCGTTTAGCCGCTTCATGCACCCGGCCCTGGTCGCGCACGAAGAGATCGCTCGTGGCGATGTGCGAGCCGAAAAAGTCGCCACTGAACAGGATCTTGTCTTCGGCCAGATAGGTGGACATGGTTTCCGGCCAATGCACCCAAGGCGTGAGAATGAATGTGAGCGTCTTGTCTCCAAGGGAAAGGGTTTCGCCATCCCCGACCACGATGAACTTGTCCTCGGGAATGCGCAGGAGGTCCATGAGCATGGACTTGGCCTTGGCGTTGGTGACGACCTTGGCCTCCGGAAACAGGTCCAGCACCAGGGCGATGGTCCCGGAATGATCCTGCTCCGCATGCTGCGAAACGATATAATCGAGCTTCTCCACTCCATCCAGATACCCAAGCAGCGTGTCGACCATATCCGGGTCCACGGCGTCGATGAGCGCGGTCTTCTCGCTGCCTTCCACAAGGTAGGCGTTGTAGGTCGTGCCGTCTGGGAGCGGCACCAGGGAGTCGAAAAGACGCCTGTCCCAATCCACTGCTCCAACCCAATACACTGATTCTGCTATTTTTCTCATTTTTTCTCCCTTACTGAATTTTTGTATCAAAAATTACAGACTTGTTTCTTCCAGTTCTTTTAGCTTCATACAAAGCTTTATCAGCTTGATTATAATAATCGTAATGACTCATTCCACTAGGATACACGGAAATACCCATGCTAATCGTTATCTTGGACTTGTCTTTGGAAAATTCTTTCTCCACTGCGCTTCGAATTTTTTCAGCCAAAAGCAACGCGCTTTCGCGATCTGTCTCGGGTGACAAAACAGCAAATTCTTCCCCGCCGATCCGCTAAAAAAAATCTGTCTTTCTTATACATTGCCTGACCGTCCCAGCCATTTTTTTCAGGGCCCTGTCCCCTTCTGCATGTCCCAAGGAATCGTTAACTTTTTTAAAATGATCTATGTCCATTATGAACAATGAAAATTCCTTCTTGTTTCTCTCATACCTATCTATTTCTTCTTTTATATCCAGATCAAATTGGCTCCTGTTATAAACAGATGTCAGACTGTCATGGCAGGAGCTATGCTCAATTTTTGCACGAAAATTTTCGATATCAAGTAAAAAATGAATGAAGATGCAAAAAGATAAACCACGTAATAGTATAATCTATTAATATTTGATGTTTTATGATCAGATCCAATAACTTTTCTCAACATAAGCGAATTTGATCCACTCCAAATTGATTCACTCATTAGCAAAAGTTCTTGTGAATACTGTTGCTCACCAGATCTTTTTTTGTGCAAAATATTTTTGAAAGAAGTCCATTCATCATAAAGACTTTTAAAAGGTTGGTGTATTTCCGGGTCAAACCTAAACTCAGACAACTCTCCCTCAACAATATAAATATCGAATATCTCATCTACGTCACTGATAGAATAATCAGCACTATCGATATTACCAAGTAATTCAAATTTTAATATTCTTTGCGTCGACCCACGAACGAACCCTATATTACTGATAAGCTTAGCATCTTTTTCCAATGAAGAATGAATTGAATATATACTCAACACAATAAAAATATTTATAATGAAAAGAATTAACGAAAAAAAAGAAATCAGCTTTGATGCAAAAATTTTTTTCACAAAATCTTCATAATTTTGCTAAAACCAAAATTCTGGATAACGCCTGTTCTTCGCACAATTGTTTACAAGCAGCGCCACTCCTAAAAGAATGACTGCTCCAAGCCCAACAGGTATAAATGCATAGAAATAGCCTAGTTTATGCACTGAGTCTCCGCCAATAACGGCGATCAAGGCCGTCGCTCCGCCTGGAGGATGCAATGTCTTCGTCATGTGCATCACTGCGATGGCGGTCGATACGGCCAGCGCCGAAGCCAACCAAGAAATATCTCCAACGAATTTAAACGAGAATACCCCAATAAATGCCGAAAGAACATGCCCGCCAAGAACATTTCTGGGCTGAGCCAAAGGACTTCGAATCGCTCCGTAAACAAGGACGGCAGTTGCGCCAAAGGAACCGATGAGCAAACCTTGACCAACCTGATCAACGAACAGGGACTGAATCAATCCGACGAGCGAAATACCGAGGAAAGCCCCAAACCAGGACCAAGCCGCCTCGGAAATTCCTACCCTTGGCGGACTTTGCGTCGTCCCTTTCATTTTCTTGAAAAAGTCCATGTATTACCTCATCTCACACAAGGAACCGACGAGATTGCTTCGAGTTACAATCCCGATTGGACGCCCGGTAGCATCACAAATCGGAATTCGGTTGATGAAATGCTTCGTGAAAAGCTCCGAAATTTCCGCCACGGTCGTATCCTGGGTCGCGACAACAGGTGGACGACTCATAAGTTCATGAACATGCAACTTACGCAAATCAGCGACCAAGCATCCGGAAACAGTCAGACACTGTGCGACAACAGTCATGAATGAGGCTGTTCCGGGCAACCCCATTTTCTGGAGAAAATCTTTCTCCGAGACAACCCCACAAATTATTCCTTGCTCATCGACAACTGGCGCACCACTGACGCCAAGATCGGCCATGAATGTGGCCGCCTCGGAAGCGCTCATTTCACAATGAAGGCAATGTACTGGGGATGTCATGATTTCTTCCGCCTTCCCCAACGTCCTGATTCTCTTGAGTGCCAAATCGTATGCCAGCGAGTAAATTTCACGAAAAGTGCCTGGCGTGATATCCACATACCCCTGCATGGACCGCATGGCATCGAGGACATCCTCCTCGCTCAAATCCCTAAATCCGCATTGATCGTTCATGCTCTCTCCTTTCCGGTTCAATCCACAGACCTCCCTTCTCCGGTCTGTTCCTCGGTGCGCCCGTCCCGTATCTGGTACAGGCGTTTGAAGGTCGGAATGATTTTTTCATCATGGGTCACGACAATGATCGCTGTTTCAAACTGGCCCGCCATCTGGTTCAGAATCCGGATCACGGCCATGGCCCGCTCGCTGTCCAGAGGCGCGGTCGGCTCGTCGGCCAGGATGACAGGCGGCCGATTGACGAGGGCGCGGGCAATGGACACACGCTGCTGCTCCCCTCCCGAAAGCTGGGAAGGCATGGCCTTGGCCCTGTGCCCGACGTCGAGAGCTTCGAGAAATTCCTGGGCCAAGGCTCTGGCCTGTGCGTTAGGAAGGCCGGACAGCATCGGCAGCAAGGCCACGTTGTCCGTAACGTCTAAAAATTGAATAAGATAGGGCGCTTGAAAGATAAATCCGATCTTGTCACGCCTGAGCGCCCGCAAATCGGAAATCCTCCAGCCCTGATCAAAAATGACATCGTCTCCAAGCGTCATTCTCCCGGCGCTCGGCTCGATGACCGCCCCAAGGCATTTGAGCAGAGTGCTCTTGCCTGAACCAGACGGACCGATGAGACCGACCACTTCTCCCGGCCCCACGACCATGTCCACCCCCTTCAGGGCATCCACCGCAGCGTCGCCTTGCCCATAGCGCTTGCGCACGTCTTCGATGAGTATTCCAGGCATCATCACCCTCCAATGGCTTCGGCCGGATCGACCTTGAGAGCCGCCCGGATCGCCATGACGCTGGCCAATGAACAGATCACCATGACCGCAATCAGACCACGCACAGCGTCTTCAGGCAGGAGAAGGACGTATTTCGGAAAAATGGGAGCCCACAGCGTGGCGGCGATCTTGCCGACCACGAAGCCGATAAGACCAAGCCCGAGCGCCTGTTGCAGGATCATCGAGGCAATGGTTCTGTTGCGTGTCCCGATGAGCTTCAGCACGGCGATCTCCCGAATCTTGCCCATGGTCAGCGTGTAGATGATGAACGCGACAATGGCGGCGCTGACCACGGACAATATGACGAGAAACATGCCGATTTGACGGGCTGAGGTAGCCACGAGTTTGTCGACAAGAATTTCCTCCATCTGCGCCCGCGTGTAGGCTTGGTATCTGTTCCATCGCTGAATGGACTTCGCCACCTCTTCCGGCGCATGGCCAGGCGCAAGCCGGACCAGGACGGCATTGACGTTGGAATTCGAGGACTGAGAATCGATGACCGCATCAAGAAGGTCGGGAATCGGTCGATTGAACGCCGGATTCTGCGATGTTCGCCGGCGGGAGCGAACGATTGCATCATTGTCCTTGAGAAACTGAGCCTCTTGGGCGTCCTTGAGCGGAATGAAGACCATTGGGTCGCCGCCCGAGGAAACAGTTCGCCTGGTCAAGCCGACCACCGTATAGACATTTCTGCGAATCACGATGCGCTGCCCCAGCCGGAAGCCGGTCTTAAGATCGGCGACCGCCTCGTAGTGGCTTCGGGTTATGTGCCGTCCGGCCACCAGAGAAATGGGCTGCCCCGGCTCTCCGGGACCTCCCGGCACCACCCCGACAACCATGGCCCGCACGTCGCCGCCGTCATGTCGGACCTGCATTGTCAGATAGGTCACGTTCGCGGCCCTCTCCGCGCCCTCCATGCCAAGAATCGAACGATAGACGTCATCCGGAATCGTCGAGGACTCAGCATAGGGACCCAGGGTATCCTGCTGAACAACCCAGATATCCGCCCCGCTGTTATCCAGAAGGATCTTGGCGTCCTCGACCAAGCCTCGATAGATGCCCGCCATGGAGAGTGTCACCCCGATCAGCAAGCCGAGCCCCACACCGGTAAAGACGAACTTTCCCCAGGAATGAAGAATGTCGCGTCCCGCCAGGCTGATCATTGCGGTACCCCGGGGATGCGATCCACAACCTCGATGCTGCTCCCAGACGAAAGCGTGGACCTGCTGTGGGACACGACCCTCTGGCCTGGCCGCAGCCCTTCGCGTACCTGCACAAACCCATCAAGGTCACTCGCCCCGAGTTCGACAGTGACAAAACCCACTTTCTTACTCTCGACCACCCACACCCCCGTATTGCCGGCATTGCGAAGCACACAGCTCGCGGGGATGGAAGGAACGGGAGGCAAGCCGGGCAACTCGACCGTCGCTTCGGCCAATTCGCCGATGGCCGGCAGAGGATCGGGCAAGGACTCAAAGACGATTTTCGCGAGCAGTTCCTCGGTCACGGCATCCGCAACCGGTTCAACGCGCGCCACCTTCCCCTGTAACGACTCCGAAGGACGGGAGCGCAGCACCAGGCTGGCAGGCAAATCCTCCTTCAACCCCGAGGCACGAAGTTGATCGAACCGGGCGTTGATCCATATGCTTTGCGGGTCCACTACCTCCACCACCGGCTCCCCGGCAACGACCGTCGTCCCATGTTCAGCCAGGCGTTTCGTGACCAGTCCGGCAACAGGCGCAACCAGCCTGACAGTCTCACGTTGCCGGGATAGGCCCTCGGCTTCAGACTTCAGACGATCGTATTCATGTTGGGCCGATTCGACGTTGGCCGTAGCCGCTTCAAGCCCGCTCCTGGCGACGTGGAGCTCTTCCTGACGCGCTTCGAAGGAGTCTCGGCTCACCGCTCCACTCCGCACAAGAGATTCAAAACGGCGAGCCTGAGACTCGGCATACGCTGTTTTCGCCCGTAATTCCCCAACGTGGGCCTTGGCGGCCTGCACTGCTGCAGCGGCACGCCGCAAAGCGGCCTCTTGGGCTATCAAACGATCATCCAGGTCCACAGGGTCCATCTCGCCAACAATCTGTCCGGGCTCAACCCTGTCCCCGACATCAACGAAAACCTCCGAAACACGCCCCGGCACGGTTGGCCCGATATGGTGGACATATCGAGCTTCGACGGTGCCGATACCAAAAAGCGAAGGGCGAATGGACATTTCCTTTACCTCGAACACGACAACCGGCACGGGCGCCAGCGGGCCAGAGCGAAGCGCGACATAAAGAAAGGCGCCAGCGAGCAGGCCCAAGATCGTCACCAGGAGGAACTTTTTTCGGGACATGAGACCTGTCATTCATTCCTCCTCACGGCGCGACAAAACAAGGCAAACGCCTCCGAAGCACCACCGCGCATATATTCGAGATCTTCAAAAAGCAGCGCTTTGATGATCAGGCCCTGAATGGTCCCGACAAAGAGCGAAACGGCGGCGGAAGTGGAGACATCCGCATCCACCTCGCCAGCGGCTTTCCCCTGCTCCAGCGTCGCAGCCAGAAGATTTCCGTACCGCTCAAGGAGAGAACCTACAGCGATCTTCGCCGGGGTCGTTCCCGGTTTTTGCAGCTCTCCAAAGAGCATACGGGGAACACCCGGGTACTCCACGGCAAAGGCCACATGGGCCATGAACATGGCCTCCAGGGACGAGATCGGGCTGGCGGAGGCTTCTGCCGCTGTCGAGACACGGGAATGCAACTCCGTCGCGACCCACTCCATAACTGTCTGCCATATCTCGTCTTTTGTAGAAAAATGCCGAAAGATGCCGCCTTGGGACAAGCCCATTTGCGCAGCGATTGCTGTAGTCGTAATTTCGCCAGGATTCCGGACAGCGGCCAATTCGAGCACAGCTTTGACGGCCATGGCCCGTCTCTCTTCCGCCGACAGATATTTTGATGTCGAGGTCATGATGCCCCCAAAGAAAGCGATTGATAACTTTCATTTGTTTCGCAATCAGTCTTTGTCAAGGGCGATTCTTTCAATTGGTGATATTTTCATGGCATCTTGTTAACTTTCCAGAAATAACACCTTTAAACAAAAAACAAACTATAGAAAAATACACTACCGAACCGGATTGACCTTCCACGGAATCGATGGACCGCTCGACGGCTTGAATCACACCGTGCTGACCAAGCATGACAAAATAGGTGCTCGCGACACTGAATATGAGTTCCTCCCTGGTCCTCGCCAGACGCTTTTCCTCGGCTAGGTGCAACAGTTCGGCCGTATCGATTTCGCTTGTGATCTTTCCACCGCTGTACAGGGGAATTTTGAGCACCACATCAGCCCGTAAGATATCGTCATCAAAAATTCCCGGTTCGCCGTTGTACCGGGCCTGGACGAGGCGCTGATCATCCATGTTGCGCTGATAAAGCGCATCGGCGCTCAAAATAAGCCAACGAGCGGCCTTGGCGCCTGACAGCTTCTCTTTCGCGGCCTCCACCTCCCACGTGGTGGCCGCGATTTCCGGATTGTTCGACAGGGCCAGATCGAGAGCTCGGTCCAGCGACAGGGTTTCCCCGTCTCCGCTTGGAGCCGAAGTGCCGCAGTCCGGGTCTTTCGCCAGCGCAACCGTGCTCAATGAAAGGAGCAACGCAAGCAGTATCAGGGAGCGGCCTAGCCGCGCCCCAATATGAGGCACAGAACAACGTTGTTCACCAGCTTTCATTCTCAGCCCCACACCGACCCGTAAAAAAAACCCGAAAACGTGGCCATGATGATGACCAGACTGACGAAGACCACGGTCTTTTTCACGCCCATGATGCTGTTGATGACCAGCATGTTCGGCAGGCTGAGCGCCGGACCGGCCAGGAGCAGGGCCAGAGCCGGGCCCTTGCACATGCCGGAACCGATGAGACCTTGCAGGATGGACACCTCGGTCAGCGTTGCGAAATACATGAAGGCACCGGCGAAGGAGGCGAAGAAGTTGGCCATGAACGAATTGCCGCCGACGGCGCTCGCCACCCACTCCGAGGGGATGAGACCTTCGTTGCCGACCCGGCCCAGCAAGGCTCCTGCGATGAGCACGCCGAAGAGCAGCAGCGGCAGGATCTGCTTGGCAAATCCCCAGGACGAGGGGAACCAGTCCCCGACCTCGCCGTCATCGGTGCTGGTGGAAGGCCGGCAGGCCGCCCTCTACGCCGTGCTGTTCACGACCGGGCTGTTCCTGACCATCGCCGCCATCGGCGTGATCTGCGGTAGCTCGGCCGCATGCTCGGCGACGTGGGCCCGTACTGGACCATCGTCGTGGGCCTGATCTTCCTGTGGGTGTCCATGGACATGCTCGGCGTGGCCAAATGCTCCATGGGCGGCAGCCTCATGGGCCGCTTCAGGCTGCGCGGCATGGGCGGAGCCTTCGTGCTCGGCCTGGCCTACGGCATTCTGTCCGGCTCCTGCACCTTCGGCTTCATCGCCCCCATCCTGGCCGTCATCACGGTCCAGGAAAAATTATGACCGGCATCCTGCTCATCGTCCTTTTCGGCCTGGGGCACTGCATCCCCATCGTCATCGCCGGAAGTTCCACGGCCCTGGTCCTCCGCCTCATGGCCAACGCCTCCTGGCAACGGGGCGGCACGGCCTTCAGACGTCTGGCCGGAGTTCTCATCGGGATCATGGGCATCTACTTCATCGTCCGTCCGTTTCTTACCGCCTAATCGTTTTTAGAAAAAAGGCCTTGCCGAATGCGGTCGAGGCCTTTTTTCAGTTTGACATATCCATGTATACGGATATTAAAATTTGAAAATACTTCCAACAAGCATGAAAATTTATTTATCCAAGTGGATCAGGCATTTTAGCCAGGAACAGTTATTTTTACTTTCAAATTTCCGACTGACTTGCTATGATTTCAATCATCGAATTTTTGAGCAAAACCATCGTGCTCGACCCATTTTCACATCCTCTTTTTTGTGCTTTTTTTGAAAAAAACTATCGTAACAAACCAGTTAATTTGGAGGAACTGTCTCACAAACTTTCGTTTAGTTTTTTAGATTACCCCATCGAAACCTATGGAAGGAGAACGCAATGAGGGTCACTTTAGCCACCGAGGATCCCCTGATCACCATGCAGCGGGATCTGAAACGAGCCTTGGAGAACAAGACCGCAAAAGCGCGGTGGGTCATGGTCATCGACCTGGCCAAATGCATCGGCTGCCATGCCTGCACCGTGGCCTGCGCCACGGAAAACGCCCTGCCGCCCGGCGTGGTCTACCGCCCGGTCATGGAGGAAGAGATCGGCGAATATCCCAACGTCTCCCGCCGTTTCCTGCCCAGGCCGTGCATGCAATGCCAGAACCCGCCCTGCGTCCCGGTCTGCCCGGTGCAAGCCACCTGGAAAGACGATGAGGGGGTGACCGTCGTGGATTACGAGAAATGCATCGGCTGTCGTTTCTGCCTCAAGGCCTGCCCCTACGGTGCGCGGACTTCTGATTTCGGGGAAGCCTACTCCAAGAACACTCCGGAACTGGACGGTGTTCTGCTGGGTCGAACCAATGTGGAACAAGGCTACGCCAAACGAACCGCAGCGGAATACGACAAGGAATGGGGTGACCGGAAACGCAATTCGCCCGTCGGCAATGCCCGCAAATGTCATTTCTGCCTGCATCGGGTCCATAACGGCCAGCTGCCCTCATGCGTCACGTCCTGCGTCGGTCGCGCCACGCTTTTCGGCGATTTGAACGACCCTGCGTCCCTGGTCCACAAAATGGTCGCCTCACCCAGGGTCATGCGCCTCAAGGAACATCTCGGCACGGACCCGCACGTATACTACCTGACATAAGGAGGAGCCATGCAAGCAGCATCACCAACAGCGAAAATGTTGACAGGGCTGGCCCTGCTCGGCCTTCTGGGCGGCGCATGGGGCATCATCGAAGCCCTCATGTACGGCACCCATGCAACGGGACTCGGCTCCTTTGTGCCATGGGGGCTTGGAGTGGCCCTGTACCTCACTTTTCTCGGATTCTCCGCCGGCGGCCTGCCCCTGGCCCTGGCCACCACGGTTTTCGGTAAGCACGAATACGAGGAGCTTTCCGGCCTGGTCGCCTGGACTGTGGTCGTGACCGAACTCTGCGCCGGCTTGGCCATTATTCTGGACCTGGGTCACATGGAACGGATGTATCGTTTCATGACCGCCCCGAGTTTCACCTCGCCCATGGCCTGGATGTTCGTTTTCTTCAATGCCTTGCTCCTAGTCTACCTGCTCAAGATCTACAATTTGCTGAATAAGAACGCGGTCTGGGTTCACCGCCTGACCATGATCAGCGTACCTGTCGCGCTGCTCTTCTACGGCACCAACGGCTATATCTTCGGGGTCTTGGTCACCCATCCTGTTTGGGGCGGGCCGCTGATCCCCTTCTACTTCATCGTGGCCGCCCTCATGGCGGGAACGGCGCTGATGTGCTTTTTGTCATGGGCCTTCAACTACAAAGCAAAACTGACCATGGGTGTGGGCTACGGAGTCCTGGCCTTGATCCTTCTCTTCGCCTTGCTGGAAATTCTGATCGGCTTGACCGGCTTCCAGTCCGGCGACACGGACACCCGACTGACCTTGAAAGCCATCCTCTCCGGCAGCAACGGGCTCGTCTTCTGGAGCCTGCATGTCGGGCTGGGCATGGTCATCCCCGTGTTCCTGCTGCTTCGCCACACGGTCGGTTCGACCGCCCTGGGCAGCTTCTGTGTTATGGCGTCCTTTCTGGCCACACGCTGGGTCTTCGTCATCCCGCCCCAGAGCGTACCGCCACTACCGGGGCTGGACCAAGCCTTCATCCACGAACGTCTGGCCCTGACCTACACGCCGCATCTCGGCGAATGGCTGGTCGTGCTTTTTGTCTTCTCCCTCAGCCTGTTGGGCTTTGTCCTTGGCCCGCGCCTGTTGCCCGGCCTGTTTCAGCAAGGAGGAAAAAATGTCTAAGATACCTGTAGCTTCAGGCGACACAGCAACCCCGGAGCTCGACCGCCGCACCTTCATTAAGAGCTGCGCCCTGCTGGGCGGGGCCGCCGCTGCTGGTCTGGCTGGAAATGCGCTGCCCTTTCTGGACGAGGAGGCTATGGCCCTGTCCATCAAGGGCGAAGGGGCCTACACCCTTTTCAAACCCGAACACCAAATCCATTCCGTATGTCAGCAGTGCAACACCAACTGCGGTCTCACGGTCAAAATTAAAGACGGCCGGGTGGCCAAACTCGACGGCAACCCGTTCAACCCCTGGAATCTTAATCCCCAGATCCCCTACACCACCCCCCTGGCCGAAGCCGCCGACATCGACGGCGCCCTTTGCCCCAAAGGTTACGCCGGCATTCAGACGCTTTATGACCCTTATCGCATCGTCAAAGTCCTGAAACGTGCCGGCAAGCGCGGCGAAGGCAAATGGGATTCCATTCCTTTTGACCAAGCCATCAGCGAAGTTGTCGAGGGCGGCGACCTGTTTGGAGAGGGCAATGTGGAAGGATTGAGGACGCTGGCGGCGCTCAGCGACCCCGGGGTCCACACCACGCTGGCCAAGGATGCCAAGTCCGTGGCCGCGAAGAAGATGACCCTGGACGAATTCAAAGCCAAGCACGCCGACAACCTGAAGCATCTCATCGATCCCGAGCACCCGGACCTCGGGCCCCAGAACAATCACATCTGTTACTCTTGGGGTCGCCAAAAAGGCGGACGCGGCGAATTGATCAAGCGATTCTTCGGAGAAAACCTTGGCACGACCAATACCCACGGCCATACCACGGTCTGCCAGGGCTCGCTCTATTTCACCTGCAAGGCCATGAGCGACCAGTTCGAAGAAGGCAAATTCACGGCCGGCAGCAAGTTCTACTGGCAGGCCGACACGGGAAATGCCGAATTCATCCTCTTTGTCGGCGCGAGCCCCTACGAGGCCAACTACGGACCGCCCATGCGCGCAGGCAAGATCACGAGAAGTATCGTTGATCAGAACCGCAAGATTGCCGTCGTTGACCCGCGCTGCTCCAAAACAGCCGGACGCGCCTGGAAATGGCTGCCCGTTGAACCCAACGGCGTGGGAGCCCTTGGCATGGCCATGATCCGCTGGATCATCGAAAACGAGCGCTTCGACGCCCGCTACCTGGCCAATGCCAACAAAGGCGCGGCAAAAGCCGCTGGCGAGCCCACATGGACGCAGACGGCATGGCTGGTAAAGATGAACGATGACGGGTCACCCGGGGTATACCTGCGCGGCAGCGATCTGGGAAACCCGACGGAAATCCGCCCCGCCAAAAAGGAAGGCGAGTGGGAATTCGATGCTTTTGTCGTCCTGCGTGACGGCCAGCCTGTATTTTTCGACCCCAACAGCGAGGACAAAGCCGAGACGGGCGACCTCTTTGTCAACACCGAACTAAGCGGCATCAAGGTAAAAAGCGTGCTCCAGATCTACAAAGAGGCCGCGTTCTCACGGTCCGAGGCTGAATGGGCCGACATAGCGGGACTGCCCGAAAAGGACATCGCCGAGGTAGCCTTCGAATTCACCAACCACGGCAAACAGGCCGTGGCCGACCTGCACAGGGGCGTATCCCAGCACACCTCCGGCTTCTACAACGTCCTGACATGGATGGTGGTCAACACCCTCATCGGCAACCACGACCACATGGGCGGACTTTGCAAGGCCACAACCTTCAACACGACGGGAACTAAGGATGGCATGCCCTTCAACACCACCAAGGGCAAAAGCTTAAAACCCTGGGGCATTTCCATCATCCGTCATGGCGTACCTTATGACAAGACGACCCTCTTCGAGGGCTATCCCGCCAAACGCGTCTGGTATCCATTCTCAAGCGACATCTACCAAGAGATCATCCCGAGTTCGGGCGACATGTACCCGTACCAGACCAAATGGCTGTTCATCTATATGGGCTCGCCCGTCTACGCCCTGCCCGCCGGGCACAAGCTCATCGAAATACTGAGCGATCCGAAAAAGATTCCGCTCGTTGTCGCTTCCGACATCACCGTGGGCGAGACGAGCATGTTCGCGGACTATATCTTCCCGGACCTGACCTACCTGGAACGCTGGGAATTCTCCGGCTCGCACCCGTCCATGAGCTGCAAAGTCGCTCCCGTGCGCCAGCCGGCGGCACCGCCGCAGACCGAAACCGTGACCGTGTTCGGACAGCCCATGCCCATCTCCCTGGAGTCCACCCTGCTGGCCATGGCCGAAAAGCTCAAGCTGCCCGGCTTCGGACAGAACGCCTTCGGTGACGGCCTGCATTTCCATCGCGAGGAGGACATGTACCTGCGCATGGTGGCCAACATCGCCTTCGGTGAGAAAGCCGACGGCTCCGACAAGGTGCCCGCCGCCAGCGCCGAGGAGATTGACATCTTCGTCAAGGCGCGCGCCCATCTCCCGGCATCGATCTTCGATGCCAAACGCTGGGAGCAGGTGGTCGGAGCCGACCTTTGGCCCCACGTGGTCTACGTGCTGAACCGGGGAGGCCGATTCCAAGAATACGCAAAAGCTTACAAGGACGGCAAACTCGTCAACAAGTACGGAAAAATGGTCGGCATCTACCTTGAAAACTTGGCCAGGACGAAGCACTCCATGACTGGCAAGACTTACATACCTCACGCGACCTGGGTGCCCGGTCCTGCTGACTGCGCCGGCAACCTACTCGAAGACGAAAAGCAGGGCTTCGACATGAGCATGATCACCTACAAGACCATCACCCAGACGAAGAGCCGCACCGGCGGCAACTACTGGCTCAAGGCTGTCCTGTCCGAAGGCTTCATCGAGATCGCCGTGGCCGATGCCAATCGGCTGGGCCTTAAGAACGACGACCTGGTCAAGCTGACGTCCGCCTCCAACCCCGAGGGCGAGTGGGACTTCGGCCACGGCCAGAAGCGTCCTATGGTTGGACGGGTCAAGGTCATCCAGGGCATGCGCCCAGGTGTCTTGGCCTTTCCCCTGGGATTTGGACACTGGGCCAACGGTGCGGGCGACATTGTCATCGACGGGACGTCAATCCCCGGCGACCCCCGTCGTCGCACGGGCGTGCACGGCAATGCGGCCATGCGCGTCGACCCGATCCTCGGTAACACCGGCCTAGTTGACACCGTCGGCGGCAGCGCCGTCTTCTATCAGAGCCGGGTCAAGCTGATTAAAATGTAACTCTCCCTCCCCCTCCCGGTGGCGGAAGCGAGGCTTCGCTTCCGCCACCAACTCCTCACCTTCGACCAGGAGCGTCGAAGCAGCATTCCAAAAACAAATCTTTTCATATCGCCACGACAGGCGAACACTCCGGAGGTAGCGTATGCAAAAGATCGTCAGCCTCGGCGCGGGAACCGCCGGAACCATGATGGCCAACAGGCTTTGCGAAAATCTGCGTACGGACATCGAGCAGAACAGGATCAGCGTGACCATCGTGGACGAGGACCGCGTCCACATCTACCAGCCGGGGCTGCTCTTTTTGCCCTTCGGAGTGTACCGCTCCAAGGAGGATGTGCTCAAACCCCGCGACGTGTTTCTTCCTCTGGAAGCCAAATTCATCGTTTCGAAAATAGAGAAGGTCGACCCGGACACAAAGAAGGTTGTCCTGCACTCGGGCACTCTGGACTACGATCTGCTCATCATCGCCAGCGGGTCGCGCCTCGACCCTTCCGAAAACGAGGGGCTGCTTGGCCCCAACTGGCAAAAATCAATTTTCGACTTCTACACTCTGGACGGTGCTCTGAAGCTCCAGCGCGCTCTGCGATCCTTCAAGGGCGGCAGGCTGGTCCTGAACGTCGCGGAGATGCCGGTCAAATGCCCCGTGGCCCCGCCGGAATTCGTCATGCTGGCGGACTGCAACGTCGATTTCTGGAAGGTCTATGAAGAGAAGGCTTCCGGAAAAAACACTGACAGGCCTGAGCTTCAGGACTGCCTCTCACGTCTTGACGAAGGCGATACCTTGTGGATCCACTCCATCGACAGGCTTGCCCGCAGTCTTCAGGTTCTGCAAAACATCATCAGCCAGTTGATCGCAAAAGGCGTTACCGTAAAATTCGTGAAGGAAAACCTTACGTTCACCAGGGACAATCACGACCCGTTCACCAAATTACTGTTTGATGTCCTGGGCAGCGTTGCGGAATTCGAGCGTAACATCCTGAGAGAACGTCAGCGTGAGGGTATCGAGAAGGCCAAGGCCGCAGGCAAATATGCCCATGGCAAGGGTGGCAGGAAAAAGAGCGTCGACCGGACCAAGGTTCGCACGTTGCGAGAACAAGGTGTCTCATTTCGAAAGATCGCAGAGCAACTCGGATGTAGCTTGTCGAGCGTCCAGCGCGTTATTTAGTCAGCCCTGAAAAACATGACAATATGCTGAAATTAATTGAAATTTAATCGGAGATAATGTATTTCAAATAACCAGTGATGCAGTGAAAATGCATTTTTTCTGGTCGAAATCACTCCGAGGTTAC
>Ga0265295_1003065_pt1 | contig 25044 bp, 24 predicted proteins | sample Munlansysbiofilm_FD_192503 | JGI IMG/M metagenome (GOLD analysis project Ga0265295, IMG submission 192503) | Leachate microbial communities from a municipal landfill in Southern Ontario, Canada - Methane capture system biofilm | ecosystem: Engineered > Solid waste > Landfill > Unclassified ... | reverse complement strand
TGAATGGTCAACACTCCGTTCTCCAGCGACACCTTGACATGGTCCTTTTCCACGCCGGGAATATCGGCCTTGATCAAAAACTCGGTTTCGGTCTCGGCTATATCCACCCGCGGGGTCCAGTCGCTGGGCGCAAGGGCCTCCTGCCCTCCGCGCGGCCATCCCACGGCCTTGGTGTACCGATCGAACATGTCCTCAATCTCCCGCCAGGGATCCCATTTCATCAGTGTCATGGCCAACCTCCTTCCGTGACCAGTCGTTATGTTTTTCACGGCTCCGGGATTGTCCCGGATCGCATAAAACATAAAACGCGGACGCGACCAGTCAAGGGAGAAGGAGCCCGGAAACGACGGCTCTCAAAGGCCTCAGGCCGCCATTTGCCGTGTTGTCAAAGCGTTGTCCCGGCCAGATACGCCGCCAGGGCCAGGGCGTAGAACTTGGAGCGGTCGGAGTCGCCGCGCGAGGGCACGACCAGGGGATAGCTCGCGCCGACCACGATCCCGGCCATGGGCAGGTCCATGAGGCTGGTCACGGCCTTGTAGAGCACGTTGCCGGTGACGATGTTGGGCGCGCAGAGGATATCGGCCCGGCCCGCAACAGGATGATCCACGCCCTTGGCCCGCGCCTTGTCCGTGGAAACGGCAATATCCAGGGCAAAAGGCCCGCCCACCACCGCGTCGCCAAAGATGCCCATGCGGCAGAGCTTGGCCAGGATGTCGGCGTCCTTGCTGGAGACCATGTCGTTGTAGGAGACTTTTTCCGTGGCCGAGAGCACGGCCACCTTGGGCGGATCCATGCCCAGCTTCTTGGCCACGGCCACGGCGTTGTTGATGATGTCGATCTTGCGGGTCAGGGAGGGCGAAATGTTCACTCCCGCGTCGGTGACGATGAGCAGGCGCTCCTCGCGCGGGTGCGGAAACACCCCGATATGGCTCAAAAGGCCCATGCCTCCTTGCTTGCGACCCAGCACGAGGCGCAGCAGCACATCGGTCTTGACCCCGCCCTTCATCAGAAACTGGGCCCGGCCCTCCTGCAGCAGGTCGAGGCTCGCCGCCAGGGCTTTCTTGTCATCCGGCTCGTGCAGGCATTCGAAGGCGTTAAAATTCTCCCTTGCCAGCTCCGGCAAACCGCGCATGCGCTCCACGTCCCCGACAAAGACCGGCTCGGCCAGCCCCTGCCGCGCGGCTTCAAGCCCGGCCAGCACCGCGTTGGCCTCGGCGCAGGCCGCGATGACCACGCGCACCGGCGTCTTGCGGGAGCGGACCAGTTCCACCATCCGGTCCAGGGAAGGCACCGGCCCGGCCATCAGGCGTCCCCCCGGGACAGGGCGATGAGCCCCGTGCGGCTCAGGGACTGGATGCCGTGCGGGGCCAGGGTGCGGATGAGCCCGGCGACCTTGCCCTGGGGAGCGGCAAGTTCGGCGGAGATGGTCTCGTTGCCCATGTCGATGACGTTGGCCCGGAAGACCTCGAAGATCTGCAGAATCTGGCTGACCGTGTCCCTCGTGATGCGGACCTTGATCATGACCAGCTCGCGGTCCATGAGATCCTGCTCCGAGAAGTCTTCCAGGCGCAGCACGAAATTCAGGGAGGCGATCTCGTCGGTCACGGCCGTGATCTTTCCTTCGTCCGGCTCGACGCAGATGATCATGCGCGACACATCCTCGCGCTCGGTCTCCCCGCAGGAGATGGAACGGATGTTGATGCCGTGGCGCTGGAAAACCAGAGCCATGGCGGCCAGGACGCCGGGCTCGTTCCGGACCAGGGTGGAGATGGTGTGACGCATGGGAGGCTCCTCGGTTTCGGGTTCGACGCGCGCAAATATCACGGGCCGGATTCCCGGGCAACCCGGCCCGCGATCCTAGGCGTTCCAGTCCAGGATGACCTTGCCCGACTTGCCCGTGCGCATGACGTCGAAGCCTTTCTGGAAGTCGTCGGCCGCGAAGTTGTGGGTGATGACCGGGCTCATGTCCAGGCCGCTTTGCAGCATGGCGGTCATCTTGTACCAGGTCTCGAACATTTCGCGGCCATAGATGCCTTTGAGCTTGAGGCCCTTGAAGACGACCTGGCCCCAATCGATGGCCGTGTCGTCAGGCATGATGCCCAAAAGCGCGATGTGTCCGCCGTGGTTCATCTGGGCGAGCATTTCACGGAAGGCGTGGGGGCTGCCGGACATTTCCAGGCCCACGTCGAAGCCTTCGGCCATGCGCAGATCGGCCATGACCGAGGCCAGGGATTCGCTGCCCACGTTGACGGCGCGGCTGACGCCCATCTTGCGGGCCAGGTCGAGGCGGTAGTCGTTGACGTCGGTGATGACCACGTGGCGGGCTCCGCAGAAGCGGGCGATGCCGGCGGCCATGATGCCGATGGGCCCGGCCCCGGTGATGAGCACGTCCTCACCGACCAGGTCGAAGGACAGGGCCGTGTGCGTGGCGTTGCCGAGGGGGTCGAGCATGGCGGCCACGTCGCCGGAGATGGTGTCGGGGATCTTGAAGGCGTTGACGGCCGGAACGCAGACGTACTCCGCGAAGCAGCCGGGGCGGTTGACGCCCACGCCGATGGCGTTGCGGCAGAGGTGGCGCTTGCCCGCCTTGCAGTTGCGGCAGTGGCCGCAGGTGATGTGCCCTTCGGCGGAGACCCGGTCGCCGACTTGAAGCCCGCGCACCTCGGAGCCCACCTCCACGATGCGGCCCACGAATTCGTGTCCCACGGCCATGGGCACGGGAATGGTCCTCTCGGCCCAGGCGTCCCAGTTGTAGATATGGATGTCGGTGCCGCAGATGGCGGTCTTGCCGACCTTGATCAGAATATCGTTATGGCCGACCTCAGGCACGGGAATCTCTTCCATCCAGATCCCGACCTCGGCCTTGGCTTTAACCAATGCTTTCATTTTTTCCATTTTCTTCTCCTTACATCCTCTGAAACTTTATTCTCAATGCTGCAAAATCTTGAAGATGGATTCCCGCCTGCGCGGGAATGACGCCAGAAACAATCCTTAAGACCTCATTGAATAAAGCATTCATGCTTTACGCGCCTGACCGGACAGCGCTCAAGGCTTTGCGGGTTGCCGGGATGGCGGGGCGCCGACTGTCTGACCGAGCCAGGCATCGTTTGTCGCATTGTCGCGTCGCGCCCGAAGCGCAGGCCGCTGTTCGACAGCAGCGACACTGCGACTCTACGAGGCCAGCGAGGGAGTTTCGGCGGCTCGCCATCCCGGCAACCCGCAAAGCCTCTCCCGCCAATCGCCATCCCTCATTCCCTCTTCTAAATCACTCCCAGTTCCTTCCCGACCTTCACAAACGCCGCCACCGCCTGTTCCAGCTGCTCCCGGGTATGCGCCGCGCTCATCTGGGTGCGAATCCGAGCCTTGCCCTGGGGCACCACCGGGAAGCTGAAGCCCACCACGTAGATCCCCTCTTCCAGCATCCGCGCCGCCATGCGCTGGGCCAATACGGCGTCCCCCAGCATGACCGGAATGATGGGATGCTCGCCCGGAGCCAGGGTGAATCCGGCCTTTGTCATGGCCTCCCGAAAATATCGGCTGTTCTCTTCCAGTCTCACGCGCAGTTCCGGCTCTTCCCTGATCAGATCGAGCACGGCCAGGGATGTGGCCGTGATGACCGGGGCCAGCGTATTGGAAAAAAGATACGGCCGGGAGCGCTGCCGCAGCCACTCCACGATCTCCTTGCGCCCGGAGGTGTAGCCGCCGGAGGCCCCGCCCAGGGCCTTGCCCAGGGTGCCGGTGATGATGTCCACCCGGCCCATGACGCCGCAGTGCTCGTGGGTGCCGCGTCCGTTTTCGCCCATGAACCCAACGGCGTGGGAATCGTCGACCATGACCAGGGCGTCATATTTGTCGGCCAGATCGCAGATGGCCTTCAAGTTGGCGATGTGCCCATCCATGGAAAACACGCCGTCGGTGACGATGAGCCTGTAGCGGCAATCCGCGGCGTCTTTGAGCTGCGTTTCCAGATCGGCCATGTCATTGCTCGCGTAGCGGAAACGCTTGGCCTTGCACAGCCGCACCCCGTCGATGATGGAGGCATGGTTCAGGGCGTCGCTTATGACCGCGTCCTCGGCCCCGAGCAGGGTCTCGAAGAGGCCGCCGTTGGCGTCGAAGCAGGAGCTGTAGAGGATGGTGTCGTCCATGCCCAGAAACTCGGACAGCCGGTTTTCCAGCTCCTTGTGCACGTCCTGGGTGCCGCAGATGAAACGCACCGAGGACAGGCCGTAGCCGTAACGGTCCAGGGCGTCGTGGGCGGCCGCGACCAGGCGCTTGTCGCCGGCCAGGCCGAGATAGTTGTTGGCGCAGAAATTGAGCACCTCGCCGCCACCGGCCACGGAGATGCGCGCCCCCTGGGGAGAGGTGATGACCCGCTCCGCCTTGAAGAGCCCCTTTTCCCGCAATTCCTCTGTCTGCCGCGCCAGATCTTCCAGTATCCGCTTCATGCCGCCTCCCCGTATAATTTCGATTTCCGCAATTTTATCACCATAAAATTTCTTGTCAACGAATTGAAAGGCAATATATTAACGAATAAATCAATTAGCAACCCTCTTAAGGCCCGTCCGCCCGGATTTTGTCTTTCAGGCCGGACTGGGCTAAGCGCTCACGCGGGAGCATAAACGTGAACGAAAAAGAAATCACCCTGGACCACACGGACCGCCAGATCATCGCCGCCTTGCAGGAAAACGGACGCGAATCCTACAAGAGCATCGCCCAGCGCCTGGGCGTGTCCGACGGCACGGTGCGGCTGCGCACGGAGCGGCTGCTGAAAAGCGGCTACCTGCGCATCTCGGCGTCGGTGAACCCGATGTTCTTCGAGGACGGCCTGACCGCCACCGTGGGAGTCAGTCTTGAGGGACGGGCCAATGCCCAGATCATGCAGGCCATCGCGGATCTTGAGGGAGTGCAGTCCGTGTCCAACGTCTCGGGCCGCTTCGACCTGCTGGTGGAGATCCACGTGGCTTCCCGCAGCGACCTGCGCCGCTTTCTGGTCGACGACCTGTCGGCCCTGGGCGCGGTCCAGAACACCGAGACCTTCCTTTATCTGGAAACCATCAACAAATGGGTGCAGCAGCGCCAGGAAGACACCAAATGAGCCACATCCTGCACGGATTCACGGACCCCAACTATCTGGAAGCGTTGATCGCCAAGGCCGAAACCCAGCTGCGCGAGGCGGAAAACGAGGAGGACCGGCAGCGGTTCGCCGCCTATCTTGAAGTTTTGAACGGGTGGAAGGGAAAAATCGGGGCGGGCCAGGACACAGGCAGCCTCCAGGATAACGAATCGAAATAGGCCCAAAAGCCTTCACTCACGTTATATTTCTCCTTCCTTGACGAAAAAGCGGACCTGCGACCCCGTGACCGAACTGCGGCCCGTGTACAGGAAAACGAGCAGGAAAACGCCCTGCAGGAGCAGCAGCACCGGCACGCTCCACAGGGCGGCAAGCCCATGGCCAAGATCCGCCGCGACTCCGTGCGCAGACAGGAGCACGGCGGGCGCAAGCCCGTAGAGAACGCCCACGGCGGCCATGATCTGATAGGCGGATATTTTTTGCTCGCCCCGGTAGTCGGCGCGGAAGAATTCGGAAATCACCCGCCAGACCTGAGTCGCTACCAGCGGCACGATCATGGCCACCGAGAAATTTTCAGCCGCGAAGAAGGCCATCCCCAAACAGGCGGCGGCGCAATACAGGTAGGCGGTCATGAGCTGCACGGGCACTAGTTCGCGGCCGCACAGCTCATGAGCGTAGGCCGCTTTCTTGGTCTGACCGTGGAAAACGATGTTCCAGTGGGTGAAAATCCCGCGCCACGGTTCGGGCATGGTCTGCACGGGGCGACCGTAGCAGCAGCCGAAACTCAGGCACGCCATGCGCCCCACTCCCTCGCCCACGGCGTAGGCGATGGCCAGGGCCGCAAGAGCCGGCAGCACGGCACCCTGCCCGGTCAACGCAACCACGGCCCAGGCCACGAAAGGGGCCACGACGATGCCCACGAAGGCGGCCCCGCCCACGCTCAGGGTGTTGGGCTTGCCTTCGACCAGCCGCGCCACGATCTTGGCCGCCGGTATGCACAGCCCGAGCATGCCCGCGACCATGAGCGCAAGCCCGGTGATTCCCATGCCCACGGACCCGAGCAACGTGATGGCCACGGCCGTGGCCAGCGTGTAGGCCAGGGCGCTCAAGGCCCCATACCAGGTCAGATTCAACGCCTGCCACGCGCCGTCCGGATTCTTGAACAGGGGCACGCTGGCCATCATCTGCCAGCGTTCACCGGGAAGCGTCCGCCCGCCCCAGGCGATGAACGCGAAAAGCATGGCCCCGAAACACACAATCAGCACATACTCCATATTTTCTCCAGCCGGGCCGAGACGCCCGGGTTATGCGTTGGGTCCGAGGATGCGGCCGATGCTCTCGCGCACCCGCACGTCCGTTTCCACCCACGGGCGCCCCAGCCAGCTCGAAAAGCGGCTACCCGCGTCCCCGCGAAACTGATTGGCGACCAGGTCCGGACTGAATTCGACCCGGCCCGGCTCAAAAATGAGTACGTCAAGCGAACTTCCGGGCCGGTACAGGCTCTTGGGTTGGCCCTTGCGCAGGAAAAGGCCGGGCCGCATTGGCTCGCACGGCTCGTAGCCGCTGCCCGCATAGGCCTGCACGATCTGCCCGATCATGAGCGCCGCCACCTCGACCATGGCCACCAGGCCGCAGCCGCTGCCGCCCGGAACATCCGTGTCGATGACCGTGACCGCCCTGCGGTTGCGGGAAAATGGCGTGACCTCGCTGATCACGGCGGCGGGATTGCAGGAATGGAAGGCGCCTTCGATCTCGTAGAAATCGCGCACCACCCCGCTGACCGGGGCATGGTTGTAGTGATACTTGTCCGGAGTGAGGCGAAAGATGGCGAAATCGCCGCCCGTGAAGGCCCGGACCCAGTCAGGCCGCCCCAGAAACTCGGCAAAGGAGAAAAACTTGTCCTTGATGAAAAGCACGCTCTCCTGGCTAAGCGACCCCGCAAACATGCGCGAGTCGGCGGGCGAGACCACGGCCAGAGGGTCGCCTGTCATGGGCCGAACCTCGTCGTAGCTGATGCGGCGCTCGAAAATGCGGCGGGCCGTGGTGTAATAGGATGCGTCCTCCACGCATTCCGAAAGATCGATGCCCAGACGCCGGATGAGCGAATTCGCTCCCGAAATGCGCGCCCCCAGGGGCAGGTCGTAGTTCATGAACCCCAAAAGGCTCGATGCGCGACCCGATACCACGGTATTGAACAGGACCGGAGCCCGCTCCCGCACCCGTGAATACAGGTAGCCGATGGCCCGGTCGCAAAAAAGTACCTCGTCCCGGATCTGCCCGGAATCTCTACTTATATACTGATGCGTCATTTTTCCTTCCAGTGATGCGGGCATTTTCCGCGTGCATGCCGATGACAAGGAGCAGGAGCTGGATCAGCACAGGCCGACACCCGCCCAGCTCGCCGGTGCGTTTCAATTCCGCGCGGGCCTCGCGCGCGAACTCCATGATGTCCCGCCCGCCGAGCAACGCGGGGAGCCCGGTGCGGCAGAACTGCGCGGGCAGGCAGCCGAAATTCTTGACCGTCTCGCAGTCTTCCAAAAGGTAGTCGAGGGCTTCGGCCAGATGCGAGCGCCGCAGCTCCCCCCTGTAGACCTCCTCGACCCCCATGTTGAATTCCTGCGCGCGCAGGGCCAGCGGGGTGCGCGCTCCGGCATGGTCCAGAATGCGCCGGGTCAGCTTGCCCCCGGCGCCATGTTCCGGGTCCGTGATGCGGGCGCGCAGGTCGCGCAGCAGCTCGCCCGCCCCGAAAAGTTCAATCACGTCCCGGCCCTCGGATTCGATGAAATCAAGCAGCGCCATGCGGTACTCCTGCACATGCACGCGCAGGTTGCCCGGATAGCGATGACTGCCCCGGACGCGGGCGGCCCGGGATACGAGGTCGAGCAGCAGGGCGTTGCCCGAGTCCCCGCGCACAAAAAAGGTGGGCAGATTGATGGCCGTGGCAAAAAATATCTGTCGCCGCTCGCTCTCCACTTCCGGGCTGTCGGGAATCGAAGACCGGCTGACACGGCCGCCGAGCACAAGCTTGCAAGCAAGCGCGCTCAGGAACTGCTGCAAGCGGGCGGCAGGCCGCAGGTCCGCCTCCAGGGAATCAAAGAGGCTGTAGAACCTGGCCTCGAAACCGGAAAAACCCATCACCCCGAACGAGCGCTGCTTATAGAGCAGGTAGGTCGACATGGACTCGTGAAAAACGCCCATGGCCGCAAGGTCGCGCTTCAGCCGCAGGTCGTTGCCGATCTCGCCGTCCAGAGCCGGGCAGCGATGAGTGCTCATGAGCGTGGTCATGTAGTCCAGCAGCCGAAAATCCGGGATGAAATCGCCGCGCAGGCCAAAGATCCGGGCGATGGTCCGGTCCATGAGCACAGGCCCGAAGGGGGTCAGGGGGCGGCCGCAGACTTTCAGCTTGGCCTTCTTCTTCCAGCGCCGCCAGATCATGCGCAGGTGGGTGTAATCGAGTTCGTGCGGCAGGAACCCGAGCGCCTTTTCCGGATGGAAATCCTCGAAATCCATGCGCATGGGCGCGGCGCTGTAGGTGCCGACAAAAAGGGGCAGAAAATGTTCCATGATCTTGATGACCAGATCGCCCAGGTATTTCTCGTCGCCCGCGCCGAAATCGCCGCCGCGCAAGAGTTCTCCCAGGTGCCTGCTGCCTAGGGAGATGTGCGTCCCGTTGTTGGCCAGGCAGGTGTTGGAGGTGTTGGGCAGAACGACCAGATTGTTGGTCAGGATGCCGGATTCGCGCAGCTTGGCGATGGTGTTCAGCTGACTGCGCGAGAGCATGCGGTGGCACAGACCCATGTATTCCTTCTTGGCCTCGCCTCGGTCCCAGCCCGACAGGCAGGGGTTCATGAACAGCTCGCGGTAATGGGCGTCGGGGATGATCTCGTTCAGCCGCTTCTGCCGGGCCGGAGGCAACGGCGCGAAATAGATCATGGCCCGCTGGCCGTGATCCAGCAGTCCGAATTGTTCGTTGGCATGGTCGAGGAGGAGCTGGGACAGCAGGAAGCGCTGGCTGGTTTCCCGGGCGATGCCTCGCCCGTCCTCGAAGGCCTCGTTCATGGGCGCGGGATAAAAGGAAAAGGTCTCGGGGGAGGTGTTGTCGTTCAGGAAATGACCAAGAAAGGTTTCGGCCAGCGTGCGCACCTGGGCATCGACGCCCGAACCGGCCAGGTCCGCCAGGGCAAGCTTGAGCAGATAGCTGATGGGGATGCGCAGCCAGTCTTCGCCGTCTTTCACGAAGAAGAAGTCCGCGCTGTCTTTCCTGCGCCCGGAGGCCGGGTCGCTCTTGTCCGCCAGCAGGTCCCGCTCCAGGGTGCGGCGGGCGAAGGAGTTCAGCCGGCTCAAGGGAAAGCGTGCCCAGCTGTTTTCCCAGACCGCGCCCGGCCCGGCCTGCAGGTAACGTTCAAGCTCAAGCAGAGTGTGGCTGGAGGTATCCCCGGCCACGGTGCGGCGGGCCACGTTCTGGTAGAAACTCGATTCGCGGATGCGCAACGGCAGATCAACGGATTCCGGGCTGCCCATGACCGCGACCTGCAATTCGCTCTCGCTTCCGGCCGTGGCGTCGTCAGGACCAAAAGGGAGCAGGTCCACCAGGCGGTCATTCCAGACACCTTCGAATCCCATCTTCCCGGCCAACCGCCCTTCCATGCCCGCCTGCATCATTGTCGTATCGAAAAACATGCGCACCACCTTGTTTGTCCGCCTTGAACATATACAAATGAAGGGGATGCGAAGAATCCGTGACGTTTGGGTGACAGCTGCACGGACTCGGCAGACAGAGGTGGCGCGCTGTCATCCAAACGTCACGGCGCTGTCACGCTCATGCCTGGGTCTCACGGCAAGAACGGGGCATGGATATGAACACCATTGCCCAATACGGCCCAGCGGCCATCGCGCTGGGCACTTTTGTGGAGGGGGAAACGGCGGTACTTCTTGGCGGGGCGGGAGTGGCCCTGGGGCTGTTCGATTTCTGGACCGTGGCGGGAGCGGCCTTCGCAGGCAGCATGGCCGGAGATCAATTCTTTTTCTGGCTCGGCAGGCTCAAAGGGGCCGCCTATCTTGCGGCGCATCCGCGCTTCGGGGCCAAGGTCGCCCGCGTCGGCAGCCTGCTGCTGCGCCACCGCCTGCCGCTCCTTGGCACCTACCGCTTCATCTACGGCATGCGCGGAGCCATCCCCTTCGCCTTTGGCGTGTCGGAACTGTGCGGGCGCTTCTTTCTGGCCGCCAACCTGTTCACGGCGACGCTATGGTCGCTCTCCATCACCCTGCTCGGGCTTTATGCCGGAAAATTTCTGACCGATCCGTCCATCGTCGCCAGGCTGCCCCTGTTCGGCGCGGGGGCAGCCCTGCTTTTCGGAGTTGCCGTGCTGCTACGCAGGCGAATCAGAGCCCGGTCTTGATGACCATGTCCGTGATGGGACCGCGCGAGCGTTCGCCCTTGAGCACGATGTGGCCGTAGCCCGGCAGGCCCTTGAGCATCTTGACGGTCCAGTTCAGACCGTTGTTGGACTCGTTCAGGTAGGGGTTGTCGACTTGGCGCGTGTCGCCAAGACAGATGCATTTCACGTTCTCGCCCATGCGGGTCAGAAGCGCCCGCGTTTCGGCGCGCGAGAGGTTCTGCATCTCGTCGATGATGACCACGGCGTTTTCAAGGTTCATGCCCCGGATGAAGGCGATGGGCAGGATCTCGAAGCGTTTGGGATTGAAGCGGAAATTGCCGCTCTCGCTGTCCGCGAAGATGCGGTTGGCCGGGCGCAGGTCGTGCAGCTTCATGAGCAGATCTCCGACGTAGCGCACGTAGGGGGCCATCTTCTCCTCAAGGTCGCCGGGCAGGTAGCCGAGCTTCGCCCCGATCTCGATGACCGGCTTGACGAGATAGATCTTGCGGTACGGGTTGTCCTTCTTCTCCAGGGCCATGTACAGGGCAGCGGCCAGGGCCAGAAAAGTCTTGCCGTATCCGGCCTCGGACTGAACCGTGACCAGATTCACGGCGTCGTCGAGGAGCAGCTCCAAAGCCAGATTCTGGTACACGTTGCGCGGGCGCACATTCCAGACGCTGTGCTGATAGTCGATGAAACGGGGGCCGGAAGTGGCGTGCATGTAAGGCTGGCCGCCGATCCAGGCGAAACTGTTGGGGATGGGCTCCTCGCCCTCGCGCACAAACCCGGTGTAGGATTGGGACTCTGATCGGAACGGATTGGAGTCGCGGTAGCCTTCGCTGGCAATGGAATGGATGCGGGCTTTGAGTTGCAGGATGCGGTCGTTGGTGACCAGGATGGGCGCGTCCACTCCGCTGTCTTTGAGTTCATCCAGGATCAGGTCGTCGCCGCTCTTGTTTTCCGTGTCCGGGAACGTTCGCGGGGGCAGGAAGAAAACGTCCGGGTCCTCCTGCAGAACCGCGATGGCCTGGGCCACGATGTGGGCCACGCGCGGTTCGCGCTTGAGCTTGTCCAGCTCCCGCAGGACGGTGTAGGGCAGGATGACCCGGTTGTCCTGGCCGTTGCGCAGAGCGCGGATGCATTGGGGGTTGTCAATGAGCACATTGGTGTCGAGCACGTAGTTCTTCTGCATGCGCGGGCGTCATCCTTAGGGGCGGCAAGCCCCGGTCCGGACCGTTGACGGAGAGGTCGGCCGATCAGACTGCTGCCGGAAGACCGCCCCCAAGCCCCGTGCGCCCGAATTCTCCGGGATGTCCGTCAATCGTCTCCTGGCAATCTATGCAGTAGCGTGCGCTCGGTATGGCCAGGAGCCTGCGGTCGGCAATATGCTCGCCGCACATTTCGCAAATCCCGTAGGAATCGTTGTCGATGGCCTTGAGGGCGACGGTGATGTCCCTCAGCAGTTTCACGTTACGATTGTAACGTATCATATTCCAGTCCCGGGAGGAAGCGGTGCAGGCCTGGTCCGCCAGGTCCGGTTCAAGCACGCTGTTCTGGCTCATGAATTCCCGCAAAGCCTCCATCTCGTCTTTGATCTTCCTGGATTTTTCCCGCAACTGAAGCTCGATTCCCTGGTGGATGCGACAAACGCTGGACATGGGTGCCTCCTTGTGTGTGGCCGTCGGCCGGCCCGGAACACCCGGGCCCGGCCTCATGCCGTTACAGCACCCTAGGTCTCGCATGTTGCGCCCGAGCGACAGGGCGGAGGAGGATTCATGACAGCGCCTGGCCACCATCCGCGAGGAGCCTCTCGACAATGAGGCGTTCCAGGGCCGGATCATCCTCCAGCGTGGGCTGAAGGGCGAATTCGACCTGTGGAAATTCCCTGCGCAGCCCCTCGATCATGTCCGGGATGTCCTGTTCGATGTGCACGCCGTTGTAGAGAAAATACTGCATGACCACGATCCGCGTGCAGCCCTGTTTGACGAGCGCGCGGACCTGATCGCCCAGGGTAGGCTCCCCCAGGGAAAAAAAGGCCGGCAGAACCTGGGCGCCGGCCACCCGCCGCGCGACCCGCCCGACCATGGCCGTGAAACGCAAGGCAACCTCTTTGCGCCTGCTGCCGTGTCCGAGTACAATCATTCCGGTTTTATCCACGCATCCTCCCAAAATGAAAAAAAGGGCCCCCGCTCAACCCAGGCGCCCCCCGAGTGAAACCCGGCACCGCTTCTAATGCTTGTGGTCCTCATGGGAAGAGACCGCCTTTTCGTCATGGGAATGCTCGTGATCGTGATCATGAGGATGGCTGTGGGTCAGATCCCCATGGGAATGCTCATGGTCATGCTCGACCACGGTGGTCGTGGTTTTCCCTCGTAAACATCCGCAACCCTTGCACATATGAACCTCCTTGAGCCGCACTGGCAGGCATTTTGTGAATGATTCGAGAATGATAATCCTTTCTGCGCCAATGGCAATACCGACCATGCTGCAACATTTTGCACAAGCACCCTTCCTGTGCAGCAAGCGGCACGTCCAATTGGTGAATCCAGACCGCAAAAAATTCCTACCATCTTGGAATAAAAGAACTTATTTTTTTGGCACATCCTCTGCTATACCGTGGGCGAGCAAACACATTCCACTACCTCCAGAATGTAACTGCATAGGGAGTTCTTCATGTACCTCAAACACCTCATCCTCGCCCTCACGCTGGTCCTGGCCCTCGCAGCCGGGGCCCAGGCCTACAGGGGCGGCTGCCCGGGACAGGGACACTACCAGGACTTCATGTCCGGCCTGACCCCCGAGCAGCAGCAGAAAGTCCAGGCGCTGACTGACGAGCACCACGAGAAGCTCTTTGCCCTCCACAAGGAGCTTCTGGCGAAGCACGAAGCTATGGAATCCCTGTTTTCGGCCACCCCAGCCGACAAGGCCGCCATAGACAAGGCCGTCTCCGAAGTGAGCGCGTTGCAGGCGCAAAAGGACAAGCTCAACGCGGATTATCGCGTCGCCCTTTCCGAAGCCGCCGGCAAGCCCGTACCCCCTGGCTCCGGCCAGGGATGCGGCCGAATGGCCGGATGCGGAGCATACTCCAGCGGCGCCGCCCCCGGCGCCGGCTCCGCCCCCTGCTGCCCCGCCTCGAAAACACTGTAATCGTCTCCCTCCCTCCCTCGAAAAGTCAAAGGCCGTACCCCCTGCGGCCTTTGACTTTTCCTTAAGAAGGCAAGGCCATGGAACTCGTTCTCCCGACGCGCAGCAACCGCACCATCATGACGGCCACCATGGCCGTGTTCATGCTCGGCCTGGCGCTGAGCTTTTCCACGTGGCGCAATCTCCGCCAGCAGCAGGAATCCTTTCACGAACACGCCCTGGTCACCGCCCGTTCCATCGCCGCCGGGATCGAGATCAACCTGCGCCGGGAATTGCGCCTGCCCGCAACCTCCGAACACGCCAACTCGCTCCTGCACCTGCACCGCTCCCTGGCCAAGGATCTGCTCCAGGATTACGTCAAGCGCACCGACGCCCGCTTCATCGGACTCTACAATCCCCTGGGGCACATCCTGATCTCCTCACACAACGATCCCAAGGCCATTCAGGGCCAGTTGCCGACCATCGCCTGGGCGAGCATGGGCAGCGCGGGGGAATGGAGCGGCGAGATGAATTTCGAAGGCCAGCCCATCATGGTCCTTGGCCGAATGTCGCACCTGACCGTGGGAGTGTCGTGTCCGGACGGCCAGTGCCCTCCGGACAAGCAGCCCCCGCTTTTGCTCATCGGCGTGGACATGACCAGCCACCTGGAAGCCTTTGGCAAGTACAAGCGCACCGCCATTCTGCAAACCGGGTACATCCTGGCGGTGACCATCGTTTTCTGGATTCTGCTGCTGGGCTTCCTGCAACGCAATGAACAGCGCCGCCGCCTACAGCATCTTGAGTCCTTCAACGCCCGCCTGCTGGACAACATGCCCGACGGCCTGCTGACCCTCTCCGCGGACGGCAAGGTCGTCGCCGCCAACCCCGCCGCGGCGCACCTCATGGGTGGCCAGGGGCTCGTCGGACAGCCCCTTTCGGACCTTTTCGCGACCCTCGGGCTGGCCACGGACATCCAGCCGGGGCAGGAGTGGACAGCCCTCAAGGCTTACGACCGACATCTGGAAATCCTGCAACTTCCCCTGAAGGATGGTTCGGGCCAGAGCCTGATGCTGGTCCGCGACCGCACCGAACTGGCCGAACTCGAACGGGAACTGCACCGCAACGAGAAGCTCGCGGCCATCGGCCGCATGGCCGCCGGGGTGGCTCACGAAATCCGCAATCCCCTCTCGGCCCTGCGCGGATTCGCCCAGTTCTTCGCCAAGAAACTGGCCGGGAGGGATCCCGAAGAGCTGTACGCACGCACCATGGTTCAGGAGGCGGACCGCCTGAACCGGGTCATCACCGACCTGCTCTTCCTGGCCCGGCCCAGGCAGCTGGACTTCGGCCTGGTTTCGCTTGCGGAGATTTTCCGGGAAGTGCATACTCTCATGTCCATGGACGTGGCGGCCAAGAACGGTCGTCTGGAGCAGCGGATGACTGCCCAGACGGTGCTTGCCGACCGGGATGCACTGAAGCAGGCCGTCATCAACCTGCTCATGAACAGCGTGGAGGCCCTGCCCGAGGAAGGCGGCCTGATCGAGTTCGTGACCGAGGCCGATGACAGGGGCACGTGGCTGCGCATCCGGGACAATGGCCGGGGCATGACCGAGGAAGAGCGCGAACACGCCCTGGAACCCTTTTACACCACCCGGGACAAAGGCACGGGTCTGGGCCTGGCCATCGTCCACACCATCATGCAGGAACACGGCGGAAGCATCCGGATCGAGACGCGGCCGACCGCAGGCACGGTCGTCTCGCTTTTCTTCCCGGCCAACCACAACGAGAGCAGCTCATGACCCAACAGCCCACAGTACTGGTCATCGACGACGAACCGGCGCACCGGCTCATGGTCCGCGTCGTCCTTGGCGACGCGGGGTTCAAGGTGCTGGAGTCGGACAACGGCTCGTCCGGCCTGGCCACCTTGCGCGCCAAACCCGTGGACGTCGTCCTGCTGGATATGCGCATGCCGGGCATGACCGGCCTGGAGGTGCTGCAGAAGATGCACGAGGAAGGAATGTCCACCCCCGTGATCATGCTGACCGCGTTCGGCAATGTGAGCAGCGCCGTGGAATCCATGAAAATCGGCGCCTGGGATTATCTGACCAAGCCGACGGACAACGACGAACTCCTGGCCGTGGTCAAGAAAGCGGCGGAACATGTGCGCCTGACGCGCGAAAACCGGGACCTCAAAAAACAGATCGGCCAACTGCGCGAGACCCGAATCATCGGCAGCAGCCGGGAAATCCGCAAGGTCGTGGAGCTTATCGAGCAGGTCGGGCCCAGTGAGGCCAACGTGCTCATCCTCGGCGAATCGGGCACGGGCAAGGAGCTTGTGGCCCAGCAGCTGCACGAGCAAAGCGCTCGGGCCGCGGGGCCGCTGGTCAAGGTCAACTGCGCGGCCCTGCCCGAAAACCTGCTCGAAAGCGAGCTTTTCGGCTACGTCCGGGGGGCGTTCACGGGCGCGGCCCAGGACAAGCCCGGCCGCTTTCAGCTGGCGGGGGGCGGCACGCTCTTTCTGGACGAAATCGGAGAGCTGCCCCTGACCCTACAGGCCAAGATCCTGCGCGCCCTGCAGGAACGCATCGTCGAACCCCTCGGCGGCGTGACCCCGGTCAGCATCGACGTGCGCTTCATCGCGGCCACCAACCGCGATCTGCCGGCCATGATCGCCGACGGCAAATTCCGCGAAGACCTCTACTACCGCCTCAACGTGCTCGAAATCCACATTCCGCCGCTGCGCGAGCGCATCGAGGACATCCCCCTTCTGGTCGACTACCTGCTGGACAAGCTCGGTCGCAAGAACAACCGCCCCATCCGCACGGTCAGCCGGGAATTCCTGGATGCGCTCTGCCGCCACGAATGGCGGGGCAATGTGCGCGAATTGGAAAACGTCCTGGAACGCGCCCTGATCCTTTGCCGCACGGACATGCTCGATGTGCGGGATCTGCCTGACCATTTGCGGGCTCCCGGAGCATCCGCGCCCTCCCGCCAGGCCCATCCCGGAGAAAATCCGCTGGAAACGGCCGAACGGCAGGCTTTGCAGGAAACCCTGCGCAAGTACGCCGGACACAGGGAGCGCACGGCCCAGGCCCTGGGCATCAGCCGGCGCACCCTCCAATACCGCCTCAAGAAATACGGGCTGACCACCAAATAAGAAAAGGCCGGCCCCCTCGCGGGAACCGGCCTTTTTCCTTCGTCGCCTCAAGGATCAGATGCCGCAGGCATCCTTCAGGTACTTCAGGCGCAGATTGCGGGTCACCAGCACGGGGCAGCTCGCCCCTTCGAGCACGCGGGTGACCACGCTGCCCATGATCACATTCTCAAGCACGGACAGGCCGCGCGAACCGATGACGATGAGATCGCAGTCCAGTTCGTCCTGCGTGTTCAGGATCACGTAATCCGGACGTCCGCTGCGCGCGAGCAGCTCGACGTCCATGCCGCAGGGCTCAAGCAGTTTCCTGTATTCCTCCAGCGTGGCCATGGCCTTGGCCTCGGCGCTCTTGCGCAGTTTCTCCGCCATTTCGCCGCCGATGGTCATGTTCACCGGCTCCCAGACATGGAGCAGGTAGAGCTTGGGATTGCGGGCATTGACCAGATGCGCGGCATACAAGGCCGCATTCCGGGAGGAATCCGAACCGTCCACCGGTATGAGTACTCTTTCGATCTTGATCATCTAGCTATCTCCGTTGCGGACGAAGCGCGTCCCCGCATTTTGTTAGAAGAAAAGGAAGGTCATGAGCACGAAGCAGGGTACCAGAATACCCACGGACCAGGCCATGTAGCCAAAGAAGCTGGGCATCTTGATGCCCGACGATTCCGCGATGGACCGGACCATGAAGTTGGGGGCGTTGCCGATGTAGGTATTGGCGCCCATGAACACCGCGCCCGCCGAGATGGCCATGAGGGTATGCACGTGCTCCATCAGGAATTGCGCGTCGCCGCCGGCGGTGTTGAAGAAGACCAGGTAGGTCGGCGCGTTGTCCAGGAAGCTTGAGAGAGCGCCGGTCAGCCAGAAGTACATGGCGTTGTTGGCCACGCCGTCGACGGAGACCAGGGCGATGAGGCTCGACAGGGCGCCGTCCATGCCGGCGCGCAGAATGGCTATGGCGGGAATCATGGTGATGAAGATGCCTGCGAAAAGCTTGGCCACCTCGACGATGGGCTCCCAGTTGAACTCGTTGCGACGCCGGATCTCGGCGGCAGTGGTCTTGAGGCTCACGGCGGCCAGGATCAGAAGCAGGACGTCGCGGGCGATGTTCTGCAGTTCCATGTGCACGTGGTAGATGGTCACTCCGCCCTCGGGCTTCCACATGCCGCTCATGAGCACGCCGCCGACCACGCCGGCCAGCAGGAGCAGGTTGAACGTGCCTTCCAGGCGCAGCTTGCCGTCCTGACCGGCGTCAGGAGATTCGGGGCGGCCTTCCTTGTTGAAGAGCACCGTGTCGATGGCGAAATACAGGGCCAGCAGAATGACGGACATGACCGCGAAGGGGACGAACAGATGCTGCGTGGTCCAGAAGAAGGACACGCCCTTCAAGAAGCCCAGGAAAAGCGGCGGGTCGCCCAGGGGCGTCAGGCTGCCGCCGATGTTGGCCACCAGGAAGATGAAGAAGACGATGGTGTGCACCTTGTACTTGCGGTGCGAGATGGCGCGCATCAGCGGACGAATGAGCAGCATGGCCGCGCCGGTGGTTCCCATCCAGCTGGCAAGCAATGTGCCGATCAGCAGGATGACGGTGTTGACCTGCGGCTTGCCCACCAGCGAGCCGCGCAGGCATACGCCGCCGGCGATGGTGAACAGGGAAAAGAGCAGGATCAGAAACGAAACGTATTCCAGGGCGATGGTGTGCACCACGGAATACAGGGCCAGTTCGAAACCGTGGCCGATGGCGAAGGGCACCAGAAAGGCCACGCTCCAGAAAGCGGCCACCTTGCCGTAATGATGGTGCCAGAAATGCGGCACGGTTAGAGGCATGACGGCGATGGAAAGCAGCATGCAGGCAAAAGGGACGACCCAAAGCACTCCAAGGTGCTTGCCGATCTCCTCGGCTTCATGGTGCAAATCCCCTCCGGAAGCCCACACGTCCGGCAGGACCCCTAGAACTCCCAGGCCGATGGCGGCCAGGCAAAAAAACCAGACAGAACTTTTTCGCATCCGATGTTCTCCTTATTGACCGCCACCATGGATGGCGACCCGTTCGCTGACATGAAAGGCGCCGCAAGGACGCCCGGCCTCTCCCACCTCCCTGTGAAAGCGAAAAAACCAGCCGCGGCCTTCCCGGCGAGGGGCCCGCAAAAAATTCGAGAATGCGGCCGCCCGCGCCAGAAACCGCGAAAAGACAGCCGGAAATGACGCGCAGTCGAAACGGTCGATATCCGGCGGCCCAGAAACCTGGTTTTTCGCACGGCGGGTCCATATGCCATATCGTCTCGTGCGGCAATACCCCTGTAAAACCCGCCGTCTATCTGCCTTTGCGGTCGCCGCGGCCAACCCGGGCAAGGCGTCGCGAGAGCTCCTGTTTTCTTTGAGCAATTCGTACAAAATGAGTTCACATTGCCCTGTCCGCAAAAAAAGACCGGCCCCCTTGACGGAGACCGGTCTTTTTTTGCTGTTGGGAGCGGCTTGGGCGGAGGGCTCAGATTCCGCAAGCGCCCTCGAGGTATTTGCCGCGCAGGTTGCGCGTGACCAGCACCGGGCAGGTCGCGCCTTCGAGCACGCGGGTGACCACGCTGCCCATGATCACGTTTTCGAGCACGGACAAGCCACGCGATCCGATGACGATGAGGTCGCAGTCGAGCTCCTCCTGCGCGTTCAGGATGACGTAGTCCGGACGGCCGCTGCGCGCCAGCAGCTCCACTTCCAGATCGCAGGGCGCGAGCATCCGCTTGTACTCTTCAAGCATCTCCATGGCCTTGGCCTGGGCGCGTTCACGCAACGTTTCGGCGTTTTCCCCGCCGATGGTCATGTTCACGGGCTCCCAGACATGCAGCAGATACAGCTTGGCGCTGCGGTGACCGACCAGATGGGCGGCATATTTGGCCGCGTTCTTGGACGAATCCGAACCGTCAACAGGTATGAGTACGCGTTCTATCTTGATCATAAGGGTCTCTCCATGGCGGCCTGGCCGCCTGCTTGCTTTCGATTAATGGAAGAAGAGATAGTTCATCAATACGAAGCTGGGCACCAGGATGCCTGCGGACCAAGCCATGTAGCCGAAAAAGCTGGGCATCTTGATTCCGCCGGTTTCAGCGATGGACCGGACCATGAAGTTGGGCGCGTTGCCGATGTAGGTGCACGCCCCAAAGAAGACCGCGCCCGCCGAGATGGCCAGCAGGGTGCCCACCTCCGTCATCAGCCGCTGCGCGTCGCCCCCGGCCGTGTTGAAGAACACGACATAGGTCGGGGCGTTGTCCAGGAAGGCGGACAGGGAGCCGGTCAGCCAGAAGTACATGGTGTGGTTGTCGAGGCCCTCGGCGGTCTTGACCATGGAGATGACCCCGCTCAAAGCGCCGTCCATGCCCGCGCGCAGGATGGAGATGGCCGGGATCATGGAGATGAAGATGCCCGAGAAGAGCTTGGCCACCTCGCGGATGGGCTCCCAGTCGAACTCGTTGCGGCGGCGGATTTCCGGAGCCGTGATCTTCAGGCTGACAAAGGCCAGGGCCACGAGCAGCACGTCGCGCAGAATGTTTTGCAGTTCCACGTGGACTTCGTAGATCGTGATCTCGACGCCGGGCTTCCACATGCCGCTCATGAGCACGCCGCCGACCACGCCGGCCAGCAGGAGCAGGTTGGCGGTGCCTTCCAGGCGCAGCTTGCCGTCCTGACCGGCGTCAGGGGATTCGGGGCGCCCTTCCTTGTTGAAGAGCACCGTGTCGATGGCGAAATACAGCGCCAGCAAAATCGCCGAAATGACCGCGAAAGGCACGAACATGTGCGTCGTGGTCCAGAAGAAGGACACGCCTTTCAAAAAGCCCAGGAACAGCGGCGGATCGCCCAGGGGCGTCAGGCTGCCGCCGATGTTGGCCACCAGGAAGATGAAGAAGACGATGGTGTGCACCTTGTACTTGCGGTGCGAGATGGCGCGCATGAGCGGACGGATGAGCAGCATGGCCGCGCCGGTGGTTCCCATCCAGCTGGCAAGCAATGTGCCGATCAGCAGGATGACGGTGTTGACCTGCGGTTTGCCCACCAGCGAGCCGCGCAGGCATACGCCGCCGGCGATGGTGAACAGGGAAAAGAGCAGGATGATGAAGGAGATGTACTCCAGAAACAGAACGTGCAACACGTTGTAGACGGCAAGGCTGACCCCGTACACCAGGGCGTAGGGCACGATGAAAGCCGCGCCCCAGAAGGCGGCGACCTTGCCGTAATTGTGGTGCCAGAAATGCGGCACGGCCAGGGGCATGATGGCGATGGACAAAAGCAGGCCGGCAAAGGGCACGACCCAGAGCACGCCCATCTGCTTGCCTATTTCATCCGCCGCGTGATGCAGCCCCCCGGCGGCCCAGACTTCAGGCGACATGCCAAGCGCGAGGCCCATGACTGCCAGGCAAAAAAACCACACAGAACTTTTCCGCATCCGATGTTCTCCTTCTTGTGTCGCCGCCAATGCGGCAGCCGGTCGTTTGTGATCAAGGCCAAGGGGCATCAACGAAAATGCTCCGCCACGACCTTGACCAAGGATTTGGTCAAAAAGGCCAGGTCCTGGTCTTCCATGATGTATGGCGGCATCACGTACACCAAACGGCCAAAGGGACGAACCCAGACGCCCTGTTTGACGAAAGCGGTCTGAATTTCGGCCATGCGCACGGGTTCCCGAAGCTCCACCACCCCGATGGCGCCCGTGACCCGTACATCAATAGTATATGTCAATTTTCGACACGGATCAAGGCCTTCTTCCAGAAAGGAACCAATCCTGGAGACTTGCGCGGCCCAATCGTTGGCGGCCAACAGGGCAAGCGACGCCCTGGCCACGGCGCAGGCCAGAGGATTGCCCATGAAGGTCGGCCCGTGCATGAACACGCCGGGCTCGCCCGCGCACACGCCTTCGGCCACCCTGTCCGTGGCCAGGGTGGCGGCCAGGGTCATGTAGCCCCCGGTCAGGGACTTGCCCAGGCACATGATGTCCGGACTCACGCCCGCGTGCTCGCAGGCGAAGAGCCGGCCCGTGCGGCCGAAGCCAGTGGCGATCTCGTCGGCGATGAAAAGCACGTCGAAAGTGTCGCACAATTCCCTCACCCGCCGCACATACATGGGATGGTAAAAATACATGCCTCCCGCGCCCTGGACCACGGGCTCCAGGATCACGGCCGCTATTTCGGCGTGGTGGCGCTCCAGGGTTTCCCGCATGGCGTCCATGTCGCCCTCGTCCCACTCCCCGCCGAAGCGGCAGCGAGGCCTGGGCGCGAAATGGTGCGGGGGCAGCACGCCCGCAAAGCGCTCGTGCATCCCGTTCACCGGATCGCAAACGCTCATGGCCGCGAAGGTGTCGCCGTGATAGCCGCCGCGGATCGTCAGCAGGCGGTTCTTTTGCGGCCGATCCCGACTGATCCAGTACTGATAGGCCATCTTGATGGCCACCTCCACGGCCACGGAGCCCGAATCGGCCAGAAAGACCTTGGTCAGGGGCTCCGGCGTCATCCCGACCAGGGTCCGGCACAGCTCCACGGCCGGCTCGTGGGTCAGCCCGCCGAACATGACGTGGGCCATGCGCTGGAGCTGGTCCGTGACCGCGGCGTTCAAAACGGGGTGGTTGTAGCCGTGGATGGCCGCCCACCAGGAGGACATGCCGTCCACGAGTTCCCGGCCGCCCTTGAGCTTCAGGCGCACGCCATGGGCGGAAACCACCTCGCGCACGGGCAGGGGGTTGGTCGTTGAGGTATAGGGATGCCAGATGTGCCGGCGGTCGAAATCAAGGATGTCGCTCTTCATGGTGGGACCGATATGTTTTTTTGGACTGTTCGGGAGAATTGCGCTTCGCCGTGGGTTGGGCTAGCAGCACGTGGACACGAGGACAAACATGACCGCTATCGACCCGGAATTCAATCTTCAATCCTACGATTTCGAACTGCCCGAAGCCCAAATCGCCCAGGACCCCACCGAAAAGCGCGGCGAGTCGCGCCTCCTGGTGCTGGACCGCGAGACGGGCGCGCTTGGCGACGCCATGTTCGCCGATCTTCCGGACCTGCTTCCCCCGGGGGCGCTCCTGGTCGTCAACAACACCAGGGTCCTGCCTGCCCGGCTCATCGGACGCAAGGAGTCGGGAGGCCGGGTCGAATTCCTGCTGCTCACTCCGCTGGCGCTCATCGAGGCCGAGACGGGCCCGGACGGCACGCGCGCGGCCATGGCCGAGGGACTGCTCAAGGCCTCCAAGGGCCCCCGCGCGGGGGACCTGCTCCACTTTCCCGGCATCGAGCTGCGGGTGATCGAAAAGGGCGAATTCGGGCGGGCGCGGGTCGAAATGCGCTGGCGGGGCGATCTGGTCGGACATTTCCTGGACCAGGGGCGCATCCCCCTGCCCCCCTACATCCACCGCGAGGACAAGAGCGAGGACCGCACCCGCTACCAGACCGTCTATTCGCGGGAAGACAAGCTCGGCTCCGTGGCCGCGCCCACGGCCGGACTGCACTTCACGCCGCCGATCATGGACGCCCTGGCCGCGCGGAACATCGACCTGGCCGAGGTCACCCTGTACGTGGGCTACGGCACCTTCAGCCCGGTTCGCTGCGACGACATCCGCGAGCACGTCATGCACGCCGAATATGCGGAAGTGCCCGAGGAAACCGCCCGCGCCATCGCCAGGGCCAAAGGCGAAGGCCGCCCCGTCGTCGCCGTGGGCACGACCACCTCCCGAACCCTGGAGAGCATGGCCTGCTCCCTGGGAAAGATCGGCGCGTTCAAGGGCTGGACCGACATCTTCATCCGCCCCGGGTACGAGTTCAAGGTCGTGGATCAGCTCATCACCAACTTCCACTTGCCCCGGTCTTCCCTAATCATTATGGTCAGCACACTCGCGGGCAGGCAACAGATTATCGATGCCTACAACCATGCGGTCAGGCAGGGATTCCGCTTTTTTTCCTACGGCGACGCCATGCTCATCCGCTGACCCGCCCGACAAGAACCCCCCGTCATCAACACTATCCCCCCGTGGAGGTTTTCCATGCCAAGCAGAGTCGAGTTCCGGGAAGACCGTTGCAAGGGCTGCCTGCTCTGCACCGAAGTCTGCCCGACCGGCATCATCCAGCAATCGAGCCGGTTCAACCAGAAGGGGTACAAGGTCACCGAGATCGCCCCGGACAGAATGAACGAATGCAAGGGCTGCGCCTTCTGCGCCATGATGTGTCCGGACTACGCCATCAACGTCTTCACGACGAAACAGGCGAAAGGAGGCAGGAAATGAGCACCCCCAAGCGCATTTTCGTCAAAGGCAACGAAGCCATTTCCCGGGGCGCGCTGGCCGCGGGCATGAGATGCTTTTTCGGCTACCCCATCACGCCCCAGAACGACATCCCCGAATTCCTGTCCCAGGCCCTGCCCGAAGCGGGCGGCCAGTTCGTGCAGGCCGAGAGCGAGGTGGCCGCGGCCAACATGCTCATGGGCGCGGCGGCCTGCGGCATCCGGGCCATGACCTCCTCGTCGAGCCCCGGCATGTCGCTGAAGCAGGAGGCCATTTCCTACATGGCCGGCAGCGAGATCCCCGGCGTGCTGGTCAACGTCAGTCGCGGAGGCCCGGGCCTGGGCGACATCGGTCCCTCCCAGGGCGATTATTTCCAGGCGGTCAAGGGCGGCGGCCACGGCGACTATCATCTGCTGGTGCTGGCTCCCGGCACGGTGCAGGAGGCCTACGACCTGACCATCAAGGCTTTCGACCTGGCCTTCAAGTACAGAAACCCGGTCATGGTCCTGGCCGACGCCATCATCGGCCAGATGAAGGAACCCGTGGTGCCGTGGGTGCCCGAGAATCTCGACCCTGACGAAGGGCTGGACTGGGGTTTGCAGGGCGCCACGGGCCGGGATCCGCGCCTGATCAAATCCCTGTTCCTGGACGACGGCGCCCTGGCCGGACAGAACCTGAAGTTGCAGGCCAAGTATCAGGCCATGCGGGCCGAAGTGGATCAGGAGCTTTTCCTGACCGAGGACGCGGAGCTTGTCGTCGTGGCCTTCGGCTCCATCGGCCGCATCGTCAAGAGCACCATCCGCAAGCTGCGCGCCCAGGGCAGGAAGGTCGGCCTGGTGCGGCCCATCACGCTCTTCCCCTTCCCTTCGGAAGTGCTTCTGAACCTGGCCAAGGAAGGCAAGCGTTTCCTGACCATCGAGCACAACATGGGCCAGATGGTCGAAGACGTGCGCCTCTCCATCCGGACCGTGGCGGATTCGGCGTTCCATTGCCAGCTGCCCGGCAACCTGCCCACGCCGGATGATTTCGAAGAACCCATTCTGAAGGCGCTGGAGGGATGAGCATGACCCAG
>Ga0265295_1003063_pt1 | contig 25060 bp, 20 predicted proteins | sample Munlansysbiofilm_FD_192503 | JGI IMG/M metagenome (GOLD analysis project Ga0265295, IMG submission 192503) | Leachate microbial communities from a municipal landfill in Southern Ontario, Canada - Methane capture system biofilm | ecosystem: Engineered > Solid waste > Landfill > Unclassified ... | reverse complement strand
TGCCAGAAAATGCCGGTTGACGGAAGCGGCATGTCCTCCAGCACGCCCACCTGCTGCCAATCACTGGTGAAAGCCGGCAGAGTCCGCGCCGACGCCGGTTCATCACCAGTCAGGGTGAGCTTTTGCTCCGTCGGGGATCACAGCCAATACGCCTCTCCGGCAACCACCTCGGCGGAACGCACATAACACCTCGCACTGACCTCGTAACGCATGGGAGCAAGACCCGACAGGACGGCCGCGGAGGTCGCATCCGGGGTTAGTGTCGGTGTGACCAGATTCCAGCCGGGCGTCAGAGGCAAAAGCTGCTTCCGCTGTTGTTCCAGGGTCACCACTTTCGCGGCAGCGGCCTCGTGGCTGCCATGCGAGTAATTTGCAAACAAGGTAACCGTTTGCGTCTGGTTCGTCTGGTTGTTATTGGCGAGTTCGCCATGCGCATTCACCGTGGCGTATGACTCGGAGTCCAGACTCCACACCGCCGCCACGTCCGCCGTGTTGTTGTCGCTGAACGTAATGCGGCAGATAAAGCTCGCTTTCCCGCTAAAGGGAATGCTGTCGCCTCCGAGAATCGTGCAGCTGGTCACCGTCTTCTCCTGCAGGCTGTCCGCGATTTCCAGCGAACGCACCTCGGTGCTGGTGCAGCAGGCGGCCTGCAGCGTGTATGGCAGCGGCGCACCCGAACGGGTGGCGGCGTTTCCTGTCAGGGTGTAGAAGATGGTCGACGGGACGTCCAGATCCTTGTCGATCAGAAAAAACGTCGGTTGTGCATTTTTTTTGCCGTCGTACATCACCGTATACCCGGCGGGGATCTTTTCCTTGATCGTGAGCGACAGCAGCTTCTCGTTCTCGGTCACGGTGAAAATGACCTGGTAGGTGTTCACCCCGGAGCCCGGCACCACCGAACGGGTAACCGTGCCCGTCCAGGGCTCCGCACCCCTGCATATTCCCAGGCCCATCGCCAGCCAGCACACCACACTCAACATCCAGTAACATTTCTTTTGCATTGGGGGACTCCTTTTTTGGGTCTGACTTGCGTCTTTCCTTGCATTTTATGCACTAAACACAGATTTTCACGGTTATAAATCCCCCTAATCTTTTTTTCGGTTAATGTGCAAAAGTCGGTGATTAGGAGTAAATATTTGACAAAGTGCATCTAAATCCTTATTTTGTTAGATGGTTAAACCTGCCAAAACAAGGAGATTCAGATGAAGGGAAAAATAACATAGATTTGACGTTTTACAATTCAGCGGGGAAGTTTTCATTCGATGTGCTGGTCATGAAGGTTACCGATGCTTTTGAGTACAAGGCCTTCTCGATTTTCAAACTTTATTTGCCCTTATCTTGCTGGAGCAATCCCTCAGGATTGGAATGCCCCGAAACATTCTTTCTGGAAAGACAAACCGCCATGATTCAGAGAGGTTTTTGCTTCGCCCCCCCCCCTGCCTACATACGGGAGTTGTTCGTGTCAAAACAAACGCCAGAATAAAAAAACACAAGATTAAGGGGGGGATTGAGAAGAGTGAAAGACTGCATGATACGGTGGTCGCTATTTATGTTTTTTTGATTTTTGCCTTGCAGTGAAGATTTCTGGAAACGTCTGGAAAACGTCTGGAAAAAGCATAAAGCAAGTTGCCGCGTCGGTATATAAGGTGTATAATAGCAAAGATACGGATTGATGATACGATGATCGCTAAGCAACGCGCCTTGTGCGCATAACAGACTTGGGAGTAAAGGATAGACTGAAAGGGGCAGTTGCAACCTCGCTTGGACTCGCCACTCTCCATGCTATTGGTATAACCATTCACTTGGAGGTGCTTATGAGTATCAGCATTGCAGCAACGGTATCTATGAATATCGTGGCAATAGGCCTTGTTGCGGGAGTCGGGTTCCTGGGGAGTCAGGCGAGTTTCCAAAGCGAGGAGAGGTAATTGTTCCGGAAAGTCTATTCCCACCAAGAGGTCCCGATAGGGAGGTTCGAGTTCCTCCCCTCCCCACTACCTCATCCCTGCGATCACCTGCGTGTCTGTTGCCTCTGGTCGACAGATTGATCTGTTCGCATTTGGATCCGGCAACCTCTTGGATGCTGGGCAGAACCGCGACTTCCATGTTGGCAGCCACTGCTTCGTCGTGGTTTTTTCAGCACGGCACCGGGATCGGTCTGGCCATCAATCACGGTGTCGTTATCGCCGCACAACAGCCGATTCTCATTTCGCCCGGAAGTTCCTATTACCTCGACCTGATCCCCACTCGGTTAGGACGGCTCCGAAGAATTCGGAAAATTTCATGCGTACGACGTACACACTAAAGACAAAAATATAAAAAAATAAAAATGGTGTGCAACGAGCCAAGTCACTTGCCAGGTGCTCCGTGCTGCTGACACAGCCCCGCCCGCCTGAATACAGGTGGTCAAGCACAGCGCAGCAGACTTATTCATTCTGCCAACCAGCGAGAGCGATACAGCCCATGCGTGAGGATAGCCCATGACACAAATCATACAGATAGGCAAAGTGGAAGAAACAAGACTTTGGCGTGCTCTGTCGGAAAGCTCTGACGCCGATGCCAACGCCATCGCGCATAATGTTGTGTCGCTCTGCCAGGAAGCTACTGACCGCATGAAAGCCATGTATGCCTACGCCCCTCAATACACCCTGCATGACGACCGTCACCTGCTAAGAGTCACAGAGCTTATGGCATATGTATTAGGCTCAGAACTCGAAAAACTTAACACCGTGGAGCTGGCACTTCTGATCTTATCAGCTTTCTTCCACGATCAAGGGATGGTGCCACTGGAGCCGGAGATTGCTTCTCTAGAGCAGAACGAGAAATTTCTGCTGTTCAAAGACAACTGGCGCATCGAGCACCCGAACTATAGAGAAACGTTTTCCCAAATGTCTTCGCCCCATGTGGACGAGGAGCGACTGAAGACTCTAGCTACTCGTCTGGCAGAATTGGACAGCGCGATGTTGACTGACTTCCTGCGCGACACCCATGGTGGTAGATCTGTCAATGTTGTCCGGTCATCGTATAAAGGCGACAAACGGTTGGAGGTCCAAGGGGTAGACCTTTCCTCCATGTTGGGAAATCTCTGCTTATCTCATACACTACCATGCGGCGATCTTACCCCTGCCAACGGCTTCCGTTACGATGAACAAGTGGGACGATTTACCGTCAACCTTCCCTTCCTTGCTGCTGTGCTCCGAATCGCAGATATACTTGATTTCGACCGAGACCGAACCCCTGAAGTGCTACTAAAGAATATTCACTTCACTTCAGACGTCAGCATTCGAGAATGGGAGAAACATCGTTCTGTCGAAGGCTGGTCGATATCAGACAAACTCATCCGGTTCACGATCAGATGCTCTCATCCCGCATACGAGTCAGCTGCCAGGATGTATATGGACTGGATCGATGCGGAACTAACGGCTTGTCTGGCCATCTGTCAGAATCAGCCTCGGGACATCAAGGCATATCAACTTCGTCTTCCTTCCAAAGTAGACCGCTCAAGGATTGGATCGCTGGACAGTGCATACCGAGCTCACGACCTCGAATTCAGCCTTTCGAGAAATGAGATTGTTCGCCTTCTGATGACAGATAAGCTCTACGGAAGAGAACACCTGTGTATTCGCGAATTGCTACAGAACTCCCTCGACGCTCTTCGCTATCGGAAGGCACTTTTCAGAGAGGGCGGAACCGAATGGGACGGAGGGCGGGTCGATTTTCGGCATTACGTTGATTCGAATGGTTTTGAAGTTCTTCAGTGTGTTGACAATGGCGCAGGCATGGATGAAAATATTATTCGGAACCACTTCGTGCGAATTGGGAGAAGCTACTATAGATCGCCCATCTTCGATCAAGAAAGGAATCGCCTGAAGCAGTCAGGCAGTGATTTCGATCCTTGCTCCAAATTCGGCATTGGCTTCATGTCTTGTTTCATGCTCGGTGACAGAATCACCATCATGACACGCAAGGACTATGGGCAAGGCAGAAAATGGGGCCTTCCTTTGGTCATCGAGATTCATGGGCTGAGCGGACTCCTCGTTGTCAGGCAGGGAAGTGAAAAGCAGCCGGTTGGCACAACCGTGACCATTGTGTGTCGTCAGAAACCTTCGTTCCTGGATTCGTGGACAGATAAGATTCAGCTATGCTCCGTGCTGAAAGGCTATGCACTGGCTCCAGAGTTTCCCATTTCCGGCAAGTGCGAAGTTGAAGAGATCGTTGACACGGTTGAGATACCTCCATGCTTTGAGAAAGCGCAGACGTTGATGGAGTCCACAGGATTGAGCAGCTGTATTACTCTGGAACAGGATATCTCGGCTGTTTCCCGGAACCTTGGAGGATATGTGCGAGAATCGTTCCTTGTAGACGACACGGGGCTCCCCTGCCTGTCCAATCATGATACCGAATGGCGCCCGAAATCACAAGGGTCCATGAAAGGCTGGTATCTCACCCTCCTTCCCGAGGATCGGCAGTTAGACTATGACTTCATGGGTTGGTGCGTTCCAGTATGCACCGATGGCATCCTAGTGGCAGGCATGCCAGGACGACCTTCTTACCAGAAAGAAGTGCGAATGCGCCTGGGATCGAGGAACTCAAATATTCACTCAAAATCACCAGCACTGATCGACGCTAGGGGAGACATGAAGCCTGAACTTACTCCCGCTAGGATCCCACCGGAATTCTTTGGCACAAATATGCCCCCAGGTTGGCAGCGCCTGGACGATGCGTTCAAGCAGGGTCTCGGTTTGCTGTGGAAGCAGCTGGCTGATTATCTCCAGCGGGGCTTGGCTGGTGAGCAATTCTGGAAGCTGTGCGTGGTTCATAACATCTCCGTGAGCTGGATACCCCAAGGGACACTGTGGGATTGTCTCCCGGTCTCTTTGAGGCAGAAAGAGGGCGGGACCTTGTGGCGCTTGGTCCGTGAGTTGGGTGAGTTGTCCTTTGACGAGGACGATGACTCGTCGTTTGTCTTGCGAGACAGTGACGGGAACTCGATTGGACCCGATGCGGCCCTGAGTGAATGGGAGCGTGCCGGGAAAGACCATCCGTCCCTCCGTTGGCAAATGAACTCTATAGCACTTCTCATGTGCGGCCTTGATATCCGAAACGGACAGGTTGTCCTCGTGCCACGCGCCCCGAAAGCTGGGACAGAACTTCTTGCGAGATATGCCTCCAGTTCAATACTGGGGGTGAACATGTTCTATGTCGACTATACTGGGGATGCTGGGGATGCCGTTGCTGTACAGACTCCGTATCCAACAGCCAATCGCAATCATGCCCTTTCAGTTATGGCACTTAAGTCCAGGTACACTTCGCAACCAACCGACCTAGAGAGGTTCGCTCAGTCCTTTATGCCATGCATTTCAGAGACTGTCAGCACCAGAAAACAGACACCATCCTTGGACAACCCCAACTATTGGCAGAAGCGGGTGGGATACCTTTTCTTTGATGTACAGTGGAACCAATATGACTCCGCTCTACGTCCACCATACAAGATATGGACCAGTAAAGATGGATGGACTAACATAGATGAAAAAGACTTTGTCAAATGGCGTGACGTACCCGCGATAGTTGATTGACAGAGACTAGAAGAGTAGAACACATCCATCACCTGACGGTGTATTCCGCTACCGCTTCATACGCCGCAGGTGATGGTCACGTTCCCGATCGAGCAACACAAAAATAAAATCGGGGAAACATACATGAAAACGAGAAGTTATGTCCTTCTACTGGGCGACGAATTCGTTGATTGGCACGACATAAAGACGATGAGCACCGCAGTCTCCCACTGGCAGGGCTCTGGAGGTGTTGTTGCCTCCGCATCCGGCGGTTGAACAGCACCGGTTCATTATGACCGGTTAAACAAATTTCTTTGTTCGTTACGCACGTCTGACATGTTCATTCTCCGCCTAGGAAACTACGGTTGGCACCAGCTTTGTCGCTACGGATCCACCGTTTTGACATTGCAAGCCCTCCGGCCCAGCCAGGTCTTACTCCAGCCGTTTCAGCGATTGCGCCTTCCCAATGCGCTTCTTTGACGAGTTTGTTCATCGTTGCGTTTCCTGTTCTTCAGCCCTTCGCTCTACCGCCTTTCAGCGGCTTCTTCGCTACTATGGCTTCTGCTGACTTCTCCATCGCCCTCACGACGGATATCTTCTCGCCGGGTAAGGTACAAGAACGTAATTGACCCTTCTTTATATCCAGTGTATGCTGATGCGATACCACCAGATTGCGAACTGCAACTGGTTTGCCTCCTTCATACCACATAGATATCTGCGCTTTGGCATCTGGACGCAAAAACGCGCAGCGTTCCGGCTCCCACAAAATGTTAAAATCATCATTAAAACACATGCAAAACATTCATAGGTTGTTTATTATTAACATATTACGTACTAATACAATAAATAATTTAATAAATGTGATATGAATACGCTGCTTCACCAGATGGCTGGGTTTCATGATGCCGATACGAGGAGGTCAGACTTGTATTCTCGCCAAGCCAACGTTACATTAAAACGATGAAAACGGGGATGCAACTGGTTTAGGTTGACCCTCTCCATAAAGCATCAATGTCAGGGGTGAAAAAAGCTTAAAAACGAGGTACCGTTTGGTACCGTTTCGGGTCGTAAAAGGTGGCAAAAGGTACCGTTTTGAGGTCATTGGATTTCCTGCATGAGCTTCGTCCAAATCCGTCATAATTGTTTTCCATGAACGATTTAGACAGCAAAACAAGCAGGGATTCATGTAAGATTCAGCCCACCCTTTGGGGCACCAAATGGACTTAATCGCAGAGAAAAATTGGAGTTTTTGGCAAAAACTGCGCTTTTCAGGAGAATTTTACTTTTGTGGTTAACTAAATCAGAGTCAATGTTACTGGCAAAATCAGATTCGCCTGATGAATTTTGTTGCAGAAAAGAGTCATTTTGTCCTTAACGCAAGAGACCATAAAACCACTCATCTACTTGCGCCGTAGGCGCATAACCATGCTTAACCCCAGGCTTTAGCCTGGGGTAGAGTCACCCCTCAAAAGCAGCGCCTCGTAGAGGCGCTACTATGCCCCCCCTTTTTAGACACGAAGTCACACAAAGCTACACTAAGACACACCAAGTCGTCTTCGTCTAAAATTAGAATTTTAGCCCAACTTCCTCTTTTGTTCTTTTGTGTGTCTTTTGTGTTTTAGTGATTCAAGAGTTTTTTGGATACGGTCTAATTATGCGAAGCCGACAAATATTTCTAGGCGCGCTCGCCATAGGCGGCGGCGCGCCGGTATCGATTCAATCCATGTGCGACACTGACACGGCTGACAGCCAGGCCAGCCTGGCGCAAATAGAGCGCCTGGCCAAGCTGGGCTGTCAGATCATACGCCTGGCCATACCCGAGCAGTCTGTGCTGCCCGCCTTCGCACAGGTCTGCGCGCTCAGCCCGCTGCCGGTCATCGCCGACATACACTATGATTACCGCCTGGCTCTGGGGGCCTTGGATGCCGGAGCCGACGGGCTGCGACTCAACCCGGGAAATATCACTGATGTGGACAAAGTGGCCCTGGTCGCCAAACAATGCGCCAAACTGGGAAAAACCGTGCGCATCGGAGTGAATAGCGGCAGCCTGGAACCCAAAACCGAGGCCCGCCTGGGACGAGGTCCGGAAAGCATGGTGGCCAGCGCCCTGGCATATATTGACATATTCGCACAACAGGGCTGCCAAAACCTGAAAGTCAGCCTGAAATCATCAGACTTGAAAACCAGCGTGCAAGCCGCCCGGCTTTTCGCCGCACAGTCCGACCTGCCACTGCATCTGGGCATCACGGAGGCCGGCAGCCTGAAAAGCGGCCTGCTGAAATCAGCCATCGGCATCGGCGCGCTGCTGCTCGATGGCATAGGCGACACCATCAGAGTAAGCCTTAGCGCCCCGCCGGAGGAAGAGGTGAAGCTGGCCAGAAAAATATTGAACGCCGTCGGCCTGCGACATGAACGCCCCGAAATTATCGCCTGCCCTACCTGCGGCAGGACCAAAATACGACTCTTCCCTATCGTGGAAGCGGTGGAAAAACTGTTGGACCAAATCGAGGCGGAAGGCAAAAAGCTGCCCTGGCGTAAAATCGCCGTTATGGGCTGCAGCGTGAACGGCCCGGGAGAGGCCAAAGAGGCCGACATAGGCATGGCCGGCGGCAAAGGCAAGGCGGTTATCTTCGAACAGGGCAAAATAACCATGAGCCTGCCGGAAAATGAAATCCTGCCGGTATTCCTGCAAAAAATCCGCGACGCGGCCCGCTAATCGACTCGTTGCGGCTTGACTTAGACGAGTCTAACTTTATATTAATGTTTTCACGCCCTTATCTTGCTAACGCCGAAAGGCCGTTAGTGGCGCCCCTACAGGGCGCCGGATTCGGGGGGGGGCTTCTACCCAGGGTGGCGCTCGGCTCCTTCGGAGCCTCGCTTACCCTGGGCTACAATAGGTTGCCCCTTCGGGGCACCAAATGGACAATAGGTTGCCCCTTCGGGGCACCAAATGGACTGAATCCCAGAGAAAAATTTGAATTTCAGCCAAAAACTTGCGTTTTTAGACAATTTCATCGAGTTTTCCTGCTTTGTCCGGCTCCCTTTTCCTAACAAACCAAAACGGGCAAGCGGCTTATACGGCGCCGCATAAGCCCTTCGTGTGCCTTCGTGCCCTCCCCCCCTTAGTTTGCCTTAGTGGCTCAAAGACTGCGCCTCGCGGAGGCGCGCTTGCCCTTCTCTTTTTGGACATCCTTTACTTTAGGTGGTTGTATGCGTAACTTGGAAATATCCAGCAGCCTTGAAGACTACTTGGAAGCGATCGCCGAGATCATTGAGAGCGACAAGCACGCTCACAGCAAAGAGATCGCCGAGCGCCTCAAGGTCTCCACTCCTTCAGTCTCCAACGCCTTGCAGGCGCTGGCGGCCCGCAGTCTGATCAGATATCAGCCGCACTCCCCGGTGACCCTGACCCATCGCGGCAAAAGGCTGGCCAATATTATACGGCACCGGCACCAGGTGATGAAACGCTTTTTTGCCAATATCCTTAAGCTCTCCGAAGAGGAGGCCGATGATTTCGCCTGCAAAACCGAACACATACTCACCGAAAAATACAAGGATCGCTTTGTCGCCCTGGCCGACGCCATCGAAAACCGCCAGGACTGCGCCGGACTGCGCCACTACCTGGAACGGCACCTGCCCAGCATCGAGGGGGAGGACAGCGAGCTAATCTCCCTGGACCTGCTGCCCCTGGGGCACGAGGCCACCGTGGTGAACATCAGCGAAAACCTGCCCGGCATCAAAAAATTCGCCGATATCGGCCTGGTGCACGGCAGCCTGCTGCAGATGGAGGGCAAGGCCCCCTTTGGCGACCTGATCCGCATCCGTGTCATGGAAAGCCGCCTTTCCATGCGCGAGAAGGATGCCGCCAATATCTGGGTTAAGCCCTTGAACATGAGCGCCAGTGCGGCGGGGTAGGCATGACGAAACGCAAATATTTGGGCGAAGACGCCGACCAGACGCGGCTGCCTACGGCCTACCTGGTCGGCGTACAAAGCCAGGGCATAAGCGCCGACGAGGCCAAAGACCTGCTTGCCGAGCTTGCCGAGCTTACTGACACGCTAGGGCTGCCGCAGGCCGGCTCCTGCCTCGCCCGCCTGCGCGAGCCTAACCCGGCACTGCTGCTGGGCAGCGGCAAAGCTAAAGAAATTATTGAGGAGGCAAAAAATGCCGGAGCCGACCTCATCATCATTGACGAGATGCTTAGCCCAGTGCAGCAACGCAACTGGGAAGAGCTGAGCGAACTAGCCGTCATTGACCGACAAGAGGTCATCCTGGATATCTTCGCGGCTCGCGCCCAGACCAACGAGGCCAGGCTGCAAGTGGCCCTGGCCAAAGCCAATTACGATCTGCCCAGACTGACGCGCAAATGGACTCATCTGCACCGCCAGCGCGGCATGAGCGGCGGCTTGGGCGGCAGAGCCGAAGGCGAACAGCAACTGGAACTGGACCAAAGGCAGGTACGCGACCGCATCGCCAAGCTGGGAAAACAGCTCGATGAAGTGCGCCGACAGCGCCAGGTGCAGCGCAGCAAACGGCTGCGCAAGCCCCTGCCCGTGGCCGCCATCGTGGGCTATACCAACGCCGGCAAGTCCTCCCTGCTCAATCAGCTCACCGCCGCGCAGCTCCTGGTCGAAAACAAGCTCTTCGCCACCCTGGACCCGACTCTCAGACGCCTGCAGCTGCCTGGAGGCCTGGAACTGCTGCTGGGAGACACCGTCGGATTTATTCGCAAACTGCCGCATCTGCTCGTGGAGGCATTTAAGTCAACCCTCGAAGAGACCCGGCTGGCGGATTATATTATCGAGGTGCTCGATGCCAGCAGCGGAGACAATCTCCTGGAGTTCCATCAGACCACACAGAATGTGCTCGAGGAAATCGGCGCCGGGCTAAAGCCGGGTATCATCGTGCTCAATAAAATCGATCTGGTGCCTGACAAACTCAGCAGGCAAAGATTGTTACGCAAATTCCCCGATGCCATCCTGGTTTCGGCCAAAACCGGGGAGGGCTTGCCTCAGCTGCTTGAAAGCCTGGTGCAGCAGAGCAGCGCACTGATGCGCGAAATGCGCCTGCTGGTGCCCCATGAACGCTATGACATCATGAAAACCATACGCAGCCAATGCTCCATAAACCAGGAAAAATATAATGAGCAGGGCGTCGAACTCAGTCTCAGGGCGCCGAAAAGCTGCCAGGCAATCCTGGAAGAGTTCGCACTCTGAAATGAAAGCAAGGGTTTTACCAACCCTTAGTGTCTCTTAGTGTCTCTTAGTGTCTCTTAGTGTCCAAATGAATGTAATCCGCATATTATCAGCCGAGGTAGCCGGTCGCATCGCCGCCGGCGAGGTGGTCGAGCGCCCGGCCTCGGTGATGAAAGAGCTGGTCGAAAACTCCATAGACGCCGGCGCCAGGCGCATACGCGTCTTTGCCGAGCAGGGCGGGCAGAAGCTGCTGCAAGTCATAGATGACGGCTGCGGCATGAACCGGCAAGACGCCCTGCTCTGCCTCGAGGCCCATGCCACCAGTAAAATCCGCCAGGAAAGCGACGTCGGCCAAATCCACACCCTGGGCTTTCGCGGCGAGGCCTTACCCAGCATCTCCTCGGTGTCCAGGTTCCATTTGCAGACCCGTCAAAAGGAGGCCCTGGCCGGCACCGAGGTATTGGTCAACTACGGTCGCATCGAGGATGTCCAGGACTGCGGCGCCGCACCGGGGACCAATATCAAGGTCTCGTATATATTCGGCAATCTGCCTGCCAGGCGCAAATTCCTCAAAAGTCCGGCCACGGAGGACTCTTACCTCGAGGAGAGCATGCTGCTGCTGGCGCTGTCGCGTCCCGACATTGCTTTCGAGCTAAGCTTGAACAAGCGTTTAGTCATACAAGTCGGTGCGGCTCAGGACATTGCCTCGCGCGCCGCCATGCTGCTGGGCAAAGAGGCCTTTGCCGCCATGCTGCCGGTGGACTACAGCGAGGACCAGGTGCGCGTCTACGGCTATGTCAGCAAACCGGGCTTCACGCGCAGTTCGCGGCAGGAGCAGCGCGTCATCGTCAATGGCCGCGCCGCCAGCTCGGCCACGGTCTACTTTGGTATCCGCGACGCCTACGACAGGCTCATACCCAAGGGGCGCTATCCGGCGGTCATCCTGTATATTGAGCTTGAGGCCGACCGTGTTGACGTCAATATTCACCCCACCAAGCACGAGGTGCGTTTCCGCGACTCCCACAAGGTGTCCGCCATTATTGCCGCCGCCCTGCGCCAGGCGCTGCGCAGCCTGCCCGGGGGTGCCGAGCCGGCTCTCAGCCCGGCTGCCGCCTTCGCTCCCGCCGCCGACGACCCCGTTGCCCTGCCCCAATTCACTCCGGCCAGCCTGCCCTCTGGCGCAGCTGCCCCTTTGCCCTTCAATCCGCCGCCCTTGCAGCCGGCCTTCTCCTTCCAAGGAGCCGGACCGGGCGGCGGCGCAGTGCCGGCGACGACTGGCCAGCAGACTGGCCTTGAAGACGAAAGTGACTGGGCCGAACCCAGCTCATCAGCTCCCCCCGCCGACGACACTCTGAAAGGCCTGCGCATTTTAAGCCGTCTGGGCAAGAAACATTTGCTCGCCGAGGCCTCCAGCGGCCTGGTGGTGGTTGATCTGGCGGCGGCTCAACAGCGCATCCTTTTCGAGCGCCTGCTGGCCAACTTGAAGCATAGCAAAGTGGAGCAGCAACAGCTGCTGATGCCCATCAGCGTGGACTTAAGCCCGGACGAAAGCCGCTTTTTGCTCGCCAGCCTGCCTCAGTTCCAGTCGTTGGGCTTCTCCCTGGAGCACTTTGGCGGACACAGTTTTCTGATTACCGCGCTGCCGGCCAGCATGCCGGAACAGGACTTCTCGCTTACTTTGCGTGACATCATCGACGATTTGCGCAGCAACAACCTAAGCAACCGTCAAAACGTCATGCATCTGGCGCAGACCGCTAGCCGCCACGCCGCCAGGGTGGGCAGTCATCTGCAGGCCAATGACCTGCAATTTATTCTGACTGCGCTCACCCGCTGTCAAATGCCATATTCCTGCCCGGCCGGCAAGCCAGTCATGCTGCATATCAGCTATGCCGAGCTGAGCAAAAGATTCAAGCAATGACCCTCCCCTTAGTGTAGCTTCGTGTGCCTTCGTGTGTCTTTGTGTCCTCCCCCCTGCATTATTTGCCGGCGCAATTCAGCGGGTTACAGTATTTTAGCAAAACGGCATTATTTTATACTGATTACTGCCCCTAGTACCGCCCGAGGACTTCCCATGCGCCTTTCAGCCCGCCACCGACTTTGTCTTTTTCTTAGCCTGCTTTTGTTTGCCCCGCCCATGTTTGCCGCCTGGTGGTGGCCTTTCGGCGGCAAGAAGAGCAAGCCCATCTCCAGCCAGCCTGATTTGGGCAAGCGCGCCCCCATCAAGGTCAGCGACAAGCCTACGGGCAAGGAGGACCAAGTCTCTGTAGAGCGCCTGCAAAAGCTGGCCAAAAACGGCAATGCCAATGCCCAGGTCGCCCTGGGTAAAATCTACTTTGACGGTTTGCTCGAGCAGAAGCAGAACCATAAGAAGGCCTTCGAGCTTTTCACCCAGGCAGCCGAACAGGGCAGCCCGCAGGCCATGTTCAATCTGGGGCTTTGCTATGACGGCGGCTTCGGCGTCAAAAAAAACCAGGCCGAGGCGCTGCGCTGGTACAATCAGGCCGCCGAGACCGGCCTGCCCGAAGCGCAGTTGAGCGCCGCCATACTGGCCGAACGCAGCGGCGATTACGCCACCGCCCTGCATTTCCTCAAGCTGCGAGCCAATGCCGGAGACACCGGAGCAATGCACCGCGTGGCCAGCTTCCTGCTTAACGGACTGGGAGGACCAGCCAATCCGGAAGAGGCGATAAGCTACCTGCTCGAAGCCGCCAGACAGGGAGACAGCCGCTCACAGGTGCTCCTGGCAGACTGCTATCAAAGCGGCATAGGCGTGGAACGCAACTATCACGAGATGTTTAACTGGCTTACCCTGGCCGCACAGGACGGAGACCCGGAGGCGCAGGCAAAGCTGGGCTACTGCTACCAGAAAGGCCTGGGCATAGCCGCCAACCCCGAACTGGCATACTCCTGGTTTAAAACCGCCGCCACCGCAGCCTACGGACCAGCCCTGGTACATCTGGGAGACTGCTATCGCTACGGCGACGGAACCGCCCTGGACTACCAAAAAGCCTACGAAAGCTACCGCAGCGCAGCCGAACTCAATGAGCCTAGCGGAGCTTTCAACCTGGCCGTGGCCTACAGCGAAGGCATGGGCGCCGAAATGTCGGAGACAGAGGCATTCAAATGGATGAAAAAAGCGGCCGACGAAAACCTGGCCCTGGCGCAAATTCAATTGGGACTGTATCTGCAGAGGGGCTACGGCATTGACAAAGCAGACCCGCAGCTGGCGCTGGAATACTTCCAAAAGGCGGCTTTGCTCGATGAACCTCTAGCCATGCTGCAAAGCGCAAAATGCTACATGGAAGGAACGGGCACTGAAAAAAATCCGGAAAAAGCCAAATACTGGCTTGCCAAAGCCGCGGCGCTGGGAAACCGGGAGGCTCTAACGCTGTATGAACAATACTTCCCGCAATAAATATGAGCAGTGCCCCCGTAGACCAGGTTCAGGATCACTAAGACACACGAAGATACACCTAGAACCTCTCTTTAGCCGTCTTGCCTAGACTTCATTGCCCTGCCCCGTTTTTCTCTCCAACCCGAATTTCAGCCATGAATAAACGCATTAGTGTACAGGATTTTGCCCGTTTCAAGTCGGCGGGCGAGAAGATAGTAATGATCACTGCCTACGACGCCTGCCAGGCCTTCTGGTGCGAATCCGCCGGCTGCCACGCCATCTTGGTTGGCGACTCCATGGGCAACACGGTGCTGGGCTACGAAAACACTCTGCCGGTCACTCTCGAAGAGATGCTTAGCCACAGTGCGGCGGTGCGCCGCGCCAGCAAGAGCTGCATGGTGATTGCCGACCTGCCCTTCATGAGCTACCAGGTCTCCGTCGAGCAGGCTCTGCACAATGCCGGACGTTGCCTGAAGGAAGCCGGCGCGGACGCCGTCAAGCTCGAGGGCGGCAGCCTTATGGCCCCCACTTTGGCCAGGCTGGTGCAGGCCGGCATTCCGGTCATGGGGCACATAGGCTTGCTGCCGCAGTCGGTGCTGAAAGAAGGCGGCTACCGCCTGCACGGCAAAAGCGCCGAGGAGGCTGAAGCGCTCAAGAAGGACGCTCTGACTCTGCAGGAGGCCGGCGCCTTCGCCCTGGTCCTCGAGGGCATACCGGCGCAGCTGGCCCAAGAAATCAGCCTTATGCTGGAAATCCCCAGCATTGGCATTGCTGCCGGTCCGCATTGCGACGGCCAGGTGCAGGTGATCAGCGACCTGCTGAACTTAAGCGGCGACAAGCCGCCTAAACACGCCAAAGTCTATGCCGATCTCTGCGGCATCGCCACCGAGGCAATCAGAAAATATGTTGAAGACGTAAAACAGGATAAGTTTGGCTGGTGACTGCGCTATGCAAACCCTACGCGATATCGACTCAGTTTCTCGCCTCAGCCGGCTCTGGCGTGCGCGCAACCTGCGCCTCGCCCTGGTCCCCACCATGGGCTTCCTGCATGAGGGGCATCTCTCGCTAATACGCCTGGCCCGGCAGCATGCCGACCGCGTCATGGTGAGCATCTTTGTCAATCCGACCCAGTTTGGCCCAAATGAGGACCTGGCCAGCTATCCGCGCGACTTTGCGCGCGACGAACAGCTCTGCCGCCAGGAAGGCGTCGATGCAATCTTTTATCCGGAAGCAGCTGGCATGTATGCCGCTGACCACTCCACCTGGGTAGACGAGGAAAGCCTCTCCGGCGGTCTCTGCGGCGCCAGCCGACCCGGTCATTTCCGCGGCGTGTGCACCGTGGTGTTAAAGCTCTTTAACATCAGCGGCTGTCAGCTGGCCGTATTCGGACGCAAGGACGCGCAGCAGGCCCTCGTTATTCAGCGCATGGTGCGAGACTTGAATGTGCCCGTGCGCCTGCTCCTGGCTCCACTGCTGCGTGAGGCCGACGGCCTGGCGCTCAGCTCCCGCAATAAATACTTAAGCCCCGTCGAACGCCAGAGCGCCCTGAGCATATATCAGGGTTTGCAGGAAGCCGAGGCTGAATACAAAAACGGCAGTCGCGACGCCGCGCAGCTCTGTGAAATTCCGCGCCGTCGCATCAGCCAGGCCGGCGGCAGAATTGACTACGTCGAGCTGGTTTCACTGGACAGCCTGCAGGCGCTAGACCCAGTCAAAGCGCCCGCACTGCTGGCCTTGGCCGCATATTTCGGAAAAACCCGGCTTATTGACAATATATTCCTGGACTAACCAAGCAACCCTTAGTGTGTCTTAGTGTGTCTTAGTGTATCTTCGTGTCTCTTCGTGTCCAAAAACACCAGGTTAAGCGAACTGCGCCTTCAGTGCCCAGAGTCCCAGGGCCGGATTGCTGATATAGAATATCTCTTCGCCGTCCGGCAGTGTATTGTAGCCGTCCTTCAGCTCATCGGGCTTGTACTTGTCCACTATCTCCTGCAAGTCTCCGTAGGCGAAGCCCACCGACTCGATCTCCTCTTGGCTGACACCGGGGCCGGGGCAGTAGCGTATGGTAAAGCGTCCCTCGCTCGAGCCATGTATGAGGTGTGCTGCGGCGCTCAGGTTATCACGCAGGTCCTCATTCTCCTCCACCGCCTTTAGAGTGGCCGGCGTGCCTTTGTAGCCGTACTTGCGGATAAGCTTGTCTATCTGCGTGTCTTCGCCGAACTGTTTCAGTCCCGGGGCCATAACGATCAGCTCGCCCTGGTCGGCAATCACCATGCGGGTACGATAGACCGCCTTGTTGCCCAGCCAGGTGCTCTTAAACTCCTCCGGGTCCAAGTAGACCAGCACCTTGTCTATGGGCTTGTCCATCAAGTCCAGGTTGCTTTGCTGACTTAGCTTGACTGCCTGCGCAAAGGTGGCATCGTCATCGCCGACAAAAAGCCCCTTCATGTCCATCTCCCCGCTTTCCGGGTTTTTAGCCATGACGGTAAGCACATACAGTATGGGCAGTTTTGCCAGGAATTTTTCCGCGCTATAGTTAAAGAGTCGGCGCACCGGCGTGTCGTCCAGTCCCATGATGCGTTCCATGCCATGACAGGCACCGAGGAAATGCGATTTATTGATCATGTCCGAGCCGCCCACGCCCACTACGATATTCTTGCTGTAGTTGGCCATGCCCACCACTTCGTGCGGCACCACCTGGCCCACTGACAGGATCAAGTCGTAGCCTTCCAGCAGCAGCTTGTTGCACTGCACCTGCACGGCGTAGTCAAGCTTGCCCTCGGACCATTCCTTTATCAGCTCGCCGGGCACCTCGCCCAGGGTGACCACATCATTGCGCCAGTCGTGCACAAAAAACCGCTCCAGGGGTATCTCGTCGCCGAACATGAAGCGCAATTCGGCCTCGCGCATGGGAAAATGCGTGCCCAAAGCCGGTATGATGTCAACCTGGGCACTGGGGCTGAGCAACTTGTAAAGCAGGTTGGTCAGAAAACCGGCGTCGGAATTCAGACGCGTGATATCCGGCGGCACGATAAGAACCTTGCGCAAAGGACGCTCTATCTGCGCCAGAGCCTGACGCAAGACCTCTTCTTTTTCAGCGGCGCTCAAAGCCAGCTGCAAACCAAACCTGGAGGCGTAATGAGACATGAATGACTCCTTTATATTAAACCCAGTCCAAAAAAACCTTGAACCACTAAGACACACAAATGAACAAATCGGGCGCTTGTCGTACTATAATACACTTAGGCAACTTTGAAATTGACGAAATGAAGCTTACATTATTTCACATACATAAATATGCATAAAACAAGTTTTTATAAAAAAGCGGAGAGGGGCATGGCGCGCGACCAGAAAATGAAGGAGCTTATCCTGCACATACTGCGGGGAGCCTCCGAAGATGGCATGAGCCGCAGCACGCTGCGCCAGACCATAGGCAATTGCGATGCCAAAAGACTCACTGCGCTACTGAGGGAGATGCGCAAGGAGGGGCTGCTGCGCCTAAATGCCGACAGACGCCTGGTGCTGACCGAAAAGCAGGGCGAGCCGCTGCAGGGAGTAGTGAGAGTCAACAGCCAGGGATTCGGCTTCGTCCGCCTCAGCGGCGAGAACCAGGGCGAGCAAGACGTGTTTATCCCGCCCGGAGCCTTGCTCGGAGCCATCTCCGGCGACCTGGTCGAGCTGCAGCTCGACCAGGTCAAGGATAGCCGCGGCCCCTCAGGCAGCGTGCGGCGCATCGTCAAGCGCAAGCACGACAAGATCGTCGGCTGCCTGGTCAAACACGGCCAGGGCTGGGCACTGCGCCCGCTGCGCCGGGAACTGCCCGCCCTTATCAGCCTGCAGCAGGACGAAAAGGGCACAGTCATACAACGCAGCAAAGAGGGAGACTGGGTCGAGGCCAGACTGCTGCAGGAGGAGACTGAGGACGGGCAGCTCTACGCCCAGCTTAGCTCGCGCATCGCCGCCAGCGGCAGCGTGCGCGCCGACCTCAATGCCATAGTGAAGGAGTTCGACCTGCCGCGCAAATACAGCACGCAGCAAGAAACTCGCGCCGCCGAACTGCAAGCCATCGAAATGCCTAGAGAGGACTGCAGCGAACTGCTCACTGTCACCATTGACCCGCTGGACGCGCGCGACTACGATGACGCGCTCTCGTTGCTGCCCGGACGCGATGCCGAGGAATGCATCGTAGCCGTGCACATCGCCGATGTGGCCTGCTATGTGCCATACAAGAGCAGCCTGGACAAGGAGGCCCTGAAACGGGGCTTCACCTCATACCTGCCCGGACGCACTCTGCCCATGCTGCCCGCCGCGCTCTCCAACGACTTGTGCAGCCTGCGGGAGGGACTGCCGCGCGCGGCACACAGCTTGTTTATGCGCATATCGCTGCAAAACGGCAAAGTCATCTCATTTGAACGCAAACGCACTACTATCAAGGTAAATAAGCGGCTTTGCTATGACGATTTGATGAGGCTCTTTGAAGCTGAAAAAAGCGGGCTGGAACCCGAAATCAAAAAAATGCTGCTCAAGCTCAGAAGCGTAGCCGCCAAACTGCGTGCCCACAGACAGAAAAACGAGCTTTTTCTGCCCATGGAAATGCCGGAAATCCGCGTGCTGTGCAGCGAGCAACCCTCAAAAATCATCGGCCTGCAAAAAACCGAGCATGATGAATCGCACGCCCTTATCGAGGAGTTTATGCTGGCCGCAAATCAGTGCATCGCTGAAGAGCTGCGCCGGAAAAAAATCCCGGCGCTTTTCCGCAATCATGCCGAGCCGGAGGCGGACTCTATGCTCGAGTTCAGCGTGCAGGTGGCCCAGATATGCGGGCGGAAATTCAAGCGTTTTGGCAGCCGCAAACAACTGGTCGCCTTCCTGAAGGACCTGGCCAAGCACCCCATGCGCGAGCTGCTGCAAATGGCCTTTCTGCGACATCTGCCGCGGGCCAACTACGGCGCCGCCGGCAGCGGACACTTCGGACTGGGAAAAAGCGACTACTGCCACTTTACCAGCCCCATACGGCGTTACCCCGACCTGCTTATCCACCAGCAGCTGCTGGCGCTGGACCGCAAAGAGAGCTTGCGCGGCGCCCAGGATATGCTCACTTTGGCTGAAACACTCAGCGCCCTCGAGGAGAATTGCGACCAGGCCAGCTTTGCCGCCGCCGACCGCATGAAGCTGCGTTTTTTGCTCAAACAGAAGGAAGACTACCCCATGCTGCGCCTGCGCGGCTATATTATTCGCTCAGCCAAAAGCGGCCTGAGCGTATACCTGCCCGACTATAGCCTGATGGGCTTTGTCAACGCCTGGCAGCTGCCTAAAAAAGACTGGCGCTTCTTTAGTGACGGCATGCTGTGGAAAAACCACAGCAGCGGCGACCTGCTGCAGGCTCAGATGGAAATGGAGTTCCTTATCAATACAAATGACCCGATACGAGGCGAACTTACTCTGACGCCGTTTTTTAGCAGCAGCGCTAAAAAAGAAAAGGAGACAGAGAAAAAACCCGGCGTCAAAGCCGCAGGCAAACGCAAGCGCTCTCGCTAAAGCGCCAGTCCCCTCTTCGTGTGACTTAGTGTGCCTTCGTGTCCTCCCCCTTAGTATCCTCAACCAGCATTTTTTTTGGAGACCCTAGTGATAACCCTTATTTTGGCGCTAGGCTGCGCCATCCTCGCCTGGTGCGGCATTTACTTCAGCTTCGACAGCCGGCCCTGGGGCTGGGCCAGCACGGCCGCGATTGCCGCATTCCTGGCGGCCTCCGCACCCATTACCCTCATGGTGCGCAAACGCATGGAGCGCATTTTCCTCGCAGTGCAGACCAAGATACTGGGCAGCCAGGAGCAATTGCGCCGCAAGGTGCTCGCCTTGCAACACAAGATGCAAAGCGGCGCTAAATTCCAAAGCCGCATCGAGAAGGAACAGGCCGAGTCCATCCGCGAGGCCATAGAGCTGCTCGAACCGGTCAAGGACCTGCAAAAATGGAACCTGCTGGCCATGCGCCAATACAACACCTTCAAGGGGCAGCTCCTGTTCCAAATCAGGGACTTCGATGCGGCCCGCCCCCTGCTGGCCAAAGCCCTGGTGGTCGAGCCTTTGACCGCAGCCATGCAAATGGTCCTGATGTACAAAAACGAGGAGATGAAAGAGCTGGAAAAAACCTTCTACAAAGGCACAGGCCGCTTCAAAGACGAAAAAGGCAGCCTGCTATACGGACTCTATTCATGGATACTGCTGAAGGAAAACCGCCTGGACGAGGCCATCGCCATCCTTGATGAAGGCCGTAAAAAATGCGAAAACCCGGTGCTCGAACGCAATTGGGAACACCTGGTAAACGGACGCAGCAAGCGCTTCAGCAATGCTGACCTGGGCGAGCAATGGTTTGCCCTGCACCTGGAAAGCATGCCGCAGCAAAGAGTGCGTCCGCAAGACCAGTTCGGCGGCAAAATCAGAAGAGGCGGCTTCAGATAAGCGGCCAAAAAGCTGGACTGGCTGGATTTTGGACACGAAGACACACTAAGCTACACCAAGGCACACGAAGTCAAACCCTGCAAAGGAATCATCATGGGTCCCATACCAGAGGCACACCGCGGCTACAGCGCACGCTACCCGGAAAACACACTGCTTGCCTTCCAAAAGGCAATCGCCGCCGGAGCAAAGTCCATCGAGCTGGACATACACCCCAGTGCAGACGGACAATTTATGGTCATTCACGATGCCAGCCTGGAGCGCACCAGCAATGGCCAGGGCGAGGTGGCTCAACACAGCGCCGCCGAACTGGCAAAACTGGACGCCGGCGCATGGAAAAACCCCGCCTACGCCGGTGAAAAAATCCCCAGCCTCGAACAAGCCCTGGCCTTAAGCCTGCAGCACAATGTCTACTACAATATCGAAATCAAAAGTTTTAGCGAAGAGCGTTTTGATATCAAAGCCCTGATATCCCTGCTCTACAAGTACGCTCCCCAAAATAGCAGGCATATGCTCTCCTCCTTCAATTTGGCCGCACTGCTGCAAGTCAAGCAATGCGACCCTGATGTCCCGCTGGCTCTTATAGGCAGCGATGGCCCGGAGATGCTGGCCTTGGCACTCGAACATCAAATCCCCTGGATACATTGCCACTACAAGAACGTCAACCAAGACCTGCTGATGGCCGCACATGCCCAAGGCGTGAAAATCAATGCCTGGACCGTAAACCAACCTGAATTATACCTGCATTACGCCAGAATGGGACTGGATAAAATCTGCACTAATTACGTCGCGGAAATGTTGCACATAGCCGGCCACTGCAACGAGACGGCACAGTAAGGCACAACCCGTTACAGCGCAAAAATAAAAGGAAGTCACATGCGTATCTATGTGCAAACCGACATCGAGGGGGTGGCCGGATTCTGCTTCTATGAAAACCGCCGCATCGAAAGCCTGGAGAACCATGCGCACCGGCAGCGCATGTACAGACTGCTCACCAATGAGGTCAATGCCGCAGTCAAAGCCGCATTCGACAGCGGAGCCGACGAGGTGCTCGTAAATGACAACCACGGCTCTGGATATAATATCATCTTCGAGGACCTGGACCCGAGATGCCGCATCATACACGGACGCAACTCGAGCGGCCCGCAGTGGCTCAATATGCTCGATAAAAGCATAGACGCCATGGTTCTGGTCGGCATGCATGCCATGGGCGGCACTGAGAACTCCATTACGCCGCACTCCCTATGGAAGGTGAATGGGGGTCAGTTCTACATGAGCGAGGCCTCCATGGCCGCCGCCATCGCCGGCGATTTCAATGTGCCCACCGTATTTATCAGCGGTGATGACAAGATCAGCGCCGAGGTAGCCGATAAAATACCTGGCATACAGAGCGCCGTCGTGAAAGAGGCTCTCGGTGCCTACATGGCCTGCTCGCTCATCCCCAGTCGTGCCTGCCAGCTTATCTATGAGGGCGTCAAACGCGGCATCGCCCTGCGTAAAAAGATCGCGCCCTACAAGGTCGCCGGCCCCATAGACCTGGCTCTCCTTGACTCCCCGAACCACTGCCTCCCCTTCTCTGTGCTCTGTGAAGTGAAAAACAGTCCAAGCATACTGCAGGCATTCAACGACTGTGAAGACCAAACGCCCTGGTATAAAAGAAACACCAAGCTGCCCGACGGCTTTATCTTCCCGCCAACCCCGGAAAACCGCCAATAAACCCGGGCTAAAAAGCTGCGGGCAAAACTTTTGAACTGGAGCTGATTTATGGCTAAACTGGCTCTACAATTTATCTTCTGCCTGTCCCTGCTGCTGGTCTCCTCGCCGGCACACGGGCAGCAGAGCGCACAATTGCCGCCGGCTGACGAACTGGTCTGTCAGCAAAGTGCGCTCGAGCTGTTTTTTGTCGAAATGGAGTGCGGCCACGAAATGCAGCTCGGCAATGCACCGGATTGCCAATTCGCAGTGCAGTTTACAACTGACTGCTATATACGCAAGCGGCCCTATAAGCCGCTAATAAGTTATGGCAAAAAAAGCTTTTCCGCCGGAAAAGCCTGTATCTTCCTGCCTCTGCGACTGTGAGACATATTTATTCCACTCACAGCCAACAAGCCCAAAACGCGGCTTGAAATACCGCCACAATACTGGCGGATAACTGCTAAAACAGCAGAAAATTAAATATTTTTCAGAGGTGGAAAATGAACCTGATTGGAATCTTTCTTTACGCCTTGATCGTCTTCGGCGCACTCTTTATCGCCGTCGCAGCCCTGGTGATCGTCTTTTTACTGTTTGAGGACTTCTGGCGCAGGCTCTTCAAAATGCCGCCGGCTCAGCAGGAAAACAAAAACAAAAAAGACCAATAACAGAAATGCAATTATGAGTCGCGATGATATACGCCGTCTCCTGCCAGAGATGGAAAAATCTTGTTTTAGTGATGTGCTTAGACCCGAACACATCATCCTGGACTTGCAGGCTGATTGCCTCGAACAGGTCTACGCCGAATTGATATCTACCCTGGTGTCAGACAGCAAGCCGGAAATGCGCCGGCTTTGTCTGCAAGATATCTTGGACCGGGAAAAAACCGCCTCCACCTTCCTGGGACACGGAGTAGCCTTGCCTCACAGCATTAGCGGCGGAGTAAAAAGCCTGAAAGCCGCCCTGGGACTGAAAACACAGGGCTGCGTCTGCCAGCAGAATAGAATCAATATCTTCCTGCTCTGCCTCTGCCCCGAAGAGCAGCATCGTCGCTATCTGCATTTTATCTATCGGGCCGCCAACATCCTGCTTATGCCCGAAAACCGCCAAGACCTGCTGCTGGCCAACAGTACTGCGCAAGCCTTGGAAATCATGCAAATAGCATACTAAAACCTGCCGTTTAACCTCCAGGGGACAGCATTGCCTGATAGCAATGCCGTCCCCGCTAGACCACAGCTTTACAGCCCTGAAATAATATCAGTGCATGCCGCCGCTTGCAGCTTCTCTGCGACCTTGAAGACCCTGCATATCGCGCTCCAAGCACTATATGCTTTGCAAGGCCTTGTCAATCCTTTCCAGCGCTTCATAAATATCCGCTTCACGGTGTGAATAGTTGATATAGCCGCCATTGTACAAGCTCACCCCTTCTCTGAAACAAGCGCGCAAGAAATCCTGGCGCTGCGCCAAGGCAGCATTGTTCTCGACTCGTAAAAAAGCCACCGGGCGGGTAGAGCTTAATTGCAGCGGCAAGCCCTTGGCGCTAAGCATGCGATTGACATTGCTCCACATCAGTTCGGACATTTTCCACAGATGCTCGATCACCGGCTCGCTGCGATAGATTCTAATGACCGCTTTTGCCGCCGCCAAGGACAAGGCTTCACCGCCGTAAGTAGAGGAAACTATAGCCGTATCAAGTGCCTCCATCCACTGCTTCAAACCGCAGTAAGCCGCCAGGGGCATACCGTTAGCCAGCCCCTTGGCAAAAACCGCCATGTCGGGTTTTACGGCAAAATATTCTTGCACCCCGGCCAGAGCAATACGAAAACCGCTGACAATCTCATCAAAAATCAGGGCAGCCCCGTGTTGGTCGGCAAATTTGCGCAACAGGGGATAAAATGTGTCGCCTTCCTCCATTCTATGGTAGTCTACAGCTACCACGACTGCTGCCAAATCATCGCCGCAGCCTCGCCCCAGGCTCTCCAGCGCTTCAGGATCATTCCACGGACAGTCGTGATGCAAGGCGCTCAGAACCGCAGGCACGCCAGGCGGCAGGCTGCTGTTACGATGATTCGGGAGGCTGACCCCCTCCCCAGCCAATGAGTTCAGCCAACCGTTATAGCCGATCTGAATAACTTGGTTACGCCCGCTCTTGGCACGAGCCACCTTTATGCAGGCCGCTATTGCCTCCCCGCCGGTTTTCAAAAAACGGCTTTGTTCAGCGCAGGGGACAATCTCGCAAAGCAGCTCGGCCAGCTCGGCCTCCAAGGGATGCGGGTAGCTGAAAATAATGCCTTCTTCAAGCTGTGCCCGGATAGCGGCATTGACTTCTTCATAACAATAGCCCAGCGAAATCGGTCCTAGCGCATTGCGAAAATCAATGAATTCACGCCCATCGGCATCCCAGATGCGACAGCCTTTGCCCCGCACCACGACGCTAGGCTCTTCTGGGATCAAATTCGCCCGCTTAGAGCAAGTGCTGCTGCCCCAGGGAATATAACGCTCCAAACGGCATCGATAAAACTCGTTTTTTGACATAAAAACCCGCCTTTTTTTAATCGTAAGCACAAACAAACGAAAGCTAATGTATAGTCGTAATACAGTTAATGCAAGTGAGAAGCTTTTCCCAGCCGTCCCACCGTCAGTACCAAAGAATCAGAAACCCAAAAAAAATATTTTTCGCGCAGTCTGCTCCGCCTCGCCATTTCGAGACACATCCCTCCCCTGTCCGCGTTTTTCACTGTTTCGCCGGCTGTAGTGTCGCCTTGAAGTGA
>Ga0265295_1003062_pt1 | contig 25071 bp, 20 predicted proteins | sample Munlansysbiofilm_FD_192503 | JGI IMG/M metagenome (GOLD analysis project Ga0265295, IMG submission 192503) | Leachate microbial communities from a municipal landfill in Southern Ontario, Canada - Methane capture system biofilm | ecosystem: Engineered > Solid waste > Landfill > Unclassified ... | reverse complement strand
CACAAGACCGATGGCCTTTACTGCTTCTTCAACGAGAAAAATTGGATGCAACCCCCCTGCCATTTTACGCCTCCTTAGAAGTTTTCCCCAAAAATTGTGACATTCCCCAAAGCAAAATATTGATCAGCACGGTGGATACTCCCAGCAAGAGCCACGGGACCGACGATCCCTTTACGACGATCAGCAGATACAAGGCCAGCGCCGTAAGAACAAGCCGCCCGTAAAAACTGAATAACTGGACCGCCACCGCACCTTTTTGCAAATAAACGACTTCCTGGATCACCTTGCCCATGGCGAGGAAGTTGATGCTGCCAAGCAGCACTCCCGCGACAAAATCAACCCCGATGCCGCCCAGCAACACGACCGGCAGGGAGCCCAACAGAATGCAAACCTGGTACAGCGCCATCTTGCGCACTTCCGGGACGTGAAAGCCCCGTGCGTACAGCACTCGCTCAATCTTTTTTTGCATTGTCTGGAGCATCCGCTTCCGCTTCTTTTTTCTGTATGCGTTGCATTTCGCGAAACATGTTCTTGTATCCGGCCACGATTCCAAAGATCAGGAAAAGCAGCATGAGCCATGGTTTGGTCCCGAAAACCTTGTCCAGATAATACCCCATTCCCATGCCCACGATCACGCCGGACACCAGGTGGATTCCCATCATGGACGCAAGGCCCAGCGATTCGAAATGCTTATTTTTTTTTTTGTTAAAGAACATTATGTCATCTCGTGGGACAAGAGGCCGCCCCAGTGGTTCGTGCAATAAATCACAAATCGAAATCGGGGCTACCATAGCCCCCAACTTCGCGTCAATCAAAGTTTTGCGCAAACGCCAATTTTCTCTGGCATGTCGCCTCCGCCAAGCCCCGCCTGCGCAGGGCGCAGACAGGCGCAGGCGGGCTGTCCGGCTTGCCAGCCGGTCCTATTCGCACTATGCCCGGACACGAAATCAATAATCCTGGAAAAAACCAGCAGCATGAGAATCAATGAAAAACATTCCTGAACTCAAAGTCCGCCAGCTCAAGATTGAGCCCGACCCGCGAAAAGTCCTGCGCAGCGCCGACATCCGCGACGACGTGAACGCCGTCTGTCTGTTCCAGCCCCGCGCCCGCAAAGCCCTGGAAATGGGCCTCTCCATTCCTGGCCTGGAATACAATGTCTATGTCGCAGGCGAACCGGGGCTCGGCCGGACATATCTGGTGGAAAATTTTCTTCTCCCGCAGGCCAAAGCCGGCACCACGCCGCCCGATCTCGTCTATCTGAACAATTTCGACAATCCTGACAAGCCGCTTCTGGTCAGCCTGACTCCGGGCCAGGGAAAAATCCTCAAGGAAAGCCTGCAGCGCATCGTCAAGCGCCTGCGCCGGGACCTGCCCCGCCATTTCGAGCAGGCCAGCTACCTGCGGCTTCAGAACAAACTTTTCACCAAACTGGCCCTGGTCCGCGACGACCTCATGGACAGGATGGAGGAGGCAGCCCAGAAAAAGGGCTTCAGCCTGAACATCGACGACGCCGGAGCCGTCTCGCTGACGCCGCTGGTGGATGGCAAGGTGCTGACTTCGGAAGATTTCGAACGCCTTGAATCAGCGCAGAAAAAAGTCCTCAAGGACCAAAGCAGCGCGGTCCTGAATACCATCGCGGACCTCTCGCGCCTGGTCAACAAGAGCGAGCAGGAGTTCCGGGCCAAGGAACTCCAGTTGGCGCAGGTGCATGCTGCCAGCCTTGTCGACCGCCTGCTCATGCCCATCCTCAAAAAATTCTTCGACAACAAGGCGCTGAAAAAATATTTCGATTCCTTCAAGGAAGACATCCTCGAAAACCTGCCCCACTACCAGGGTCGGCAGGAGCGCGAGCCCCGCAGCGGGCCGGAACAGCAGAGCGAAGGGCTGTCCGACTCCTTTTTCCAGCGCTACGACGTCAATCTCTTCGTGGACAACTCCGAAGTGACGGGCGCGCCCGTGGTCAAGGAAATAAACCCCGGCTTTTTCAACCTGCTCGGATGCATCGAACGCGAAACCGAATGGGGCACCTACTACACGGACTTCTCCCTGATCAAGGCCGGAGCCGTGCATCGAGCCAACGGCGGCTTTCTCATCCTGCGCGTGGACGACCTCTTGAACCACCCCGCCGCCTGGGAAGGCCTGCTGCGCTGCCTGCGCACCAAGCAGTCGAGCCTGGATGACCCCACGGACCACTACGACCTGCTGCGCACCCGCACCATCAGCCCGGACCCGATTCCCCTGTCCCTCAAGGTCCTGCTCATCGGCGACGACGAGACCTACGAACTTCTCTACATGCACGACGAGCGGTTCCGGAAGATATTCAAGCTCAAGGCGCACATCCAGGACACCGTGGAACGCACCCCCGAATCCATCACCGGCTATGCCCAGGCCCTGGACCGCGCCGGGCGCGAAGCCGGTCTGCGCGGCTTCACCAAGGATGCCTACGCCGAACTCGTGAACTATTCCACCCGCATGGCCGAAGATCAGGAGCGGCTGTCGCTGCATTTTTCGCATCTGCGCGAAATCATGATCGAAGCCAACGCCCTTGCCGCAGGACAGGACAAGCGCAGCATTGACGCGGCCATCGTCAAGCAGGCCCTGGACGAACGCGAGTACAGGACCAACCTCTACCAGGAGGAGTTCCTGCGCGAATATGACCGCAGGTCCATCAAGGTCCGCACCCAGGGCGAAGGCGTTGGCGTTGCCAACGGCCTGTCCGTGACCCAGGTCGGAGATTACGTCATGGGTTTGCCCCATCAGATTTCCTGCACGGTGGGCGTCGGCCACGGGGGCATCATGGACCTGGAGCGGGAGGCGGAGCTGGGCGGACCGATCCACACCAAGGGCATGATGATCCTCAAAAGCTATTTTGTGAACCTGTTCGCCCGCAACAAACCCCTGGTCCTGACCGGCAGCCTGTGTTTCGAGCAAAGCTACGCCCAGGTCGACGGCGACTCGGCGTCCGGCGCGGAACTGGCCGCCCTGCTCTCCGCCCTCTCCAACGTGCCGATACGTTTGGATCTGGCCTTTACCGGCGCCATTTCCCAGTCCGGAGCCATCATGGCCGTGGGCGGCGTCACGCACAAGGTGGAAGGATTCTTCGAAGTCTGCCGCAGACGCGGCCTGACCGGCAGGCAAGGCGTGCTGTTGCCCCGTGACAACATCGTGCACCTGGTGCTGCGGGATAACGTGCTGCAGGCCATCAAGGACGGGCAATTCCATATCCACCCCGTGAGCACTATCGAGGAGGCCATGGAATTTCTGACCGGCAAAAGGGCGGGAGAGCATCTAAAAGACGGTCGCTTTTCCCAGAACTCCATCTACGCGGCCGTGGACGAAAGGCTGACCGAACTGGCCGTGCTGGCGGAAAAGAAATGCGCCATGCCCCGGCGCAAGGGCGCAAAAAAGGCCGGATCCTGACGCGGACCCGGCCTTTGCCCCGCTACAGCGGCAAAAGTTCGGGATTTCTCTGGCCCATGGCTGCGAAGAGTCCGGCCACGGCCCTTTCGTAATCGGACAGGGCCTCGTTCAGGCTGGTCTCGCTGGCCGTCTGCTTGGCCTGGGCGTCCAGCACGTCGGTGTTGGTGCCCACCTGGGCCTCGTATCTGGCCACGGCCATGCGATAGCTTTCCTTGGCCGCGATGAGCCCCTGCCTCGCGGCGGAGATGCGCTTCTCGGCAGCCTGAATCAACAGAAAGCTTTTCTTGACCTCAAAGGAAGCTTCGTTCTCAAGATTTTTATACTCCTGCAGCAAACGGCTCACATTTTTTTCCGCCTGCTTCTCTGCGTAATAGGTCTTGCCCCATTCAAAAAAAGTCCATTTCAGTCCGACCTGCGCGTTCCACTGGCTGGGGGTGTGATAATCTCCGCCATGCACCAACGGGTCTTCCCCGGCGCGCAGATAGTTGAAGTCGGCACCAACCTGGGGATAATACGGCACAGCCGCCAGCACCTTGTCCTTTTCCCCGAGCATCACGGACTGCTGCGCGATGCGCAGATCGGGACGGTTCTGCAACGCCCGCTCCTGGCATTCCTCCAGGGTCAGAGGCATGGGAAAATAGCGCAGTTCGCCGACGTATTCCACATCCGCTTCCACGCTCTTGCCAAGCAGCGTGTTCAGCTGCGCGGTCACGGTGGCCTGATCGTTCTTGGCGGTCAGCACGACCTGCTCCGCCGTGGCCACATCCACTTCGGCCTGCAGCATATCGAGCTTGGGCCTGAGACCGACCTCGTAAAAAGCCGTATTCACCTTGAGTTGCGACCGAAGCCGGACAAGGGAGTCCTCGGCTGAACGAACATTCTCCCGGGCCTGCAGCAGCCGCAGAAAAGCGTCCTGGATGGCGAGCGTCAGTTGCAGTTCGGCATTGTCGATCTGGGATGCAACCTGCTCCTTTTGCAAGATGCTCTTTTCGTGGGTGGTGAGCAGATTGAACCCCGTGAACAAAGGCTGATGCACGTTAAAGGCAAGCTCCCAGTTATCCAGGGTACCCGCGGTCTGGCCGAATGCCTGCGGCTTCTCGTCAAGCCGGGTGTAGCCGTATTGGGTGCTCATGGACGGACCAAAGGCCGACTTGGCCGACTTGACGGCGTAATCCGAGGCCAGAAGCGCTTCCCGGGCGGCAAGGATCGAAGGGTTGGCCTTGAGCCCGACTTCCACGGCATCGCGCATGGTCAGCGTTTCCGACGCCCAGGCGGACACGGAAAACAGAACAGCCACGCATGCGCAGCACATCATCAGTCTTTTCATACAAGCTCCGGAACCGGTTGATTGGGTTATGGTGTCGCAATGCCGCCTTCATACTCTCCCCCACTGCAAAAGGCCACCCCGCAACGCCTCCTCCAGACTTGTGAAGAAAAGAACTTGAAGTCAAGCAGGATTTCGCATATATTTTTCCATTAATACACAATCAAGAGGAGGCACCCCATGTTTTCCGGACTCATACTCGCCCTGGGCCTTTGTTTCGTCGGACTGATCGTCTATTCCCTGAACAAGGAACACGGACCCGAAAAGCACCACCACTAATCCCCTTTTCCGCCCTTAGCTCAGCTGGATAGAGTAGCGGACTTCGAATCCGTTGGTCGCATGTTCGAATCATGCAGGGCGGGCCAAAAATAACAAAGGCTTACATGTGAAAAATGCAGTAAGCCTTCTGTTGTTTCTTGACTATGAATCGACTCTGTCCCCCACCTGTCCCCCAAAGCTAAAATTACCCATTAAAAAATCAACACCAAAGTCAGTCTAGTAAGGTCACAAGCATCGCCCATTCTCGGGCCGAACTTCAGTTCATCAATACTTTCTCACCATCCCCGTCACCACACCCCATATCTCCATATCCTGCCCCGGCCTAATGCGCAGAGGCTGAAAATCTTTGTTCTCAGGGTCAAGGACCCAGTTTCCACTCTTTCTGTTCAGACGCCGAACGCACATCTCCCCATTCACCATCGCGACGACAATCACACCGTGACAGCCCTATGGACCGGTCGACGATGAGAATATCCCCGTCGAGGATTCCGGCACCGGCCAGCGCTTCGTTCGTGACCCTGACCATGAAAGTGTCTGGCGGGTTCCTGATCATATACCTGTTCAGGTCCAGTTCGGCTTCGATGTAGTCGTCAGCGGGGGAGGGGAAGCCTGCTGATATTCGGCAGGATAACAGCGGTATCTCCATCTGTCTTGAAAAGCCTATTCGACACACTGAAACTTCGTAAGCCCGGCTAAAATTTTCGCATCCCATGACATTCACTTCGCGCGCCGACACAAATCGCGATTCCATTCCTCTGGTGCCAACGGCAATTCGTTGAGTTCGGCCCTGGCTTCTCGCCATGTCGGGTAGTTTTGATCGAGTAGGTCTACAAATCGCTCGTTGTGTGTCGGTTCAATCAGGTGGACCATTTCGTGAACAACAACATATTCCAACAGATCCTTGGGTTTTTTCACCAACTCTGTATTTAACCGAATATGCCCGGCGAGTTGGTTGCAGCTACCCCATTTGGTTTTCATCCTTTGAAGGAAGTATCCATTCACGCCAACTTTTAATTTTTGTTCCCACTTCCGGATGAGCACCGGCACCGTCTTGTGGAGCAACGTCTTGTGCCAGTCGTGAATCACCTCGGCGCGTTTGGCGGCATCGCTACCAGGGCGCACAGTCAGAGTAATGCGTTTGTGGTCGAGATGTACCGAAGGTTTTGCCTCTTGGTATTCGACCGTCATCAGGTATCTGCGGCCCCACAGATAATGGCTCTCGCGTTCGATGAACTGGCGAGGTGTTTCCCGCGCCTGGTTCGCCAGTTTTTGCTGCTGCTCCCGTATCCAGCCAAGCCGGGAAATTGCGTAAGCCCTGGCCACTTCCAAACGTGTTGCGGTCGGGGCCACCAGCGTCACCCGTCCATCCGGCGGATGCACCGAAAGATGGACATTCTTGATGTCCTTTCGCCGCACCTCGATGCTGATTTCTCCGAGTTCGATTATTTCGGTCATCAGTACCCCGGCTGATTTTTGATGATTTCAAAGATCGCCTGGGTCGCCTCGCGGTCGCGGTCAAGGATAGGGAACAATGCGTTGAGCACCTGCGCCTCACGCGCTTGATCGCCCTTCCATCCGGCCGGGGCATTTTCGCGCACTGTCTGGTCAAGACGTATGGCCAGGGAGGCCTTGTCCTCGTCGGAAGTAGGGTAGTGGAACGTCGTGGCCGCGATGGTATCAAGGTTGTTGTACAGCACGACGGCCTCACACCTTCCATGCAGCACCGCCGGCATTCCATCTACAGGATGTTTGGCGGCCAACTGTTTTACCAACACCTCGGCCTTGCGGAGGAATTCCTCGTATGCTGCCGCATCTTCCCGGCTTTGCTTGATCAGATCGTCGAGCAACTTGGACATCTGCGCATAGAACCTCGGATCGGCGAGCTGATTGCGAATGATCGTCTTGCGGACGTTGTTGATAATTCCCTCGGCTATGGCGTTTTTTGACAGCTTGCCCTTCTTGTTGAGCTTTTTGGCAATGGCGTCATGAATACCGGTCTTGATGATCAGTTCAGTCAGCGACATTTCGCCCAGCGCTCCAAGGTTCTCTGAGGGATCGGCCTGGACATAGGTGTTGATGAGGTGGCGCATGTCAGTCTCAAAAGGCTTGATATCCAATTCTTCACCGGAGTGCTTTTTGATGGCGGAGCGAATGTCAGCGTAGGATTCGACTTCTTTCTGCAGAGCCGCCGCGTCTGCATCGGAATAACCCGCTTCGGTCAAATCCTGCGCAAGCTCGGCAAATGTCCGCGCGAAGATTGCCACCGCCTTGTAGAACGACACACGCAGCACCTCGGTGTCAGTCAACGCGGTCGGATTGGCGGCATCGCCGCAAAAGTAATGCAGGTATTGTTCAACCTCGCGCGGAAGCGCCACTGGTTCACAAAGATATGCGAGCGCCTGACGGGCATTGTCGAGTTGCTTCTTGCCTTCTTCCAGCCTGTTCTTGAGGCGCACATTGTTGTCTCCGCCGCTGCCCTGGTCGATGTCCAGTTCGTCGGAGCTGTACACGGCGATGGCCTGCTGCACATCGCCGAAGAGTTTTTTGAAGTCGACGATATGGCCATAATCCTTGTCATCGCCATCCAGTCGGTTCGTGCGGCAGATGGCTTGGAACAGGTTGTGGTCATGCAGTTCATTGTCGAGATAGATATAGGTGCAGCTTGGCGCATCAAAGCCGGTCAGCAGCTTGCTGACCACGATCAGGAGCTTCATGTTTGCCGGTTCTTCAATGAAACGCCGCTTGACCTCGTCCTCGTACTGTTTCGTGGTTTGCCCGCTTTTGAGCACATGCTTGGTGTAGGTGTCGTATTTGTAGCGCTCGTCGCTGTTCTGCGGTTCCTTGGAAATGGCGGTGGCGTTGGGTTCAAAGGAGGTGATGATCCCGCAATACGTGCCAAAGGATGTGTCGTGGAACAACCGGAAGTAGTGGCAGGCATCGTAGATCGAGGCCGCAACCAGGATCGCTGTACCACGATCATTGTTCAGTCTCGGCTTGAGGGCGAAATCGCCGATGATGTCGGCGATGATTTCGCGCTTGCGTCCAGCCGCACTCATCAATTCTTCCATCGTTGCCCAGCGCTTGCGCACCAAGGCCTTCTGGAAATTGTTCAGGCATTTGGTCTTCTGCTCGAACCAGTCATCGATTTTCTTTTGCGACGTCAGCCTTTCCGGAACATCACGGGCCTCGTACTTGAGGTCCAGGACCACCTTGTCGGCAACTGCCTCGTGAAATTTGTAGGTGTGGATGTAGGTCCCGAAGACGTCTCGCGTCATCAATTTGTCTTTACGAAGCAGCGGCGTCCCTGTGAACCCGATGAAAATCGCGCCTTCCAGCCAGCGCTTCATCTGCTTGTTCATCTCGCCACCTTGGGTGCGGTGACATTCATCCACAAACACATAAAAGCGGCCATGAACCAAAGGCGCCGGTCCTTTCATGTCCGCAACGTCGAACTTGTGGACAAGCGCACAGAGTAGACGCGGCGTGGTCGCACCCAGCTTTTCGACAAATTCCGCACGCGAGGTAATACGCGGCGAAGCTGAATTCTTTCCAATCACACCGGCGTTCCGCATTACGCCGACAATCTGCTTATCCAGTTCGTCGCGATCGGTGATGACCAGTATCCGCGCCTCGGGGTCGTGTTCCAAGAGCCACTTGGCAATCAGCACCATCAGGATGCTTTTTCCGCTGCCCTGGGTGTGCCAGATGACGCCGCCTTCACGTTTGGCGATGCGCTCTTGCGCAGCCTTGACGCCCTTGAACTGATGCGGACGCGGCACCTTTTTCTTTCCGGCGTCAAAGATGATGAAGTTGTGGATCAGGTCGAGCAATCGGTTCTTGGCGCACAACTGGGCCAGAGGCCGGTCCAGGAGCGCCCCGGTGAAGGGGATAGTTGGCGGCGCTTCGTCCTGCCACTGCACAAAAAACTGCTCCGGCGTGCCGGTGGTGCCATATCGCAGACCCTGCGCGTCGCTGCCAGCCAGCACCAGCTGCACCGTGCTGAAAAAGCCCATATTGAAAAGCTCTTCCTGATTGGTGATCAGCTGGCGCACGCCATCCGCGATCTCGACCGAGCTGCGTTTCAGTTCGATCACCCCGATGGCGATGCCGTTCAAATAGAGCACCAGGTCGGGACGGCGCTCATGGGTACCGCAGAGAGTCACTTCTTCGGCCAGCGCAAAGTCGTTGCGTTCCGGCCGTTCCCAATCAACCAGATGCACCTGATCGTTCGGCTGTCCGGCGGCAATCTGCACCGATACGCCGTAGCGCAGCAGTTGGTAGGTTCGCAGATTGGCCTGGTAGGGGGTGATGCCGGTGGCGTCTGCGGCGGTGATCAGCTTTTGGAGGGCGGCGGAAATGTGCGCCGCTGAGTAGCCGCGCCGCATCAGGTTTGCACGGAGCAATTCAACCTCAATGCAGCGGTTATTCTCCCGCTTGTTCCATTCGCCGAGGTAATCGTAGCCGAGGCAATCAGGTCGGGTCTTGTCCGTGAATAGGGCGATGACGCGGTTCTGTGTCTTGCGTTCGGAGCGGGATTGTTTAGGCATGGCTTTTCTCGGAGTTGGGAATCGTTTCAGTCCCTGCGGCTGGACCGGTCAATGTAAGCCCTAATGCGAGAATTCGACCACCGTCCCGCTTCGGAATAAATGTGCTCGTTTGCGATGTATTCAATGATGTCATCATCAACGACCGGATAGGCATCACGGGTCTCTGGCTCGTCGCAATCCCAGTCAGAGCCTGGTTCAGTCTGCAGCCAGATGGCTTCCCGCTCATGCAACGCAACGTCGCAGACACAACCAGCAACAATAGCCTTCACGGTCTCATCGTAGGCATCCCAGGCAAATGACTTCTCATACTGGACCTCAACACAAATTTCATCCCAATTAGTCTTCAGCTCGGAGTCGTCGCCGGAAAGTATGTGTTCCATACGCTGCAAGTCGGCGATCACCTTGCGAGTGATGCCTCGGATGGCTTGTTCTGCGACCGTCTTGACAATGGCTGATTCGCTAAGAGTCCTGTTCATAACAGACGGGTCCTCCCGGTTAACAGTTCCTGCATCATGGCCTGCTTGAGGGCGCGGGTCTTCTCCCGCCGCTGCTCCAGCACCACCAGCTCCGCGTCCATCTCCGTCAACACCTCGGCGATGGCGGTTTGTTCGGGTACACTAGGTAGAATCGTCGGGTATTTTCCGGTAGCTGTCTGGGAGAGCCCGAAGAATGTCGTGCCAGACTTATGCAGTTCAATATGCTGCGAGAAAGTTGGCGAGCTAAGCTGGTAAAACAAGAACTTCGGATTGTATTGGCCAGCGATTGGCCTGAACACCAGCAAATGGCTGTTGAGTGATGCCCTCCCGGGATGTGGAATGTATTCGACGTAAAGCAGCTTCCCAATAGTACCGTCTTTCGTCATCAGAACATCGTTTGGCTGCAACTGAATAGGTGCAGCTTCGACATACCTTTTTTCCGGAATGTGATAGACCTCGTCCCACCTAATCTTGCCATCCTTGAAATTCATCCCAGTTATCAGGAATGGATCGTTTGGGCTCAACGTGAACTCTTCTTGCTTTAATCCCTGCCAGCCAATGCGCCCATTCATTGTGCTGACAGATTTCAAGGGTTTCACATCCCAGTCGTCGGGTATCGAGCCAAACGAATACTTTTTAAATGACGCGGTAGGCCCGAAGCCGGGGAGGCGGGTTTGGCCGGTGAGGAGTTGCTGCATGGTGGCATGTTTGATGTCGCGCTTCTTGGTGATGAGATGGTCCAGCTCGCCCAGCAGCCCATCCACATCGAACAATACCTCCGCGATGGCGTGTTGTTCAGGGAGGGGGGGAAGGGCGACGATGAGATTTCGCATGTCACCGACATTGAAATGCTTTTGAGCAAGCCCGCCTTGATTGCGAAGAACCTGCTCCTTGCCGAACGGCGAGTTGATCCAAATGGCCAACCATTCAGAATCCAATTTCTTGGATGGCCGAGTGATGAGAATGTCAATGCAGTTGCAGCCTTCATGGCGGCTGTGAACGACGGCACTCGTTCCCGGATAACCGGTTCGCACCGTAAGAACATCACCGGTCCGCGTCTGGCTTTTCACCAAGACCGCATTGGATTCTTCGCTGATGAAAACGAGGTCCAAATCGTTTATTCCGTCCTCTCGGATATTCGCGGAGCGAAATGCGGGCACGCCGTTGTTAACGTAATACTGTGTCGGACGAATCACGATTCCGACCATGATGCGTTCGCTCACTTCCGAGCATGCCTTTGTCTCCCACTCCAAAGGAATGACGCCAACCTCAGTCTTTTTGTACCCTGGTTTCACTTCCATGCCGCTCCCATCTTCTTGAGATGTTCGCCCACACGGGCGGCGAGACTTGCCACCTCGTCGGTGAGCTGGGACAGCGGGGTGGCGTAGCGTTCGGCGAGCTGGCGGATGCGGCCGGTGAGGGTTTGCGAGACGCGATCCAACTCGCCTTGCACTGCAACCTCAAGAGTGCCCAGCCATTTATCATCCACCACCAAGGTCTTGATCTCGGCTTCGCTGAGCTTGGGGTATTTGGCGTTCAGCTTGGCTTCCAGCTCTTCCTGCGCGGCCTTGAGCCGTTTCTTCATTCCATCCTGCTGGTCGAGCAGGGCGGCATAGGCTTTGAGGGCTTGTCGTTCTTCTGCATAGTCAGGGTCGCGGCCGATTTCCTTAAGACGGGCCTTCAGGGCTTTTGCGGTGATCTTCTGCTTCTCGCCTTCGCCTTCGATGACTTCGGCCAGCAGCCCGTCCTCGCCGCTCTGCTCCTCCCGCATTTCATCAAGCTGCTGCTCCAGCGTGGCAAGTTCGCCTTCCAAGGCAGCGATGGCGTCTCGTTCGGCCGAGAAAAAGCGGGCAATGAGCAGGGCGGCGGGGATGAGGTCGGATTTGAAGCGGCGCTTGCCCTTTTTGTAGTCGTGGGCCTCGGGCCAAACGAGCTTGCCGTCCTTGTTCTTCACCTGCCGGATTTCACGCGGCAATTCGCCCTCCCGCCAGCCTACGGCCGAAATAAGATAGCAGTCATCCTGCATGGTGTCGGCCCAGTAGTCCATGAGGTGCTGATAGATATCGTAGGCATCGAGCAGCGGCGCTTTTTGGAAAGTGGCGAGCAGGCTTTCGGAAAGGGAGACGATGAGCGGTTTGGGGTGACTGTCTTTGTCAAAGCCTATGAGCTGCGGGGTGATAGACGCTTTCCAATCGGCAAAGAGCTGCGTGGCGGAGTCGTTGAAGGCAGTGAACTCTGGGTGCCCGAAGATGGAAGGTTTGACCTCGGCCAGTGGCAGACTGAGCACCGAGTAGCCGGGACGGCCGGCGGACTGGAACAGGGCGCTACGCAGGCTGGGCAGCGTTTCCCAGTACGGGCCGAGGCGGGTGGCGTCTTCAATGTCTCGGTCGGGGATGCCGCCGCGAAGGTGGCCGTCGATGTCCTGCAAATCCTCCGGCTCGGTACTGTCGATGTAGCGCGGGAGGTTGAGGTTGAAGTCGTTCTTTGGGTCGGCAATTTCCGCAAAGGGCACCATGCGGGCGTAGCGAGGATCGCTTTCATCCTGCCGGGTAAAGGTGTCCACAATCTTGTGGAGGTCCTGCTCCCGCAGGCGGTTTTTTGGGCCGTCCTTCTTGAAGCCCTTGGAGGCATCGATCATGAAGATGCCCTTGCGGGCGGTGGCGTTTTCCTTGTCGAGCACCAGGATGCAGGCCGGGATGCCGGTGCCGAAAAAGAGATTGGCGGGCAGGCCAATTATGGCCTTGAGATAGCCGGAGCGGACGAGTTGCTGGCGGATAATGGCTTCGGCATTGCCCCGGAAAAGCACGCCATGCGGAAGAATGCAGGCCCCTTTGCCCGTGCTCTTCAGGGAGCGGATGATGTGCAGGAGGTAGGAGTAATCGCCCTGCTTCGTCGGAGGCACGCCCCAGGCGAAGCGCTGGAAACGGTCGCCGCTACCGCCTTCGCCCAAAGTGAGGCCGGTGGACCAGGCTTTGTCGGAAAAGGGAGGATTGGCGACGACGTAGTCATAGGTGCGAAGCTGCTCTCCATCCTTGAATTTGGGATCGGTAAGCGTGTTGCCCGAAATGATATTGGCCGTCGGAAAGTCGTGCAGGATCATGTTCATGCGGGCCAGACCGGCAGTGGTCACGTCTTTTTCCTGACCTTCCAAGGTGATGTGCTTGCCTGCTTCGGCAGCCACTTTCAAGAGCAAGGAGCCCGACCCGCAGGTGGGGTCGTAGGCAGTGGTGCTTGCCAATGTGTTATGCAGCCCGATGCCGATGACTTTGGCCATGATGCGGCTGACCTCGGAAGGGGTGTAGAACTGTCCCTTGCTCTTGCCGCTCTGGCTGGCGAAGTGCCGCATAAGATACTCGTAGGCATCACCCAGGATGTCGTCGTGCTCCGCCCGGTTCTGCGAAAAGTCGAGGGCAGGGTTTTCAAAGATGCCGATGAGATTGCCAAGGCGCTCCACCTTGGCTGCACCCTCCCCGAGCTTGTTCGGATCGTTGAAGTCGGGAAAGTCGCTGCGGGCGAGTTTACTGTTGGCATCAATGATCGGCTGGATAACCTGGGTGTTGATCTTGTCACCGATGTCGGGCTTGCCCTTGAGGGCAACCATGTCCTTGAAACTCGCACCTTTTGGAATGACCACGGACGGCTCAAAGCCATCATAGTCGGCGTATTTGTCGGAAACATATTTGATGAACAGCATGAACAGGACATAGTCCTTGTATTGGCTGGCATCCATGCCCCCACGCAGTTCATCGCATGACGCCCAGAGGGAGGAGTAGAGGTCGGACTTCTTGATAGCCATTCAGTTGATTCCTTGCTGAGATTCGACTCAAATTCTGAATTTTCGATGTGCGGAAAGAAAAAGGCGCCATCCCTTGCGTGGGGCATAATTTTGCCAAATGCCAGACATAAAGCCCGCAAGATCCCACGTAGGTGGGACCATTGGGCACTATGAGCATGACCACGCAGACGCTCTTAATATCGAAAGGAGTTAAGCCCTATGCGGATGGAAGTGTCAAGAATATCAGCCACCAAAGTTGACGTGTTGCCTGACTTAGACTGAAGGCGACGCTACAAATCCGTTCGTCTGCATTCAAATCTTAAAAACTCTGCGATCTGTAGGCTTACAGCCTTGAACGAATTTTTTCTGCATATTCTGATTTGTTCATACCAAAATGGTGCAAAAAGCTTTTGAAAACACCTCGGGATACGGGGTCTCTCTGCGGAAGGACAAAGGCTCGGCTATCCGGTCCCGTCCACTTTTCGTGAGAGCCTTTGGCGGCTGATTTCACATAGCTGTATGAGCGCAATACATGCTCGATTTCTTTTTTAGCCGGGACATTAAAAACTGACGGATGCGCCTGAATCCGGCTCGCGATTGCGCCACTGCCAACAAAATGCAACGGAACGTCTGATGGACGGAAGTCAAATGGCAGCGTCGTTGATAGCAGGCTTTCAAGCGGCAGGAACAAGTTGCCAGAAATGACTGGATGCCCCTGCGCCATCTGGGTAATCAATTCGCGCCAACTCATTTTTTGATGCCCGACGCTCCACCTGCGATAGCCGGGAGGTGATATATCCAGCGTGGTTTCCACGACTTTTGAAGCTATTGCTGAACAGGCCTTCCAAGGAGATGATGCCTGATTGGCCAGCTGATGAAACCAAGCCCAACTTACCCAGTTAGCAAGAGCTTCTTCGAGTAATTCATCCTTCCCAAGCAGAGCTTTGTACACGTTTTGATTATAGCGGAGATAACGTGGCTCCGCGCTGATCAACTCCATCCACGTGAGCGCGGCCTCGACCCGAGCGTGAAACAGTTCATGATGGTAGACAAGGCCGAACGCAAGCTGGGCCGATTGATCCTGCGACAATCTGCAACCGCTGGAATGTGTCGAAACTGCAATTGTTTTGGAATCTTTCCAGAGAGCAAGGGCTAGATCGTCGAGTTTACGGGCATCCATATAGATACCCCAAGTCGCTTCGCTCCAGACATGAAAAGGCTGGTACCAGGCAATTGCCTCAAACCCATCTTCCTTTAGGCCCTCAGAAATAGCTGCTGTGCGCTGGTCATGGTCATCGTCATCCAGATCAAGATCATTCAGCGCGTCCAACCAATCCTGCGTCTCCGTCCCGCCGACACAAACTCTATGCGGTTCTTTCTGGTCGTCATTACCAGAAAAACGCGGCTTGCCGCTTATTTTGAGTCGTGGAGAGGTCATCGCTGCAGGCATGCTTTTTTGAATCGTCCACCGGAGTTCCGGATAGGCAGGCAAACTGTCATGCGGTTGCCAAGTTATGACCATGCGTTTTGTTTGATTATCGTCCCGAGCGCTGATGACGCGGTACACGCCGTCACGGGGAGCGTTCCATCCTGATGCCGATGCATGAAAAAGTACATCTTCCAAGGCTGAATCAATGTCGGCATGAGCGGCAGCAATGGCAATGGCCTTCGGAAATTTGTTCACGAGCACTTCTGCCGTAATTTGAGGCGGGCAAAGTGGATACATGGCCTCCCCAATCTCGAAAGCTCTGGCCAATTCGGGATTGTCTATTTTATCAGTGGCATACCTTGCCAGACGGTGCTCCCTTTCTCGGTTAAAAATTTCCAGCGCTTTCAGGTGCTCAGAATACAAAGCCGAAGCCGCAGTAACCGTCGCTTCAAATTGCGAAGGCAGCGATTTCTTAGGTGGGTTCTGGCTGATGAGAACGAGGACGGTCTGGCTGTCTGGCGTGGCATATGTACCGTGCCAGTTCAACGAGACAGCCAAAGGCTTATTCATGCTCCCTCTGTCCGGGACGAGGTCATTTTCTGCATTAATCGCGTGGATTGTTTTTGCCGCAAGGCACTTCCCCCCCAAAAGCTTGGCGTAGCCTTCTGCCTGCATAGAGGTCGCAAAATATGTGGATTGGCAAGTCCCAAGCGCCATCAATTTAACGAGGTCCAGATCTGCCAGATCAATTTGCATTACATAGATGTCTTCACGATCTTCCCAAGCCAGGCCTGGCGGCGTCCAGGAATAGGGTTCTGTAACGATTGTCATAAGTCTCCCTAGAAGACCATGTCACTTGTTGAAAAATTTAAGCCAGTTGGCCACTTTTTAACGATTAACAAGGCGTCTGGCCACAAATTTTTTCCCTTGCGTGGCCAGCATCATCCTCCACATGGACGACAAAACTCCGGCACCCTAAATGCTGTTGTCTAGAAACTATTTCAGATTGCAAACACAAACGACGCTGAATCATTGGTATCTCTCGAAGGCCAGCCATCCTTCTTTTACTGAGCTTCAAGCTCAACAATTGTCTTGAGTACAAGAATAGCGTAATGAGTCACCGACACGCCGTACCATTGAATCACACATTCTTGCGGAGACACCATGGGAATCTATGAATGCGGAACGCTCTACAATATCGCGCTGAACGAACTGACACCTAATCCTGATCAGCCCCGAAAAGTCTTCTCAGAAGATGAAATCAAAAACCTCGCAGATTCGATCAATGATAAAGGACTTCTCCAGCCCATCTTGGTCAAAGAACTGGAAGACGGGCAAATCATCATCGTATCTGGCGAACGCCGATTCCGGGCTCATCAATTTCTGGAACGTGAAACAATACCAGCATGGTTTACGACAGGAGACGCTGAAGAACTTGCCCTAGTGGAAAATCTGGTCCGAGAGGACCTGTCGGCAATGGAAACGGCAGAGGCTCTCAAAAAACTTGCTGATAGATATGGGATCGAGTCCAACAAAGAACTTGGAAAGATAATTGGAAAGGCTCCGAATACTGTCTCCGAAATATTGTCGCTCAACGGCCTTTCAGAAAATATTCGAAAAAAAGTCCTTGGAGATAAGCGATTTGCCCTTCGTGAACTAAAAAAAATCGCAACAAAAAGCACCCCTAAAGCGCAGGAAAAACTCTTTACTGCCTATGAGGCAAAGATTGAGGCCGAATCCTTGAAAAAGGCAACCCGAGCCAGATTAAAACGCGCAGATCTTCACATTAAAAAAATTCAGTCCATGCAAGAGTACTTCACGAAGATGGCCGCTGATGACAAATTTCAGGAATTGAGCTCACTAAGCAACGAAATGGTCGACTTAAAAATGAGCATTGAAAATATTCTGAATAAATTCGGAATGTTAAGCTCAAAAATCGACGCGTCGAACGAGGTTGAGGAATCTTACGGTCTCAAGATGACCAGCAGGTTAGATTTTGACACGCCAGATTTCGACAGAAAAAAAAAGAAGAGGCGAGGTTACGACAGTTCAATGGAGGAGTGATTTCGATCCTTAGTGGGCAAGGAAGGCTGACAGGTTATCGCGTCCTACCAGCCTTTCAATTTATCAAAGTGCTTTAACTATTCAGACTCAGTACCATCTATCTGAATTAACCAAATTGTATTGAGCATCACCGGATCTCAATTATTTATTGGCCCAAGTTAGATCGGCAATTTGCTGTGCGTTTTGTGCGACACGAGTGGCTCTGTCTGGCAAAAAATGCCGATTTTTCTTGCAAATATTAACTCGCACAAACGCACAAAACGCACAGACGTTTTTTTTAGGAACATTATTCCTGCTCCATAAGAGACCTTTGATCCCTAAATTTATTCATACTCGAATGATGAATGTGTTAATACATTTTATTTATCATCATCTATACTTGATAAAAAATTTACTACACAATAAAAATGTTTTATTCATTACTCCTCCATTTTATCGGAACGCAAAAATAGTCTGTGCGTTTTGTGCGCCTGTGCGGCATAAAAAAACCTGATGAACTCAGGCTATTTCGATATTACACAGCTTCAAACTCGCACAAAACGCACAAACTCAACATTATCAAAAAAAATCATCCCGATCTAACGACAACGCTTCAACGCTAAGAGTCGACTCTTGATCAACTTTTTCCTCCCAGGCTCTAGGAATAAAGATGTACCCTCGATGATTGGCACCATCAATAGACTTCGTTTCGCGAATAGTACCATCATCCTTAAGTTCAATCCATCCTCGCTTACTCAACTCATCTAAGATAACCTTTCGATTGATGCCCCGCAAAATTTCATTGGCAACTGCAGACAACATCAAATAGCGTTTATCACCAAATCTATCATCCCAAGAGTAGCCCGCTTTTCTTATACGCGCATCTGTCTTTGCAAAACAAATTGGAACATACCGTTGTTCTGATTCAACCGCAAAATGATCTTGAATTCTCTTAAGTACTTTATAGATTTCTAGATCCCCAATACTCTCACGCTGGCTTAGCCAGATTTTAAACCACTGATCAGCAGCCTTCCATACATCATTTTTCTCGTAAGGAAAAATTCCGCATTCGATGGCAAATTCACCAGCGCTTGCGATCAATGCAAACTTGCGACACACGCGACGTACTTGGCCAGAAGCACCTTCAGGACTATTTTTATCTACAAATTTCTGCGCTCTTTCACAAATAAGGGCGACGTGTTGCATCTTCTCAGATGGATTTGAACCACAAAATGCTGTCAAAAATGCGCGCAGAGGACTACCGTAATACTTCTGGCAACTGCTTCCAAGGTCATCGCTCAAACGCGCGCTATCACCATACCCATGTTTGTTTTGGTAGAGATCCTGCCCACTCCCAGCGTCAATGGGCAAATCGATAACCCTGACCTGCTGTCCAACATGAACTGTGTATTTACCCGTCTCCTGAATCTTATCATTAATCGTAAGCTCCCCATTGGAAAGAAAGTTCAGCAACCAATTGCCAACGCTACGGGCGGAAGCATCCGATCTCATTCGCGCCTTGCCCTGACCATTAGCGAGCATATAAGGAATTTGAGCAATAGTTTCCGCTGAAGCTTGCCCTATCTCATCAAGGACCAAGAGATTGTCATCGTGCAAGACAGCTGTGTTTTCAATTGCATTATGCGTACTATTCCATTGTCTCATAAAACCTTTATGGCCTCCCCCACCACAAACACTCCCGGCCACATGAGCAGCAGTCGACTTTCCAGCTGAGGATGAACCGTAAATATGGATACCGCCACCTTCGAAACCACATGGCCTCAGCAATGGTCCGGTCAACGCATAACTGGTCAGCAGGACAAGCAGAGAGTTGCCCCGACAAAATTTGCCGACTTGGTCTTTCCACTCATCGAGTGAACCAGAAACCTGATGCAGGCTCGTCATATTGCTTTCAAAATAAATTTCCTCATCGAAGGGACTCCCAAAAATCTGGTCAGGCAGCACATATGCGTCTCCCTGCCAACCGACCTTGCTAAATCGGAGAAACAACTGGCCCGCCGGAGCATTTGCTTGCAGATATTCCATGAATAATAATTGTGCCTTTGGGGCACAAGGAAACTCAACTCCATTATCTGCAAGGAGCGCCCTCACGGTGTCACCACGCCCCACACAATCTCGCATGTTGATGATAATCTTTTTCTCCACTCCGTCTGGCGCCTTAATTTCAACGAGTCTCGACCACTCCAGCGACTCCGGAGTACGAAGCTTCCCTAATATTTTCACAGGACTACAGATGCGTTGCCCAGCAACTGAGCTTTCTTTGTCTGCACCATAATACACTCCGTCTTCTTCAAGGGAAAAAGCCGATGCAGCCTGGGAGGTTATCGCCTGTTGCCTCATCCAAAGATATCGGGGACTCCCCACGTTACAATTTTTGCCACAGTCATGAAGATCTTTTAAAAACGAACAAGGTAGATCATTAGATTGGCGCTCACACTGCCGAATCTTATCTTCTGTCTCCTTTTCAGAATAATTGGGATATCCTTGACTGAAGAAGTGGACGATCGGCTTGGCTTCAGGGCCAAAACCCATCAATATCTTAACCATAGCCCACCATTCTGGCTCTGAGAGGGTTTGCCTATTGTTCCAGCAGTGTGCAATAAATCCGCAATCCAGAAGTGAATCTAAGCCCAGTCTCGCGCCACAGCGTCTGCTGCGGAGATTCATGAAGGCCAACGCTGAAGCATAAAATTGCTCCATCGCCGAAGATCTCTCGGGTGGATCCGCCACAACAGAATAATTCAATCTTGGCGTATCTGCCATAGCGAGTAGATGCTTAGCATCATATTTCATTATTTCGTCATATGTGACTGGGACCTTGTACCGTCCATTAGCCCTTTTAATATTTTCACAACGTAAAAGCCGTCCCTTACCCATATTGTACATTTGTAAATCTAAAATTTTGGCACATTTCTCTATTCCACATGTTTGCATCATAAATCTTACCATTTCTTTGTATATGCATGGCAAAAATGGATGCCCGTCCTCTGCGCCAAATATTTTTGCTGGAATTTCCACATGGCAACCCTTTCCTCCGGATATCCAGTACTTTAAGCTATATGGATTAACACCATACATCCCAAAAAGTGTTCCCCAAACTAAATCTCTTGTGAAGTTAACCGCTATCTCAGGATCTAATTTGTAATCAATATCCAAAAATAGAGAACCATATCGAATCGGCTCTGGCTTTCCATCTACTGGCTCGTAACTGAACGCTGTCGTACTGAAAGCGGTATATCCATCTTCCAACGCTTGTTTACGGGCAGCTTCACTGTCCGGAATAACTTTCCAAGAATTGTCTCTTCCTTCGACCCTGTCAGCATACCCTGCATACATAATTCTCATTTCTTGACTTTCCATTACACAACTCCTGCATTGAAATATTCACACTAGTGAGCGATAAATTGCGAATAATGATCAATAGTGCGTATATTATATCATATTATTTTTGAAAATTTATTACGATCTTAAACATTTCTTAACACAGAGCTGTATCCATAAATACATGTAGCAAACAACAAATATGTCACTATAATATGCATTATACATGACTTTTTATCATTTATTAACTTAATGTCAGGAGGAAACATGCATCAAGATATGATGTTTTTTGTAGAGAAAATAAGCGAGTCATTGCCGCCAATATTTACACGTAGTGTAGCGGTCAGCAATCTCGGAGGACTACTCGGCGCCAAAACGCTGGCAAACATCGACAATAGAGGGGAAGGGCCAACATCAAAAATCAGAATGGGTAAAAAAGTTCTTTACGAGCGTGACTCCTTTATTGAGTGGTTAAAGCAATATTACAAACTATCATGAATAGTGAGACACGAGCTGGCCTCGTGTCTCACCTAGAGCACCTAGTGAAAAATCCTGTTTTGCTAGCGTAGGTCCCAGGCAGATTGAGACAAATGGATTTTCACAAATAAATTTTCGACGTAGGCAATGGTGCTAACATGAGCCCCACCCCCAAATGACAGCTAGCTTATCTTTCAGAAATGATTAAATTTAAAATTTTTGACATAATTTTTTCCCTGATTTTCAGTGAAAACCCAGCGCATTTCCAGAGAAGAGGCGGAGCAAACAGGGACCATCTCGGAGCAAAGCTGGCCTATAGGCTACAATTGACGGGTGATCAGCGGAGCAAATGAGGCGTAATCTCACCGCAAAACACCATAAGCCAACAGTAATCAGACAAAGAATTCAGCGCCTGCCCTGCGGCACCGGCAAAAACCACCTGCGTGGAACACGTGAAAACGGCCGGGTCGTGCATTCGAAAACGGCCACTCAAAACAACGGAAAACGGCCAACTCGTACACTCTGATCGCGGCACAGGAGAAAAGCAGTTACGTTGACTATCTGGAGACCGTCCTCAGGAGTGAACACGATCTCCGCCAGAGACGGTACCCACGACGACAAACGAGCCAAGCGTAAAGCCATGGCTGCTTTGGAGGCCATGACCCAAGTGGATTCTGGAAAGATTCTAGACAGATCTGAAGCGTAACCCAGGATTTATCAAAATTTCAAAATGATCATTTTTACCCCCCCTCCCCCCAAAAGTACCCCCTGGACCCAATTTTTCAGGGGGGGGGATAAAAAAAACGTTCAGCTCAGAGCATCTTCCACTGGCCAGTCACTCAGCATGTGCGCCCGGACTTCTTTCAAGGCATGAGCGACAGAAAAGCTTTCAAAGAGGACTTTAAGGCAGGCATAGGACTCGTCTTCCAGCGTTCGCGGTTCAACACCAGGAAAAAAGCATGGCGCTGGCATCCGCACCCTTGGGTACGTTGACAGAGCCAGTTCTTCCGGCCCAGGGCCACGGAACTGATGGCGTTCTCGGCCGCGTTGTTGTCGGGCGTGTGTTGGCCGCAGTCTACGCAGCGTATGGCCCGGCTCCACTGGTTGCGAGCGTAGGTCATGGTGGTACTCGGAGTGTCAACGGTCAGGATGAAGTTTTTGTACTCGCCAGATACTCCTTGCGAACGGAGCCCGACTAGGTCGGGTCGTAGCGATAGACCAAGGTCGGCCGATTGGGGTTGTCGCCAATGAAGAGCGACAGGTATGTGGATGGGCACCCTAATGACGCCACCGATGGGCACCTTAATGACGTCACCAAACATGAGAGATTTTCGCTCGGACGACCTCGTCTGGTTATGTGTTTATGAGTCGCCTCTGCAAGGGGAAACATCCATGCGAGGAGTCCTGTAGCTCTTGCCGTCCAGCACGATCTGATAGGCACCGTGCATGATCCTGTCGAGGGTGGCCGCGCCCAGCAGCTTGTTGTGGAAGGCGTCGTTCCATTCCGAGAAGTCCAGGTTGCTGGTGATGATCGTCGGTCGCCGTTCGTAGCGCTCCGCGATGACGTCGTGGAAGTCTTCGTCCTGCCCGGGGCGAATGGGCTTGAGACCGAAGTCGTCGATGATGAGCAGGTCCGCCTTGGTCAGCGCGGCCAGCTTTCGTTCGTAGCTGCCCACGGCCAGAGCCGAAGCGTACTGTTCCAAGAGCTTGGCGTAGGCGGAGAACACAGTGTCGTAACCGCGAAATACGCAAAGTTTTAGGTCGAAGAAAAGCTCTGAGATATTCCCAAATGAAAATACCTCAATGATACATTTGCATTATGAATTATGCATCATAGCATGAAAATTCGTTAGAACAAATTTTTATCTATTTAACAGGTTTTTAAACGGAACAATTGGTCTCCACACTTCAATTTCAATATCTTTTCCTGCTTTTTTTATGATTCGCGTATAATTGTTAATCCACATATTTCTTCTCATCCACATGCATACTTTATCAAACTTTGTTTTACTCCAACCTAGTATACGACGCGGATCTTCTGCATTAAATTCTATTTCATGACCTTGTTCACAACCCCTTTGCCATGCATCAATAAGTTTAATAAATTCATATGCTTCTTTCTTCATTTCATCGAATGAAGATTTTTGTAAAATGTCTACCATATTGTTAGCAAAATATAAAGACAAACAACATGCTTTTAACAAAGTATCATAGCCTATTTCAAGACAATTATAATCACACGTATCTATTGCATGAATAATTATTGCAAGTCTTATTGCTTGAACATCAAGCTTTGCTGCAATCTCTTTATAATCATAAAAAGGGTAACCTTGAGACTGAAACAAGACAAGATATCTCTTAAAACGTTCAAAAAGATTTTTTGCATCGGGAGAGAGCGTGTACTGTTGAAGCGAAGCATCACTCTTGATTTGTAATGACCGCAGCATAACCCCTTCCAACTGCTCTTGATACCAGCGCTCATTGTTATCAGACACATTCCCATCACATAAGTAAGGAGTCCATGAATTAACTACATAAACTAAATACCTAGCTGCAACCCCTTTTTCCTGATATTTAGCATTCCTGCACACATCGTAAAGAAAATTATTTTGTAACATATTCATCATCACGACTGAAGTATTATTAGCCACAATTTGCTCATTCTTTGTGCAATCTGATATTCTCTCATTTGACCAAGCTTGCATGATAGGAGAAAGCTCTGATGCGCGCACCGTGTGAAATTCTGACAAAAGTCCACCTTCTGCATCAAACTGAACTCCATAACCATCCCTAGCTGCAATCTCTTTAACAAAAGACTGAATAGATATATTGTCAATTATTGGCGAAATTGGAATTTTAAGATCAGCTAATTTCTTTGTTATATCCGACACCTTGCTCTTATAATCGGCATCATTATCACCTTCAGATTTAGAATATTTATTGACAAGCCTTTTCTTTTTCTTTTTATTCAACTCTATCAAATCTTTAACCTCTGCTGCTTCTTCTGGGCTTAGCAACATATGCTTATCAACTAGAAACTCAAATACGGTCAACAATCTCTTTAACGCTGGACTCTTTCCAGCTCCTGATGGAGCTGCAACTGCCAAATAAAAAGACATTTGAATTACATATTTTTTTGAAATTTCACAATGAATACCCAGCTGAGCTGCAGCAAATATTGAGAAAAGAATACACGCAACTAAATTACAATCTGTAGCTAGCTCACTCGCTAATTCGTAGACGAATTGCTTTGCAGTATCGCCAAGTGCATGAACAGGAAATATCGGCCTAAATTCGAACTCTACGTTTGGATTATACATTTTCAATCTCCTTAAGGTGCTTTGCAAACCAACGGAGGAACGCCTCTCGCTCGTAGGCCACCTTGGAACGAAACATCATTTTGCCTTCAGGGCCGATTTTTAAGGCGTCTAAATTTGCCAACGTCCTGGAATTTATCAACTTTCCAGTTTGCCTTTCGATCTCCTGTCGTGTAATAATTGGCGGTAACGACTTCCTCAAAGACTCCAATAATTGATCCTTCATAAGAATCCCTCCTTTTGATGCCCAACCATCTAGAACTTGCCATTTTGGAGGTCTTCGACAGGTTTTCATTTTATTTTCTTCTTTAATTTCTGAGAGAAACACCAAACCAACACAAAGCGCAGCCTCGAAGCCCAGGCAATTATTTGCGGACATAGGCCAGAAATATATGCGAATACAAGTAGTTAACGCAGAGAGGACAGACTGGAAGCGGAAATGAACTGAGACAAATGAAGGGCAGGAACAAATTTTTCAAAAGGACTTGGAAATTTTCTGTCCCGTAAGAATGAGGGAGGGTGTACTGAATTTTGTGTAAACGGCAGTGTTAGAGGTTGAGCATCCTGTCTTCGAATTGGATGCTGAATCTGGTCAAAGCGGCCTTCCAATCCCGAATTGGCATGGTCCATTTCCGACTGATG
>Ga0265295_1003061_pt1 | contig 25071 bp, 27 predicted proteins | sample Munlansysbiofilm_FD_192503 | JGI IMG/M metagenome (GOLD analysis project Ga0265295, IMG submission 192503) | Leachate microbial communities from a municipal landfill in Southern Ontario, Canada - Methane capture system biofilm | ecosystem: Engineered > Solid waste > Landfill > Unclassified ... | reverse complement strand
TTAGCCATCCACTTTGAGGGACGGCTTGATAACGCTTTAAATTTATGATACAATTTTAGGAATTACCTGATGCTGACACAGAATCTTGAACACTACCTACCTATCTGACTTATCTTGGTAGTTTTAGTTATAAAATCCCGTCTCTCTTCATTTTTTCTTGAATAGCCATTGTAATATATGATGCCACTGTGCCGCCATAATAGTTTTTTATTTTATCTTCCCAGTCTACAAGTATCTGGATAGTTTTTATCTTTTTTTCTTTGTTTGTAGATGTGGTATTGCTCTCTTTTAGATTCGCACTTTTAACTGCCTGATCAACGAAATCAAGGTTTTGTTTTCTTGCCATAATATATCCTTTTAATATGTTTTTACTGTATATTTAATATCTTTTTAATCTCTTTTGTGAGATTTTTTATCTCACTTGCTGCTTTGCTCTCTCGGTCATACTCAATGACATTTTTACCGGCACTCGATGATTTATCATAATCGGCTCTGTTTCTTAGTACGGTACCTAGAATATCAAAATGAGGTGACTTGGTTATAAACTGCTTGAGACTATCTAGCTGTGATTTGTTAGGGTTAATATTATTAAGCAGCACTTTGACTTGTAGGCTATCATCCACTAGTTCATTTAATTGTTCCAGGATCGCTTCAAAACTCTTTAGGCCGAGCAGCTCAAAGCCTTTGTCACTTACGGGCGTTATGACCAAATCTGCGGTCATGATAGCTATCCTATTCATCATGCTATCAAAGCCACCAAGATCTATAATAGAAATCTTATCTTTGCCGTCGCTATTTATGTATTGCTTCAGCGATGAGGCATCCGCAAATGTAATGATATTTAGAGGCTGGAGAGTTGTTTGATTTTTGCGTATCTCATTGGTGTATGTGAGTGTCTTTTGGATATCGAGATCGACTAATTCTACTTTGTATTTTTTCTGTAAGGCTATAGCAAGATTCCAAGCAATAGTGCTCTTGCCTACACCGCCTTTTTGATGAGAGATTGCAATTATCATTTTATACCTTGTCTATAGCAATATATAAAAATAATATCAAATAAATATTAAAAAAGTATTTAAAAGATATTAAAATGATATTTATTTTACAAAATACTTTTGATTAATGTATCTAAAAAATTTGACAAACAGGCCGTTTTATGATAACATTCACACAATATCCCTTTTTCCAAGGATCCTTTCTGTGCTTTGTAACTGCTCAAGGCGCAGAAACCTACTTTAGTTATTTTTTTCAATAAGCTTTCAATTTTATATGTGATGTTATCCTTCATTGGCTTTTTTATAATTTCTTACAGCTTCTATCATTTTATCTACACCATCAAAAAAATCAACTATATTGACATCAAGTACGCCGGCGATTCTGACTAAATGCTCTATGTTGAAGTGGTAGTTTTTGTGGCAAATTTCAGCACATGAAACGACAGAGACTGATTTATGCCCCATGGCTTGGGCAAGAGAAAGTTGAGAAAAGTTTTTTTCTTCACGTATCCTTTTTACATTTTCACCTATTTTTTTATATACTTTTTGTATTAATGCTTCATCTAAGTCATCAAAACGGATAATTATCTCGGTTATTTGCGAAGCAGACGGTATATCTTTTTTTGTCTCTTGTTTTGTTGGAACATATTTACCAAAATAGCGCAAATTATACCTTTATATAAGAAGTTTAATAATTCTAATGCGATATAATTTTTTAAACAACTTTATATATAAAGTTAAGGAAATCAAAAGAGGGACATAAATGAAAAAGATATTACTTTCATCTTTGTTGCTCTCTGCATTATTTGGGAATTTCTTATATGCAGATGAGGCGCAACTAAGCAGTCAAATATCAAGCGATTCTAATTCAACAATAAACCAGGCAGAAGGCAAGCGATATTATGACCTTGCACTTACATACAGATGGAAAAACTTTGATGAAGAAAAACTTTTAACAAATTTAAAAAAGGCTGCCTCTTTAGGATATCAAAAAGCAAATATAAAAATGGGGCAATATTACAGACTTGATAAAAAAGATTATAAAAAAGCATTTGAGTATTATGCGTTAGCAGCTAATGCCGGGGGAGGTGATGGGTTTGCAGCACTTGGGCATATGTATAATAATGGACAAGGCGTTGCAAAAGATCCGCAAAAGGCACTTGAGTATTATGAAAAGGCAATGGCATTAGACAGTGGATGGGCATATACTGATATCGGATATCTTGGTTATGAAAAAGGTGGGCTTGGTTATGAAAAAAATAACCAAAAGGCAGTTGAATATTATGAAAAAGGATGTGAGCTTGGGAATGGGCAGGGATGTTATAATCTCGGTTATTCTTTTCAGCGCGGTTTAAATGGCCTAGAAGAGAATGGCCTAAAAGCAGTTGAATATTATGAAAAAGCTGCGGCATTGGAGCATTCAAGGGCGATGGTAGATCTGTGCCTTTTATATAAGAACTGGGATAGCCATTTAGTTACAAAAGATAAAGAGAAATCAAAATATTGGGAAGATAGAGCTTTAGAAATAGGGCAGGCAAGCGATGTCATAGCTATCGGTGCCTCAAAAGGCATGGGTAGCTTGTTTGGGTGGTAAAACGGATACATTAGAACGCTGTAGCAATACAGTATAAAATATAAAAGAAGGAAAAATACATGGAAGATTTACTCGAAACGAAGATAACAGCCCTAAAAGATATGTTTAATGAAACAACATTAAATTTTTTATTTTTGAATGCAATAACATCAAGCACATATCTTGTGTTTTGGTTGATAGAACGATATAAGATCTTTAATCAGATGGCCGGAAGAACTATTATCAGCAGAACTATGCTTATTGTGCTACTAGTATTGATAACTCTACCATCAGCGATACTTGCATCTTATCTTTTGAATTATGCAGCAGATGGAGGATTGTATTTTCTATTATCTATGCTTGGTATTGCATGGCTTGTACCATACTACATGATAGTTTTTTCTATTTCAAAAACCATGCAATTTTTTTATCTAGATAAATTTGGAGTAGATTTAAAATTTAATACTTTTTATTTGATTCTTTTTGGTTTATTTTACATTAATTACATGATCAATGATCTTGAAATGGTAGAGCAAAAAGAGATTATCAAGAAGATGAGAAACAATAATTAGGAGCCTTATTGACTGGGATTGTTAAAACTTGTCTTCATGATAAGCAATACGGATTTATACATGGAAGTGATGGAAAGGATTATTATTTTCGTTATTCAAACCTGACAAACAAAGAAGATATCCTTCGTATATGTGAAAATATACCTGTTTCATTTAACCAAAAAGCAACGCCAAAAGGATATACGGCAGTAGATATATCCGTGGATAAAAATATCAAGATAAGCTATATAATACCAGATAGTATATATGCCAGCAAAGATCCAGCAATCAAAGGCTGGGATATGATAGAGTTATCAAATTGGATTGTTTACGGGTCTTCCAGAAATTCGCCCGATAGTGCAAAAAATGAAATGATAGATAATGCAAAACGTATAGGCGCAAATTCTATTGTAAGTGTAGAGTATTTTAAAACAACAGGCTCAGAACCAGGTACCGGAAAAGGAACACACCATTACACTATTCATAACTTTAGGGGAAGAGCGGTAAATGTAGGCAAAAAAAGTCCAAACGGAAAATATTCACAAGACGAATTGATAAAAATAGACAAAACCGCAGGACCTCTGAAAGCAAAACTTTCAGCACAAACAAAACTGCTGCAAACAAATGCAAAAAATAACATAATTCTGTATCTAATGATAATACTTGGGTTTATTGCTTTGGCAGCAAACTTTAATTCACTTACGTCCTTTTCACTAATCGGTATAGCGATACTAGCGATCATGATTTTTTTTAATTTTTCTGATCTGAATAAAAGCTATGATAGTTGGCTGCAACCAATAGTCAGCAATAAGCACTCAGATATCAGCCATAAATGTGCAAATTGCGGAAAAGTAAATGAGCAAAATTCAAATTTTTGCATTTATTGCGGGAGTAAAATAGAATCAAAAAACTCAAACAATACGAATCAAGAAACACTTGCCGATTGTGCTGTTACATTGATAGCTTATGTTGCCAAAGCTGATGGAGTAATATCTCACAACGAAGCCAATATTATTTCTAAATTGCTTAGTCACATATCAGATAATGATGCAACATCGAGATCCAGGCTAAAAGAGATTTATAATCATGCCAAAAACAATAACAATAAGGATCATCGGTATATTGCGCAAAAAATGCATACGATAATACAGAAAGAGCTTAATGCAATTGATCAAAAACATTTTCCCAAAACATTTGTTAGATGGTTGATGCAACTAGTTTATGCTGATAGTGTGAAAAATTTAATCCAAGCATCATTGGCGGAGCAAATTGCGTATCATTTAGGCGTGTCGAAAGATTATATTATCGGTCTATATACAGAATTTGACAATATGAAAAAAGAAGAGAAATCAAAAGCATATCAATCCGGCAATACAAAACTTAATGAGTGCTATTTGATCTTGAAATGCTCACAAAATTCAGGCAATGAAGAAATAAAAAAATCCTATCGTGAACTTGTCAAGCAATATCATCCAGATACTATACAAGGCAAAGGGTTGAGCGAAGATTTTATACTCTATGCAAATCAGAAATTTAAAGAAATCAATAATGCTTATGAGACAATAAAAAAACATAGAGGGATGAGATGAGTTTGACATGTCAAAAGTGCGGAACTATCAACTTTGATAACGCATTGTTTTGTAAAAATTGTGGTTCAAAAATCGAGACAGTTAACGCCACAGAGACACCCAATGATCCAAATGATAAAACATCGCAAACAAACAACACTGATAGCTCAAAATTTTCATGGATCAGTTTGATTTTATTTGTTGTATTGTTATTCGTATTTGTACGCTACATAGCTCCTTTTTATAAAAGACCATATTCCGGCTATAATGTTATAAGGTGCGAACTGGGGAATGCATCATATTGCAACGATGTGGGAGATATGTTTTACAAGGGCATATATGTAAGAGGAGGCAAAGATCACCCTAAGGCAGCAGAATATTATCAGGATGCTTGCGACGGAGGTTATGCAATAGGTTGCAATAAGCTTGGCAATATGTATTACAATGAAGATGGCGTGATTAAAGATTATAGCAAAGCTTCTAGCTTGTATCAAAAAGCATGTGACGGTGGCAATCAAGATGCATGTTCCAATTTAGCAAATATGTATTATAACGGTAAGGGCGTTAAGCAAGATAAGAAACAAGCGGCACTTCTTTATGAAAATGCTTGTGAGAAAGGAGACGCTCTTGGTTGTAATGGCGCAGGCAATATTTACTATAATGGAGACGGCGTAACCAAAGATTATACTAAATCCTTTAATTTTTATAAAAAAGCATGTGAAGGCGGAAATCAAGATGGTTGCAATGGTGTCGGATTTATGTACAATAACGGCTATGGGGTAACGCAAAATTATACCGAAGCATTGAGCCTGTATACAAAATCCTGTGATAGCGGTAACAGTGTAGGATGTAATAATCTTGGCGTTATGTACGAAATTGGACAAGGCGTCAATATTAATTTTGAAAAAGCCAAGGTGCTTTATAAAAAATCTTGTGATAGCGGATATGATCTAGGATGTACTAATTATAAAGCCAGAACCAAGTTAGACGATTGGAGATTTCCGACAGATTCTGATTATCAATTAAGTTGGCTTGATTTTTATAATTCACAAAAACTATCTCCATTTCATATTCAGGTTGATTTTGATAGAAATGGTATAAAGGATGATGCTTGGATAATGATAAATACAAAAAATAATACCAAATATGCACTTTATGTATTTATGAATAATAGCGATGATATAATCAAACTAGACGAAGGTGATTCTTTTCCGCCACAATGGTTTATCATAAAGCTCGCAGATCCTATTATGCTTGCAACAGGGGAAGAGAGTGGTCCCGCATTTATTTTTGGACCAAATGAATCAGAAGGTACGGTGTATTTTTGGGATAAAAAAGATATGCAATTTAAGAAAAGTATTGCAGAATATTGACATAAAATTTAAACATGTTATTATAATTGGAAGTAATTTTGTAGATTATTTAAAAGAAAAGGGGGCATGATTGCCAAAAGAAAGAAAACATCAGTCTGATCAAAACAATATACCAAAGACATATTTTGGATTACAAACATACAAACTTTTAAATGGAAAAATAGTCAAGCAAAGCGATATAGCCAAATTACCATTTTATGCTCTTTGGCAAGAGAAATCCGCAGGCAGCACGATATTACCCCTTGATGATAATGACTTTGGCATATATTTGCATGATTGGGAAAAGTTCTGCAAGATATTTATAAAGACCGGAGAGTAAATCTTTACAATAAAGATCTCATGAGAAAATGACAACTCTTTTGGATTGTGATATAATTATTTGATTTTAATGAAGGTTAGCCATGAGCAAAGACACAGCAAATACAAAGCAAAAACTTCTAGCTAAAATTAATGTTTTACAACGAATATTTATGGCATCTTTTATTGGTTTTTTTGTGGTAATTGGTTATTTGTTTCTAAACTATAAGTCATTCACATCTGCACAGAGCAATATAGCGATAACCCTTGGTTTAATGCTGTTTTGTGCTTCTGTGATACTATTCTTTTCTACGTTAAAAGAAATAAGAAAACTGGAGTATGTATGATGCAAGTAATTGTTCAATCAACGATGCTTTTTCTATTAATTGCCACGATATATGGTGTTGTATATGTTATTAAAAAAGAAATGAATCGTAAATAAGATCTTTTAGGAAAATAGAAATAGGCAAATAACAATATAAACATATTCATTGTGAATGCCAACAACCAAGTTAAAGTTTTTATCAGAAACGAAAAATAAAAACGTGTCGATTTTTTTAACTTTTTTCGACATATCATGTAAATATGTCGATTGGATACATATATTATCGACTCATTAAAATTTGAAGTAATTCATCATTTATATAGTAATTTTCTCGACCAATTTTTTCAGATCGCAACACACCAATCTCAACAAGAGTTTGCAAGTAATTCGATGCAGTTTGGCGCTTAGCTATGCCGCTTTGCTCTAAAAATTTAATTTTACAGTACGGATGCATAAAAATCATTTCAAGCAATTCTTTGCTATAAATTTTTTCAGCTTTTTGACGAATAATTTCTTTTACTACCTCCATTAACTCCAAAATCGCATCAATTTGGGCAGATGTTTGTTGTGCCGTATTTTCTATTCCTCTCAGAATGTACAGTATCCACTGTTCCCATTCGCCTTTTTCAGTCACATTGCGCAATCCGGCATAGTAACTAATTTTATTTTCTAGAATATAGCGAGATAAAAATAGAACAGGCATATCCAATAAGCCTTGCTCTACTAAAAATAAAATATTTAAAATTCTCCCCGTTCTACCATTGCCGTCGGCAAATGGATGAATAGCTTCAAATTGATAATGCATTACTGCTAACTTGATCAATGGATCAATATCGTCTTCGGCATATATAAAATGTTCCAAATTTGAGAGCTTTTCTCTCAATATTGTTTCGCCTTCAGGAGGAGTATAAACAATTTCTCCATTTGGTCCGGAAAGTTTTGTTCCTGTTGTTTTTCGAATATCAAATTTAATCTGTTTGATAATTTGGACTATTTCAACAAAAAGATTAGTGCTTAGCGGTCTTTTTTGAATTTGTTCATATCCATACCAAATGGCCTGACGATAACGAAGAACCTCTTTTGTATGGCTATCGTCGAATAATCCATCCATATCCGCTGCTGCACGATATAGCTCATCATTGGTAGTTACAATATTTTCTATCTCACTTGATATTCTTGCCTCTTGGAGTACAATAGAATCTATCATCATTCGTTGATTAGGAATTCGCCCAGCCTTACCACGCAAATCCGCAATAGCTCTTGAAGCAACAATGGCCTGCTTCAGTATAGCTTTGGTTTCTAATTCGGCTTTTGGAGGCAAAAGGGGTAAATCGTTATAAGGTATATTTCTGTCAAACATTGATATTCCTTTTTAATGCAGCTAATCTAATATTATTATATCATCTTTATTAACAATATGTCGATTTTTTTAACTTTTTTCGACATATCATATAAATATGTCGATTGGATACATATTTCTACTGTAAGTATATATCTTTAAATGAGTTGCATTTAACATCAATACAAATACAAAATTCTACAAAAATTATAGCCAATGTTTTCGCATTCATAATTTTTCAATTTTTTAAAAATCTCCAAAATTATGAATATATATGAACCAAATAAAAAAGGATCATATGTGACAAATAACGAACAAATTATCATAAAACTCACAAAGATGTCAGCAGAAAAGGAACGGCAAATGCTTCGTTCTTTTTCAAGGCTCCCGCTAAAAAACAAGCTTGAAGTCTTAGATCAGCATAGATCAATATTTCACCAGCACAAGCAAAATCATCAAAATATAGCAAACAATATTTTGACATATGTCTCTCTTGTGTTGGCTGTTGATAGGATAATATCATCAAACGAAAAACTTGATATAAAAGCACTTGCGATCAAGCTAAAAAACCAATCTCAGAGTAGCAAACGAGATAAGATCATGGAAAAATGGGCCATAGTAAAAACTCTAAAAATAGAACAAAATATGAGTTTTAGGCAAATATCAATCTATCTAAAAAAATATCACAAACTTTCGGTCGTTCATTCGACTTTGCACAAAATTTGGAATGAAATAGAAACAGGAGAATAAAAATGGATGACATTATATATGCAAACTATTCAAAATTACTCAGAGCAAACATAAATTTGGTTTGCTTGAGTAAAGATAAAAATGTAAATCTTCTCAAGTTTTTTGAGATAAATGATGAAGATTGCAAGAAGTACCTAAGATCAACAATGATAATGATTGAAGATGAGATATTAACTACAAACTACACGGACACCACACAGTTTATTGAAGAGCTCGCACTCTTTGATAAGGGAAATGAACAAAATAGATTTTTTAGTGTAGAGCAGCATAAAAATGCAAAAAATTTAAAACTAAATTTTAATGGCATATATTTATCTCAAGCCGATTCAAAAACTATTTGCAAACTTTATAATCAGGCATTTGCAGGATACTCTTTGGTTCGTTTACTTGAGTTTGAATACAAGTTTAATGCAGAAGATTTAGCAAATGTTTTGCATTACAATAACTTGTTTGACTTATAGCAAGGAGTGGGCAGTTATGTTGATTTGTACCAAAATAATAGATTTTATAGTTTTGATTATTTTAAAATATTGGAGAAATTATGACTTATGAAAAACCTATATTTGAGTTGCCAAAAATATCTTTGTTTGATAAAAGAATATTTAGGACCTTTGAGACGAGAAAGTTATATAATTTTGTTATTATTAAAAATTTAAAGCTTGATGAACCATTTCACAGTACTTTTGTTAAGTTTCTTGTAGCAATAGAAGACAGTGAACTTTGGATTAAAAGTCCTGCTACTAAAGTTATTAAGATAAATATCAGGGATAGTCAAAATTCGTTTGTTCAGAGCTCAACTTTTAAAGTAATTTATTTATTAGATATTATAAAGGAAGCGATTTTTGAGTTATATGAAACTATAGACAAAAGCAGCAATAGGATGGACTACCGAGAATCTACAATACTAGGTATAATAATTTTACTGATAAGCAAAACAGACGATATAAAATATTTTTATGAAAAAAATGGAGTATCTGAACAAGAGGCATTAGAAGATCTTGCAAAAAAGCTGATTCCAGTTGCTTTTGTAGGGTTGACAATAAGTATTACTAAAAGAGATAATTTTAGTTACATAAAGCAAAGTTGCAACAGAATGCTAGACAATATGGAGGAGTATTCATTTGTAAAAGCAGAGGACTATATCCCAAAAACATTTACACTAGAAAACATCAAGCTTCCTCAAAAAATTCTAGTCTCACGTAATGAAATATAAAACAGTGTTTTCCCCACTGTTCGATTTGTGTTTTTTGTGGTGTTTTTTGACACTAAACACCACAAGCCGTCAAGTCGCCATTTGACGGTACAAAAAGATGCTTTGAGGCAAAAATAGAAACTGTAAAAAACAAAAACCTTTATTCATAAAAAATCTTCTTGTCAATCGAACAAAAAAATCATGTTAAACTAACATTTTAAAACTTCAAATTTTGAAAATTTGGTGGAGCTCAGGTGTGCTTTCGAGGCATCGTACCATCGTAACCAAAAGAGCCAAGATAAGATGCTTACTTGTAAAAATTGCAGATTGACTTAACATTTTTTGCCCACTAGATGGGGGCTAAAACCATCACAAAAGGATTATATCTTATGAGAGGAAGTGTATATTACCAAACATCACAATTAGCCAAGGCCATCTTTGAAGTAGGAGCAAAAAAGGTTGATAGAGTCGATTCTGCCCATCCTCATTTTAATAAAATTGCATCATACAAAACCATGGAAGCTTATCGTGCCATTTGGAACAATCTAGCCAATTATTTAAAAGAACATTTTAGGCTAAATGACTTAGAGCAAATAGAAGAACCCCACATATTGGCTTATATAGACTATAAGATGGAGTACTATCCATCAAAGCAGTATTTACAAAAGATGATAAGTGCGATTGGTAAGCTTGAAACAGCACTAAATATGTTTTCAAAACAATATAAAGCCACTCCATTGGTCTATGATTTCAGTATCAGAAACTTTCTACTAAAAGAAGCCAATGATCTAGAGCTGGTTGCTTCTAATTATCACAATCGAGCATATTCTAATCCTATGCAGCTCATTGATAATTTATCAATGCCTTATAAACTTGCTGCACTTATTGAATATGAAGGTGGCGCTAGGATAGAAGGATGTAGTTTTATTAAGTCTGATCAAATGAAAGGTTTTAGGATTGATAACATTACGAACATCCCGAAAGGTATCATTTTTACTAAAGAAAAAGGCGGCAAGGAGGGTGAAGTTCTCGTAAACAAAGATACATATCATCAGTTAGAAGCTCATATAGTCAAACATGGCTCTTTTAAGATAAATCGTCAAGCGTATATGAGTGAGATAAGATCGGTTTGCAATAATCTTGGCATTAATCCGGAAGGCTCTCACGGCCTTAGATGGAATTTTGCAAAAAGAAGAATGTTTGAGTATGCCAAAGCCGGATATTCCCATGATAACTCACTCCAGGGAGTAAGTTATGAGATGAAACATAATAGGGCTATCATCACGGTGCATTATTTGGGGTGAGGTTTTGTATTTCTTGTTTTGATTGTTATGTCATCAATAATAAAATATTACATATGATTTTATTTTAACCATGATTAACACTCAAGCAGGTAAAATATATAAATCAAAAGCAAGGAATCGTATTTATGAATAAACAACAATTGGCTGCAAAGATTTGGGAATCAGCCAATCAAATGCGGTCGAAAATAGAAGCAAATGAGTATAAAGATTATATTTTAGGATTTATTTTTTACAAGTATCTATGTGACAAAGTAGAACGATTTGCAAAACAACAGGGCTATGCAGAGGAAGATTTAGTAAATTTATCAGAAGAAGATACTGAAAGCGTTGAGTATTTCAAAGAAAATCTTGGTTATTTTATCGCTTATGAACATCTATTTTCTACGTGGATAAAACTCGGTCGTGATTTTGATGTATCGAATGTACGAGATGCTTTATCGGCTTTTGAGCGGTTGATTGCTCCTGCGCACAAAAAACTATTTGACGGTATTTTTAATACATTGCAAACTGGGCTTAGCAAACTAGGTGAAAATGCCGCATCACAAACAAAAGCTATTAGTGGACTTATCCATTTGATTAAAGATATCCCCATGAATAGTAAACAAGACTATGATGTGCTTGGGTTTATTTATGAATATCTTATCAGTATGTTTGCTGCAACGGCTGGGAAAAAAGCGGGTGAATTTTACACCCCGCATGAAGTTTCTGTTTTGATGTCTGAAATAATCGCCCATGAACTAAAAGATAAAAAAGAGATACAAATTTATGACCCGACAAGTGGCTCAGGCTCACTACTTATAAACATCGGTAATAGTGTAGCGAAACACATGGACGATGAGAACAACATAAAATACTACGCCCAAGAACTCAAACAAAACACATACAACCTTACTCGTATGAACTTAGTCATGCGGGGCATCTTACCTAGTAATATTCACACTAGAAATGCTGACACGCTAGAAGAAGATTGGCCGTATTTTGATGAAAGCGATCCCGCCGGAACGTACGATCCTCTCTATATCGATGCTATCGTTTCAAATCCGCCGTATTCTCAAAAATGGGATAGTGAAAACAAAGAGTCAGACCCACGATATGCCCGTTTCGGACTAGCTCCAAAAACCAAAGCGGACTATGCCTTTTTGCTTCATGATTTGTATCACCTCAAACCTGATGGCATTATGACTATCGTTCTGCCTCATGGTGTACTTTTCCGTGGTGGAGAAGAGGGTGCGATACGGAAAAATCTCATAGAGCAAAACCATATTGATACCATCATCGGACTGCCTGCCAATATCTTCTTCGGTACAGGTATCCCTACGATCATCATCGTTCTAAAACAAAAAAGAAAAAATACAGATGTGCTTATCATCGATGCGTCCAAAGGGTTTGAAAAAGTAGGAAAAAATAACCGCCTAAGAGCATCAGATATTAAAAAAATAGCGGATACCGTTATCGCTAGAGAGACTCTACCAAAATACTCAAAAGTAGTGAGTCGTGAAGAGATACGAGATAATGACTACAATCTAAACATCCCACGATATGTGGATAGCTCCCCCGCCGATGAGAGCTGGGATATTTATGCCACGATGTTCGGTGGCATTCCTCAAAGCGAGATACATCTGCTTGATCCGTATTGGCAAAGTTTTACCACTTTAAAAAGTGCATTATTTGATGATGTAGAGCGTGAATATACACATCTTAAAACGGATGATGTAAAACAAACGATTACCGAACATGAGGATATAAAAGCATTTATAGGGAACTTTGATGCCTCATTTGGAGATTTTAACGATTTTCTAAAACGAGAGCTTTTAGAACAACTCCAGAGTTTGAAGATACAACAAGAGCAAGCACTCTTGAGTGCTGAGATTTTTAAACGACTCGCACATATTCCACTTATCGATAAATATGAAGCGTATCAAATACTCGATGATAACTGGATAGCCATAGCCATAGATATGGAGATTATCCAAACAGAGGGCTTTGAAGCGACTAAGCAAGTCGATGCCAATATGGTACTCAAAAAGAAAGAGGGCAAAGAGCAAGAGGTGCAAGAGGGTTGGAGAGGTCATATCTTCCTTTTTGAATTGGTACAAGAGACGTATTTAAAAGATGAACTAGAGAGTTTAAGAGAAAAAGAGAACAGACTTGCCGAAATCAACGCGTTGTACGAGGAGATTTTAGAGTCTCTAAGCGAAGAGGAAAAAGAAGCCGACACGGTAAAAGAATCAAAAGACGGTTTTGTAAATGCCGAAGTGGCTAAAGAGGCGAAACTAATACGTGCAGAGATGAAGAAAAAAGCTAAATTCGGCGAAGATAGTGTGGAGATGAAAATACTCAGAGTGGATGACCTTATAGCCGAAGAGAAAACACTCAAAAAAGTAGTAAGAGATGAGACGACAGCCTTGCATCTACTAACCAAAAAAACAATAGAAAATCTAAGCGATGCACAAGTATTTGAACTTCTAGAACTCAAATGGATAAAGCCATTCGTAGAGGCACTAAACAAACTGCCAAAAGTGATAGTAGATAATCTTACCAACACCATTCAAACATTGGCGCAGAAGTATCAAACGACACTAAAAGATACAGAGGATGAGATAAAGCAAACACAAAAAGAGCTGTCTTTGATGGTAAATGAGCTTGATGGCGGTGAGTGGGATATGCAGGGATTAAAAGCGTTTAGAGAGCTTTTAGAGGTTAAATAATGGCGACTAAAAGTAAAACGCCACAAATTCGGTTTAAAGGCTTTAACGAAGAGTGGAAAGAAAGTAATTTAGGTCATAAAGTAGAATTTTTTACGGGATTAACTTATTCGCCTATTGATGTAATAAAAAAAAGAGGAACTTTAGTTTTACGTTCATCAAACGTAAAAAATGGAAGAATTGTTGATGCAGATAATGTGTATGTTAATTCAGATGTTGTAAATTGTGACAATGTTCAAAAAGGAGATATAGCAGTAGTTGTTAGAAATGGCTCTCGTTCTTTAATAGGCAAGCATGCGCAAATACAAGTAGAAATGAATAACACAGTTATTGGTGCATTTATGACTGGAATTCGTTCAGAACAACCATCTTATACAAATGCATTATTAGATACTCAAAAATTTAATAATGAGATAGAAAAAAATCTTGGTGCTACAATTAACCAAATTACTACTGGTGCTTTCAAAAAAATGATATTTTCATTTCCTGAATTTGCAGAACAAACTAAAATTGGTGATTACTTCCAGCACGTAGACAAACTCATCGAACAAAAAGAAAAAAAATACCAAAAACTGCGCCAGTTTAAAAAAGCGATGCTAGATAAGATGTTCCCTAACAATGGAGCTACTATCCCGGAAATCCGCTTTAAAGGGTTTAGTGGGGAGTGGGAAGAGAAGAAGTTGGGTGAAGTGCTTGATTATATTCAACCTACAAAATATTTGGTTGAGAATACGGAATACGATGATGCATATAAAACACCTGTATTAACAGCAGGTAAAACATTTATATTGGGGTATACAGATGAAACAACGGGAATTTTCAAAGAAAATTTGCCAGTTATCATTTTTGACGATTTTACAACTGCCACAAAGTTTGTTAGTTTTCCATTTAAAGCAAAGTCATCAGCAATGAAGATTTTAACTGCAAAAGAAGGTTCTAATATTAAATTTATTTTTGAAGCAATGCAAATAATGAAGTACGAAGTTGGTGGTCATGAAAGACATTGGATTTCTAAATTTAGTAATTTTTTTATTTCATTACCAAGCCTTGAAGAACAAACTAAAATAGGCAACTATTTTCATCACTTAGACAAACTCATAAACCTCCACCGCCAAGAATTAGAAAAATTACGAAATATCAAAAAAGCATCATTAGAAAAGATGTTTGTATAAAGTATGAGGGACAATAGATGACATTTACGAATGAAGCAGAATTTGAAAGAGCACTTATAAGTGTCCTCGGAGATAAGGGCTGGGAAAAAGAAGTACTTAAAAACCCTACAGAGGAATATCTCCTTCAAAACTGGGCGGATATACTGTTTCAAAACAACAAAGGTATTGACCGTCTCAATGATGTAGAATTAACCCCCAGTGAAATGCAACAAATCATCGAACAAATCAACACCCTCAAAACCCCTCTAAAACTCAATAGCTTCATCAACGGTAAAACCGTTTCCATCATCAGAGATAACCCCAATGACACATTGCACTACGGTAAAGAGGTCAGTCTAAAGATATACGACCGACGAGAGATCGCCGCAGGGCAAAGCCGTTATCAGATCGTCCAACAGCCAATATTTAAAACCAAATCAAAAATACTCAACGACCGCCGTGGCGATATGATGCTTCTCATCAATGGTATGCCACTCATCCACATAGAGCTGAAAAAAAGTAATGTACCCATATCTCAAGCCTATAATCAAATAGAAAAATACTCTCACGAGGGGTTGTTTAGCGGGATATTTGCTCTCATTCAGGTGTTTGTCGCAATGGAACCAAGCGAGAGCGTTTACTATGCCAATCCGGGGATGGATGGAAAATTTAACAAAGATTACTATTTTCATTGGGCTGATTTTAACAATGAGCCTATCAATGGCTGGAAGCAGATAGCTTCTACCCTTCTGAGTATCCCAATGGCGCATCAATTGATAGGCTTTTATACCGTAGCGGATGATAGCGATGGAGTGCTCAAAGTGATGCGTAGTTATCAGTACTATGCCGCCAATGTGATAAGCGATAAAGTCTCAAGAACGGATTGGAAAAATAAAAATGCTCTTGGTGGATATATCTGGCACACCACAGGCTCAGGCAAGACGTTGACGAGCTTTAAATCCGCTCAGCTCATAGCCAACTCCAAAGATGCTGATAAAGTGATCTTTTTGATGGATAGGATAGAGTTAGGGACGCAATCACTCCATGAGTATAGAGCGTTTGCCGATGAAAATGAAGATGTGCAAGCAACAGAAAATACAGGCGTGTTGGTCACAAAACTAAAAAGCAATGACCCTGCAAATACACTCATCGTAACATCCATCCAAAAAATGAGCAATATCGATAGCGACGACGAGGGGCTGGGCGCAAAAGATATTGAGCTTATGCGACAAAAAAGGGTTGTATTTATCATCGATGAGGCACATCGTTCTACGTTTGGCGATATGCTTATCACGATAAAAAATACATTTCCAAATGCCATCTTTTTTGGCTTTACTGGAACCCCAATACACGATGAAAACCAAAAGAAAGATAATACCACCGCTACGGTATTTGGTTATGAGTTGCACCGATATAGCATCGCCGATGGGATTAGAGATAGAAATGTGCTAGGGTTTGACCCCTACAAAATCCTCACCTATAAAGATGGAGATTTAAGAAAAGTAGTAGCTTTGAAAGAAGCCAAAGCAAAAAATGAGATAGAAGCCCTCAGCGACCCAAAAAAGAAAGAGATCTTCAATAAATTTATGCGTGATATGAAGATGGCAGGACATAAAGATAATGCAGGTAAGTATATTAAAGGGATAGAAGATTATATCCCTACGGCACAGTATGAAAGAATTGAACATCAAAACAAGGTAGTTGAAGATATAGTAGAAAACTGGATAACGCTCAGTCAAAACTCTAAATTTCATGCTATTTTTGCGACAAGTAGCATACCCGAAGCGATAGAGTATTATCGCCTGTTAAAAGATAAAATCAAAGAGGTAGGGCTTGATTTAAAAATAACGGCTTTATTTGATCCAAATATCGACAATGGTGGGAATGTGGCATTTAAAGAGGATGGTTTGGTTGAAATCATCGAAGATTATAACGGACGGTACGGACAAGAGTTTTCATTGAAGATTTTTTCTAAATTTAAAAAAGATATTGCTTCAAGACTGGCACATAAAAACCCCTATAACGCTCTACAAAAAACACCGGATAAACAAATCGATTTATTGATCGTCGTTGATCAGATGCTAACAGGTTTTGATTCGAAGTGGATAAATACTCTCTACATGGACAAGGTACTAAAGTACGAGAGTATCATACAAGCATTTTCGCGAACCAATAGGCTTTTTGGTGCAGATAAGCCTTTTGGTACTATTCGTTATTATAGAAAACCCCATACCATGGAACAGCATATCAATAAAGCGGTGAAGCTCTATTCGGGTGATAAACCACTCGGGCTTTTTGTGGATAGATTGGAAAATAATCTGAAAAAACTCAATGCTATTTATGATGAGATTATTGAATTATTTGAAAATGCAAATATTTCTAACTTTGAAAAACTCCCCAATGACCTTACGGAACGAGGGGAGTTTGCAAAACTGTTTAAAAAGTTTAATGATACTCTAGAGGCTTCAAAAATTCAGGGTTTTAAATGGGGTAAATATGAACTTAATCTTGATGAAAATACGTATCTTATTTTAGTCCAAAGATACAAAGAACTTTCGAGTGTTGGCGGAGGTGGCGGAGGTAGTACCGAAATACCTTTTGAAATCGAGGGGTATATAACTGAAATAGATACCGACAAGATTGATACCGATTTTATGAACTCAAGGTTTAATAAATATCTTAAAACGATTACGCAAGGCGATGCAAATGAGGTTGAAAAAACACTCAATGAACTGCATAAATCATTTGCCACTCTCAGCCAAGAAGAACAAAAATATGCAAACATCTTTCTGCATGATATTCAAAATGGAGATATTCAAGTAGACGAAAATAAAACTTTTAAAGAGTACATAACCCAGTATCAAGCAAATGCTAAAAATTCTCAAATTACAAAATTAATACAACTATTTGGATTAGACGGCACTAAACTTCAAGAGATGATAAATAGTGCAGTTACAGAAACAAATCTTAATGATTATGGTCGCTTCGATGCTTTAAAAGAGAGTGTTGATAAAGCAAAAGCAAAAGCATATTTTGAAGCACTGGAAGGAACTGCAATACCACCTTTTAAGATCAATGTGAAAGTGCATAATCTGCTAAAAGATTTTATTTTAAATGGCGGGTATGATCTTGGATGAACAGCCGTACTATAAAAATAAAAAGTAAATAGAGCAGCGGTAACCAAGATAGTGATATAGGTCTATTGATTATTTTGTCAATATTTTCTATTCATCTTCTTCGAAGTTTGGTGGCTCTAAAGCTTTGATATGAGAAATAGCACTACCAGCAATACCTTGCAAAGAACCATACATTTCCGTAGTATTTTGCAATACGCCATCTATAGATTTTTGTCTTCGTTTCCAGCTAGCCATAAGTGAGCGCTTCTCTTTTTCCAACTCATCTTGCATCATCATAAAACCGTCAACAATGGATTGCAATTGCATAGCAAATTCATTGCTAGTTAGATAGTTGTATAGCAAACTCATCTTATCACTTTTATTATCCTCTTTTTGGATAGCTTTACTTGTTGTGATGAGCGATTGTCTCAAAAGCGATGCTGAACCTTTGAACTCATCGAGGCTGCATACCCACACGCCATCCACAAACCCCATACGTTCCATACCGATGGGATATGCAGAAGTGACTAGCACACCTATATCGGCACCCGCTTTTAGCATATCTTGTTTAAGTTTCCCTATCCATCCATCACTCCATGCTTTGGTATTTTTGCTCTCATAGCATATCATGCCGCAATTTTGAGCTTCTCTGGTATGCACTACTTGCACGCAGTCGGCTCCAAACGCGCCTTTTTTGATCTCACCGATGCTATCGAAAGGAAATTGCATTGAGAGCCACTCTTCGATGGCAAGCTCTTGCACCTCTCCTTGGAGCTGCATACTTCCTTGGTCTGCTTTGCGTTTCATCTCTTCAATTAACCGCTTTTGATCTTCTAGCTGTTTGTCTTTTTCTTTGAGCTTTAGCTCATTTGCCTCTTGATATTGTTTGGCTATTTTCTCTTTTTCAATTGAAAGTTCTTTGGTTAAAGTTAGTTGTGCTTCTACAGTAGCACGTGAGACGGCTTCTTCTTTTTCTCGTTTTAGCTTCTCTATCTCTGCTTTGGTATTGTTAAGCTCTTTGACCTGTTCGGATTTGGCTTCCAGCTCTTTGCGCATAGACTCAAATGCACCGCTTTGCTCAGCTTGAACCTCTGCCTTGATACTCTCAGAAAGTTTTTGTTTTTCTATTCTAACCTGTTCGCCAGTAGCTTTACGAACACTATCTTCGAAGTGTTCTTTTTGCTCTGCTAATGCTTCTTCTTGGGCTTTGAGTGTATCGAGGTGCGCTTTATACTCTTTGCGTTTGGCTTCTATCTCTGCTTCTTGCTTTTTCTTTTCACTCAGCCACTCTAGCTTGTGCTTACTCTCTAGCTGACGATACAAGGCTTCATTGATATCTATTTCTGTGCCACAATTCGGGCATTTGATGGTAGTTTTATTGGTCATGATACCTCCTTGAGTTTTTGTATTCCTTGATAAACTTGATTATGACATTGTCTTAATTTTTTACCGCTTCCACAATAACAAGTGGTTTGCCTGAAGCAATGTTTGTATTTCTCTACTTCTTCATTGCCTAAGATGTTTATTAACTCATTATATCCAATATTATCCTCAGCATACAATTCTAAATATCCCAAATTGCCATGTGCATACTCACCCCATGGTGCTTTTCCATATCGTCCATAATATGATTGCCAATACAAATAAGGCTCTAGCATATTCTTGAAAAATTCAATAAATGTGAAACCATTTTTGAAACTATTTTTCTCGCAAGCATACATAGTTAAACAGAACGACTTATCATTAGTATTAATGTGCAAATCAATTTCTTCTTTGGAATATTTTTTTGCCGTGTTAGAGATTTTGGTTGAAACTTCATAGACTTTGGGGATAATTGATTGAGTGTTATTCACAAGCAGTGAAATTTTTATTTCATAGCTATCTTGTAGTGCAATATTTTGATATGAACGATTAATGAATATTTCGCCTTCGATTAAATTGTTTTGTATATCTATTATTAAATTAGGATAATGTGTGGAAATCCACACATTATCTTCATTACTCACTATAAAGCCCATGGTTTTTGTGGAGCTACTATTGGCTCTACATCTACTGTATCACAAGTTGAATTATCAATTTGCATATCATTAATAGTAGCATCACTTGCATACTTCATAACTGCGTTAATACCACTTTGCATGCCATGTTTTGAGGTATACATCTCGCTAGTGCCAATCACTTGATGATTTTTGGCTAACAAATTAAAATAATAACTTCCATCTATAGCTTGTTTGATTTCAAAATTTGTTAGATTGGAACTATTTTCCATTACCGATCTAATCCCACTTTCAGCCATTTGTTTTGACGAATAATTTTCACTCGTCAATATAGTTTCACCATTTGATGCTTTTAACACCCAATGATATGGTTGTGTTGCACAACTGTTTTTGGTTACAATAAAATAACCATTATTTTTTCTGTTCATTTTTGCTCCCTTGGAATATCATGAACTCCATAGAAGGTAAAATGTAAAAACGTAACAGTATACGAAATAAATCTACTAAGAAAGCCATTTAATAAAACTTTAATAGTTTGTATACTATTATATCACTACGTAGTGTTTTAGCTTCTATGTAATTAAACTGAGGGGCTACGCCAATAGCTCCTTACCTCATTGCTTCTGCTTCTAAAATCAGCATTAATATAATCTTACAGCTTTTTTTCTAAATTGTCAAGTCTCAAGCCTCTTTGAATGCATATTAAATCATTTATAAATGTAGTACTTCTAAGAATAGTATTAAAAATAGAAATTTTATATACTATTTTCTCAAATATTTGTAAAATTTTATAATTTATGTTAAAATACTTCTAATTATCATTTCAAAAAGGTATATTCATGAACAATCGATTAAAGAAGATTCTTCTTGAGCTTTATAAGAGTCCGAAAGGCAAAAAAGATTTTAGCACTTTATATAAAGTTAGCGACAGAACCATATCTGATGATATGGCGAAATATAACGAGGAGGTCAAAAATGAGGATATTATTTATGATATAAATTTAAAGAAGTATAGATTTAACACTCTATTGCCAAAAAAAATACCGTCATATACCCTACTTAAATATCTACAGAGCAACATCAATGACACGATACTAAATGACGATTACAATGATATTGTTGAATCCATTAATACTGATGATGTAGCAGTTATAGATACAGATAGGCTTTCTCCATTGCTCCAAAATATAATCAGGGTACAAGTATCGTTTGTTATCAATGCTATTTTAGAAATAGAATATTTTGGATTAAAGCAAAAACTTGAGACGAAATGGATTCGTCCACGTACGCTCATTAACACTGGAGTATCGTATTATCTAAATGCCATATACGACGAAAAAAATTCGAGTAATCAAGGAGAAGAAAGGTCGTTTTCTTTGAAAGGTATTCAATCCATGAAGATATTCGAGATAGAAGATAAAGAGATTCTACACCTAGACGGAGAAGGAAATGCTTGGGGACTTTTTAATAAAAACAAATATATTACAATAAAACTTGTGAATGAGGCTGCATTTTTTTTCAAAAGAGAAAAAATAGCCAACAAAAAACCGTTTGAATTTATCTCTGAAGAACCAGATGGATCTGTGCTAATAAATATGTACTACAATGATGAGCAAGAAATAGTTCAAATCATGCAAAGGTGGATGCCCTATATAACTATATTAAAAGAATCTGATTTGTCAGAAAGAATATACAGCATAATACGAAATAACTTCGTTAGTTTGACAATTAACAAAGAAATAGGGCGATAAAAACTTTAGATATTCTTCCTATGGGCCAAAACCATACTTGGAGGCATCATGCTTTCTAATACTCTTAAAGTTATTGACGCATTTTTTACTAATGTTTTGCACTCTTCTTCTTTAAAATTTAGTTCGATATATGCGGCTATTTCTTTTTTTATTTTTTCGCTAAATGCAGGTTTATTTTTTAAAGACATGACTTCATATCCAGTGATAGTATCAACTAAATATTTCATGTAATCAACAATATTATTGTTGTTAGGCTCAATTTCTCTGAATATATAATATAGAAATAAAAATGGTCTAGCTTTTTTGGAATCATCAAGTTTCAATATTTCTAAAAATTTTGATGGTTTTGAATACTCGTCAATATCTACCTTTTGTATTATCTCTTCGACAAGTATTTGACTTAGTTTTGCGTTTAGCTGTTCTTGCGTCAACATAATGCATAGATCATTAATTAAATTTATATTTTCTTCATTCAATGACGGTTCTTCATCAAGACTAATAGGCTTTTGATCCAAAAATAGCCAATTTGGATTTATTTTAAAATTTTTTATTAAGTTATTGATTAAATCCACGTCCGCAACCCTCTCTCCGCGTTCATACTTGCTGTAAGCACTTTGAGTTACATCGAGCTTGGAAGCAAAATCAGACTGATTCTGATCAAAATAATCTCTAATTTCTTTAAATTTTTGAAAAAATTGCATAAAATACCCTTTTTTGCTTGACATTATAGTTCATTTGTACTATAATACACTATATTAAACTAAATTAGTGTATTATGAAGTATATTACATAATTATACTATAAAAAGAGTTAGAATGCAAATAAAACAACTAATGATTAAACTTTTATCAAACAAAGTCCAAAAAACTAATGAGATTTTTGAAAATGAAAATATATTTACAATTATTTTGGAGTTTAGCAGAGATGCAGCAAAAGAACTCTTTGCAAGACAACATCATAGAAGATTTCTTATCAGCAGAGTTGATGATGTTGCACATATTGTAGATCAAAACATGCAAAAAAATAAAGCAAAAATGCATAAAAAAATAAGTAAAAGATTTGGAGCAAAAGACGTAGAAAGCACGATAGCGTGGCTTATTGATCGGTGGATTAACACATTTGTGAATCTAACAACAAATGTCAATTATTGTGACTATATTGATACATCAAGCATAGTTGAATTCGATGATAATTTGATGTTCATTAGTGGTGAAAATGAGGATTTTTTTGTGGATGATATCGAAAAGTTTAGCAAAGATGAGATCAAAAAAGCATTAAAAGTTGTCTGGCAGGACGCTCTTTTCGACAGCGATTTTGATGCTCAAGATTTTAAAGATTTGTGTAGTAAATATAATTTTACAACATATGAAATTTTAGCATATGAACTTGAAGAGAAAATAAAAATGAAAGCAGAAACAAACGAAAATCAGCATCAGCAGATGATGTTTGATTTTGATGAAAAGGAGAAACATGAATGAAATGGTTGATAAAATAACAAAAGATATAGCTGGGAAAAGAGCTAAAATTAATGAGCTTAAAAAGCTTCAAAAAATGCTTGATGATGAGCTACTTAGCGATGAGCAAGCGACTATTTTACAGCAAGAGGTTGAAAATTTGCTAATTGAAATTAATAAATTTTCACCAAAAAAATCTTTTAAAAAAGATAAAAAAATAGAAGATTTTTTTGCGAGCTTGGATATAAATTTTGATGAAATTGAGTCGCAAAAAATAGAGTTTTTGGTCGATGATTTTCTTATCAAAAACGAGGTGACCATGCTTGTTGCAAGACCAGCTACAGGCAAGAGTTTGATTGCAATTTCAGTTTCCAATATGCTTTTGAGTGAGGCAAAAATCGAGCAAGTTTATTATCTCGATAACGACAACTCAAAAGTGACCTTGAAGTCAAGAAATGTTCACATAATCAAGCAAAATTTTGGAGATAAATTTCGATATTTTGTTGCATTACAAGATAGTGATTTTTTTCAAATTATCGAGAAATTGAAGAAAACTGATTTAAGTGATTGCATAATTGTTTTTGACTCTATCACAAATTTTATTTCTGGAGATCGTAATAGTCATGCGGATGTCTCAACCATTCTAAAAGACATCAAAAATCTTAGAAACAATAATGCAACAGTGCTTTTTTTGCATCATCAGTCAAAGCTAAATAAAGATTTTAACTCTGATTTTGCGGGAAGTAGTGCATTCTTGGAGGACATAAGTTGTGCTTATAGGCTTAGTAAAAACGAAGATAAGGATGCTTTGATTTTGCATGTGCTAAAAGATAGAAATCATATGTTGAGCGATGTAGCATTTTTGTACAATGACGGTAATACGCTTACAAAATTAGATTTGCAGTCTGCTCTAGAGACAAACGAAGATATTGGGATGAGAGATATGATTGTCGATTTTATACAATCATGCAAGCAAAATCGGCCAAATTATAGCGACATCATGAAGCACATGAGTGAAAATGGATACGCAAACAAAGACAAAGTAAATCGAATTATTCAAATGTATAAGAATAAGTCTTGGATTGCAAAAAAGCAAAAGTCGATGAACAATAGAGATGTTTTTGAGTTATTGGATAGCTCAGATAAGTCAGACAAGTAAGATAAAAAACAAAAAAGGAAAAAAAATGTCAAAAAATCCAGTAGAAAAAAGATATTATCGTCCGATCGAAGCGGCAATTTATTTGGGAGTTGGAGAATCAACAATTTGGGATTGGGTCAGAAAAGGCAAGTTGAAAGTTAAAAAAATTGGACCAAAAGTTACTGTTGTTGATAAATTTGAACTCGACAAACTTTAATCTTTCTTGAGTAAAATTATATTTAATTTCGTGCTTTTTCTTAGCACGAAAAAATCAAGTGGTTCATAAAATGGTTCATAAGATTTTTTCAAATTATTCTAAAGCCCATTTTAAGGGCTTTAGAGCATATTTTACGGGTCTCTTTATCCACCACCAACTACTTTTATAAAATCTCAAAAAATAATCAAAACACCAATGAAATAAATACAAATAGCTTTTTAAATTATCAACACATTTTATTTCACAACACACACAATATGACATTTTGACAAGAA
>Ga0265295_1003060_pt1 | contig 25077 bp, 19 predicted proteins | sample Munlansysbiofilm_FD_192503 | JGI IMG/M metagenome (GOLD analysis project Ga0265295, IMG submission 192503) | Leachate microbial communities from a municipal landfill in Southern Ontario, Canada - Methane capture system biofilm | ecosystem: Engineered > Solid waste > Landfill > Unclassified ... | reverse complement strand
GGATTCGATGCGTCTCGCGTCGAACGAGGCCAGAGGCCTCGACGAAGGGGGAGTAGGCTTAAAATAGAGCCGGAAAAGGGAGCAGGTTTCCTGCTCTGCAGGCGAGACGCCTGCAATCCTCAAGCTTCTCCTGCCTTAGCCATTAAGCGATATTAATCGATATGCTCTTTATCCGTGTCAATCCGTTCAATCCGCACAATCCGTGTGACTATTCCTTCCTGCTGCACGCACCAGCTGAAGCTGATGCGACGGCCGGCTGAAGCCAGCGTTACGGCAGCGCTGGCCGCACCGTCTGAAGACAGTGCTACGGGTAGCGCCACTACGCTTTGCAGGCCTCGAAAAGTTGGCGGGCAGTGGCGTGCTGGCTGGATTGTGGCCTTCCCAAAGCTCTGCACGGGACTGATGCTGGATTCGATGCGTCTCGCGTCGAACGAGGCCAGAGGCCTCGACGAAGGGGGAGTAGGCTTAAAATAGAGCCGGAAAAGGGAGCAGGTTTCCTGCTCTGCAGGCGAGACGCCTGCAATCCTCAAGCTTCTCCTGCCTTAGCCATTAAGCGATATTAATCGATATGCTCTTTATCCGTGTCAATCCGTTCAATCCGCACAATCCGTGTGACTATTCCTTCCTGCTGCACGCACCAGCTGAAGCTGATGCGACGGCCGGCTGAAGCCAGCGTTACGGCAGCGCTGGCCGCACCGTCTGAAGACAGTGCTACACAGAGCGCCACTACGATTTACAGGCCTCGAAAAGCTGACGGGCAGCGGCTCCTGCAGCTTCGGCATAATCTTCCCCACTACTGGCAAAGATGATGCCGCGAGAGCTATTGATCAAGATCCTGGGCTCACTTTCACTATCAATGGCATGGGTCAAAACTGCCTGCAGATCACCTCCCTGGGCTCCCACTCCGGGGATCAAAAAGAGACGCTGGGGCAAGCTTTGGCGCATAGCCAGCAGATCTGCCACCTGGGTGGCACCCACCACTGCGCCCAGTCTTTGCACAGGATAGTCCTGCATCCAGCGGGGAATCGCTTGCTTGAGCTCATGAGCATGGAAAAAGTCCTGTGCAGAAGGGTTTGAGGTAAGCGCCAGGGCAAAGGCGAAGCTGGATTCTATCTCCAGCAAAGGCTTTAGCACATCGGCTCCCATCAGGGGATTGATGGTGATGGCATCCACTTTCAGATCTTTGAAAAAGGCGTGGACATAGGCTGCCATGGTGCTGCCGATATCGCCGACTTTGCAATCCAGGATGATGGGAATGTCTTCAGGAATGCTGGCGACGGTCTCGTATAGAGCGGTAAGCCCGCGCAGCCCATCTGCCAGATAGAAGGCGAGATTGGGCTTGTAAGCCGTGGCATAATCCCGGGTAGCGGCGATGATCGCCAGGTTAAATTCGCGGATCGGATTTGCCGAATCCTGCACAGAAGGCGGGAGCTTATCCAACTGAGAATCCAGGCCAATACAGACATGGCTTCTCAGTTGGTGATAACGCTCGTGGTATTTATGCCAAAACGACGATTCTGACACTATCCTCTCCGTCGATTTCTTTCAGACATACCTTGATGATTTCTTCTTTGGAAGTAGGCACGTTTTTGCCCACATAGTCTGCTTTGATGGGCAATTCACGGTGACCGCGATCGATGAGTACAGCAAGCTGGATATTGCGCGGACGGCCAAAATCCATCAGAGCGTCGATAGCGGCTCTCACGGTTCTGCCTGTAAACAGCACATCATCCACCAGGACCACAATGGAATCCTCAATCTCAAAATCGAGCTGAGTACCCTTGATCACAGGTTGGTGGGCGATGGTGGAAAGATCGTCCCGATACAGAGTGATATCCAGGATTCCCACCGGGATTTCCTGGTTTGAGATTAGCTTCAGATAGTCAGAGAGTTGATTCGCCAGAGGCACGCCTCTGGAACGGATTCCCACCAGCCGTATTCTTTCGAGACCCCGGTTTTGTTCGATGATTTCGTGGGCCATGCGCTGAATACTGCGCTTGATCTGAGTGCTATCCATGATCTGACTTTTTACAAGCATTTGGTCTCCTCTACCCCACCTGGATTACGGCCAGGACGTCACCTTTGCTAACGTTTGCGCCAGCAGAAAGCGGAGCCGCGGTAAGGGTTCCTTCCACAGGGGAAGGGATATTATTATACATCTTCATGGCTTCCAGAACCAGCACGGTCTCGCCGATCTTCACATGGTCGCCAATCTTTTTTTCATATTTGATCATCATGCCCGGCATGGGAGCGGTGATGGGCTCTCCACCCACTACTGCAGGAGCAGCTTTGGGTGCTTCGGCCTGGGGAGCGGGAGCTGCGGCTACTGGAGCCGGTGCTGCTGCTGCTCTGGGAGCTGGTGCTGCAGCAGGAGCAGGGCGATGCGAGATCACTCTGGGCACTCCACCTTTTTCTGCTACTTCCACCAGGTAATAGCTGCCATCCACAAAGACGTCGAATTCACGCGTATCTTCCGGTTTTTCAGGGGTGGCGGGCTTTTCGATGAGTTGGCCGGCTCTGGCTTTTCTAACCAGCTCTTCCTCGGCTTTTACCTGCTCAAAAGTTCTGGCCTTCATCTCTTCAGGCATGGGATCGAGGCCGTATTTGATCCTGAGGAACTTCTTACCGGTAACGTTGTAAAGCGCTACGATGAGCTGATCATCCAGGGTCTTGGCCAGGCCTTCGGTTTCTTTTTTCACCTGATCCATGGCAGGAGGAATCACGTCTCCGGGTCTTTTTGTGATGGGATTTTCGCCTTTGGGATAACCCTTCAGGGCTTTTGCCGACAGTTTTTTGTCGATGGGCAGAGTAGTCTTGCCATACAGGCCATAGCAGAGGTCCTTCACCTGTTCGGTGATGCGGGAATACTCGCCCGGCTTGGTATCAAACAGGGCGTTGTTCACACTTTGGATACCCACGATCTGACTGGTAGGGGTCACCAGCGGAATCTGCCCCAAGTCTTTACGCACTCTGGGAATTTCCTGGAACACGGCCTCGAGCTTGTCCAGCTCTTCCATTTGCTTGAGTTGGTTGATGAGATTGGAGAGCATGCCACCCGGAGTCTGGTGAATGATCACGTCCGTATCGATAATGGAAAACTTGTTGGTACTGGCAAATTCCAGATATTTGGGGATGTCTTTTTCCATTTCTTTGCCGATTTTATTCAGCAATTTGATATCCATTCCGGTATCGCGATTCGTACCCAGCAGGGCGATCACCAAAGGCTCTACGCCAGGGTGAGAGGTGCGGTAGGAATAGGGGCCCATGCAGGTATCGATGATATCCACACCGGCTTCGATGGCTTTGAACAGGGAAAGATCGCCCATTCCAGAGGTAAAGTGAGTGTGCAGATGAATCGGCACTTTCACGCTTTCCTTCAGGGCTTTGATCAGTTCATAGGCATCGTAGGGAGCGATGAGGCCGGCCATATCTTTGATACAGACGCTATCCGCGCCCATATCCTGAAGCTGTTTGGCCTTATTCACATAATAGTCAATATTATAGGTATCTCCACCCATGCGCTGTTCGGTGAGCGAATAGCAGATGGAGCCCTGGAAATGTTTCTTATTTTTGAGCACGATCTTCACGGCGGTCTGGAAATTGCGGAAGTCGTTCAGAGCGTCAAAGATTCTGAAGATATCGATGCCGTTATCGCAGGCACGCTGAGTAAAGGCTTCCACCACGTCGTCGGCGTAATTTTGATAACCCACCAGATTCTGACCCCTCAGGAGCATGGAGAAGGGGGTTTTGGTGATGTATTCTTTTAAGGTGCGGATGCGCTGCCAGGGGTCTTCACCCAAAAAGCGGTGCATAGTGTCGAAAGTGGCTCCACCCCATACTTCCATGGAGTAATATCCCACTTCGTCCATCTGCTTGGCCACGTGCAAGAGGTCTTCGGTTCTGCCTCTGGTGGCAAACAGGGATTGATGACCATCGCGAAAGCTCAGGTCTTGTATTTTGATAGGATTGGCGGCTTTAGGGCGATCCGCTTCGTAGCGCATCTTAGTCCTTTCGATGATGCCGTGTTTATCCATTGTATCTCCTTTTATCTACTTCTTTTTATTATTCTGCGTTGGGTGATATCGCGGTATTGCATGGTGGTGGCGCGTCCATGAGCCGCCCAGGGATGAGATGGGTAACCCCATACAGGTGCCTGGTAGGCGATCTGGACCGCATCGTCACTGATCAGGGCCATCACAGCAGAGATGGCGGCGATTTGTTTTTTGTCTTTTATCATCTTGTATCCTTTAAGCGGGGATATTGCCATGTTTTTTGGGAGGCAGGCTTTCGCTTTTGGTGCTGGTGATTTCCAGAGCGTCGATGAGTCTTTTTCTGGTTTCGGAAGGCAGAATCACCGCATCCACATAACCGCGCGAGGCAGCTACATAGGGGTTGTTGAAACTCTTTTCATAGTCATCAATCAGCTCGATGCGTTTGGCGGCGGGATCTGCGGCTTCGGCCATTTCCTTGCGGAAGATGATGTTGGCAGCACCTTGTGCGCCCATCACAGCTATTTCTGCAGAAGGCCAGGCAAAGACCATGTCTGCACCCAAGTGGCGGGAACTCATGGCGATATAGCTGCCACCGTAGTCCTTTCTGGTGACCACTGTGAGTTTGGGTACGGTAGCCTCGGAATAGCTCCATAAGAGCTTGGCACCGTGGCGGATGATGCCCGCAAATTCCTGCTCTGTGCCCGGCAGATATCCCGGTACGTCCACAAAGGTAACCAGGGGAATATTGAAGGAATCGCAGAAACGGATGAAGCGAGACGCTTTGTCTGAAGCATTGATATCCAGGCAGCCGGCCAGCACGGTGGGTTGGTTTGCCACTATGCCGATGCTGCGTCCGTTCAAGCGGGCAAAGCCCACGATGATATTCTGCGCGTAGAAGAAATGCGGCTCAAAGAAGACGCCATCATCTACTACGGATTTAATCACATTACGCATGTCATAGCTTGCTTTGGGGCTATCCGGGATGATGGTGTTCAGCTCCGGGCAATCGCGCCAGGGATCGTCGTGACATTCGGTTCTGGGCGGATCTTCCATGTTGTTTGCCGGCAGGTAGCTCAAAAGAGTTTTGATCTGCTGTATGGCATCGGCATCGCTCTCACAGGCAAAATGGGCATTGCCGCTTTTGCTGTTGTGCGTCATGGCTCCACCTAGCTCTTCCTGAGTGGTGACTTCACCGGTGACGGCTTTGATCACGTCCGGCCCGGTGATGAACATAAAGCTGGTCTTCTTGACCATAAAGACAAAGTCGGTCATGGCAGGAGAATACACTGCCCCACCAGCACAAGGCCCCATCACAGCGGTGATCTGAGGGATCGCTCCACTGGCCCGGGAATTTCTAAAGAAGATATCGCCATAACCTTTCAGGGCATCTACCCCTTCCTGGATTCTAGCGCCACCGGAATCGTTGATCCCAATGCAAGGTACGCCGCTTTTCAGAGCCATATCCATAACTTTGCAGATCTTGGCGGCATGCATTTCGCCCAAAGAGCCTCCGCGGGCGGTAAAATCCTGCGAGAAGGCAAAGACGGGGCGGCCATTCACCAAACCGTGTCCGGTGATTACTCCATCGGAAGGTATATCAATGTTTTCCATGCCAAAATTGTCACAGCGATGGCTAACAAACATATCCAGCTCCCGGAAGCTGCCGGCATCAAAGAGCAGGTTGATCCGCTCACGGGCCGTGAGTTTACCTTTTTCGTGCTGTTTGGCGACGGCTTTTTCGCCACCCATCTGCATAGTCTTCTTTTCTTTATCCAGTAGGTTCTGGATATGATCTTGTGTAGTTTGCATTTATACCTCTTCTATAATTCATTTCAAGTTCATACAATAGTATAAATGACAAATGGCAAAATCACATTGCTTTGTCAAACAAAATCTTATGCCGGCCAGGCAAAGCTTGTTTGCAAAGGCGATCAGTCAAGCCTAAACTCCGTGTAATATCACCATCTGCAGCGGTTTATTTCACTACGGGCACGCGGATAGTCTGGCTGAATCCAGAGCGGGTCTTGAGCCGCAGGATATACATCCCGGAAGCCTTGGCAAAAAAGGGAATGGTGATCTCCCGAGAGGCAGTATGCATGCGAAAGCTTTTTTGCTTTTGCCCCCGGATGTTGTAAATATCCACATCCAAAAGGGGGAGATCTTCCAGAGCTTTGTGCTTTAGAACCAATCTACCTTTGTGGTAATAGGCGAATATATCCAGTAAAGGAGCACCAGGCTCGGCTTGGATATCACTCAAAAACAAGCTCCGTGAGGCCCCTGCCGGAAGCAGCTCCAGATCAATGTTTTCATTCTCATAAATCATATGGATTTGCTTCAGATCATAATCGGATCTGTTCTCCAACTGGATGCTCAGTTTATCCGCATCCCTGGCGCTGGATACGATGCGCAGATCTTCCACTGCGATCATCCGGTCAAAGACCTGTTCCAGGGTATCGATCCACAGGCCTCTGGAGGCTTGATAGTGATCCAGCATGATGAGCCGATCATTGACATCGTCCCGGATCTCATAAGTTCCACTAGGCAGAATCTGGTAAAAGGGAATCTCAGTGGCAGTTTGGCCAAAAAAGAAATGAGTATAGATCACACACAGACCGTTTTCATTCAAGAGTTTATCGAGATTTTCTGGCGTGAGCTGCTGCTTCATATAGTTCAGATATCCAAATCCAATGCCTTCCCAGGTGTTCATTTGGGTGCGTCCATAAAACCACATAGGGCGCGTGAGATGGTCAAATTCATAGAGTCTGTGAGGCAGACGCCAAGGCTCTGTAAATGAATTCATGGGATTGGTATAGGGAGCGTCGCCCAGCCAGAAATAATCAATATTGGAGTCGTTGATGGCATCCAAAATATAGTATTCGCTCTCAGGATTCCAGCCCTGGACGCAGAGGTCTTCGGGATTGGTTCCCCAGGAGTGGTCTATCCAGCAGCGGATATTGTATTCATCCATCTCATGAATAAGGTTCTGGTAGGTCTCATGGGATAGATCTGCTGAACTACGATAGGTGTGATAGCCGATGCTATTGCCATAATCCATCAGCGAAGACCAGAGATTTCCCAGGTGTGGTTTTGAGGCGCCAAAGACGGTGTTTGTAAGCTTGATATTATTGGCGATAATGCCCTCAGTCAGATACTTTGGGCTATGGGGATCTGTGGAGCCAAAGTACACTGCTTTCATCTTGTCATAGCGTTCGCCATCAGCGTCGTTTGTGATAACCAAAGCGGCTTTTTTATCACTCAGCCAGCGGTTGATCTTGAGCAGCACAGGCCTGTCCTCAAAGATGAGGAAGCTGTAATAGCTTTCTTCACCAGGGCGCCTTTTCATGGTGTCTGTCATGGTACTGAAGTGCGAAATTGCAGGATCGTAACGCCGGGCAAAATGCAAGCCGTTATCGTAAAGCCAGATCGTATCTTCTGAAATCCAATCCAGATTGGCGCAGCCCGCATAGTTTGAGCCCACGATCCACAGCGAACTATCTTCAAATTCATATTCAATGACCTTGTCTGTATAGGGATACAGAGCTTGGTTCAGCCCCGGATCGCGCTGAAAGATAGCCTGCGGTCCGCGCAGAATTCGCTGGGGCTGTTTCTGGGTGAAGTTCAGCTTCAAGCCAAAATCACAAATATAGACCTCCTCAAAATAGCGGGCAGAGATCTCGACCTGCTTGGCCGGGGCGTGAAAGGACTGGATGTTTGTGACCTTAACGTCAAACTCCATCAGAGGATGCGTGTAGCGAGTGATCACGCTATCGGCAAAACTCGTGATTTGTGCAGCAAATATGAGCTCGCTTTGCTGCAATTGAACTCCCCGGTTTATCACCAGAGGCTCAAGCTCGAAGGCGAGACCATTCAAAAGATAAGCCCCACTTTCGGTGAACCAGCTTTGTGCCAGCATCAGAGTCGGCACAAAGAGCAGGAGGCAGAAGATATACGTGTATTTTCTACACATATCACGTCCTTTAGGTGACAGTGCTTTTCCCCATGAGGTAGCGCTGCCGCAGTTTTTTGAGATCCAAATATTGAGAGAGTAAAAGGCCCAAGAGGGTGAGGCTGAGGCCTAACACTGTGCGCAGACTGATCTGCTGTCCCAAAATCAGATAAGCCAGAATCACAGTAAAGACGGGGATGAGGTTGCTGAAGACATTGGATCTGGCCACTCCCAGAACCCGGATCACATCTGTGAAGAGCACAAAAGCACCGATGGTGGCAACAAGAGACATGGCCATTACGGTGGAAACCCCTCTGAGAGTATGCTCTACGCCCAGAAAATGCCTGCCATCCACCAGCAGGAATATAGGCAAGAAATACAGTGCACCAAATAGGGTCTGGTAGGAAACGATCGTAATGGTGCTGTATTTCAGGGTAAGAGGCCGCAGCATCAGGCCATAACCCACCGCGCCAAAGATGGCCAGCGCCAGATACATAATGCCGATGAGGGTGGCTCGGACATCTCCACTGCCAAGGCTCATTACGACCACGCCCAGGCTGGAAACTATCACTCCCATAATCACATAGATCGTGAGCTTTTCTTTGAGAATGATCCAGGCACCAAGGGCGGCAAAGATGGGAATGGTGGCGATGATGATGCTGGCAAAGGAACTGGAGACATATTGCATGGCGTTCGCTTCACCGATGAAATACAGGAAAGGCTCAAAGAAAGCCACACCCATCATGTGCAAGAGGTCTTTACCCTCTATCTTTTCCCACTTGTGGGTGATCAGCATGAACAGGAAAAGCGCAATGGTGGCCAGGAATAAACGGAAGAAAACGACTTCGTAAGGACGATAGGATTCGTAGGCGATCTTGTACCAGACAAAGGTGATGGCCCAGCAGAGCATGGCACCGATGGCGCGCAGATAGGTTACCCAGAGTTTCATAGCTTAAGCAAATTCCTTCACTTCCCCGGCGGGGATATTCTTGAGTTTGCCGCCGTCGTTGATATCACGACAGGGGCCTGCTTCGATCTTGCCGCTATCGGTGTAGCCGCGCATTTCCCAGAAGCCGGGAATATAGTAATCCAAAAGCTCGATTTTGATGATGCTTTTGGCAGATTTGTAGCCCCAAAGATAGGGGGTGAAGCCCCTTACCGGTCCGCCATAATCTTCCGTAAGCAGCTCGCCATCAAAGGCCCAAGCCAAAAGAGAGCGTTCTTTCTGTGCAATATCGCGAGGAATAGAGGTGTCGTAAATCATGCCCACAGACCAAAAGCGCAGGTGGGTGCAGGAATCCTTGACCTTTACCAAGTCCAGGATGTCTGCCATGCTCACGCCGGTCCAGGCGCCAAAGACAGACCATCTGGTAACGCTGGTAAGTCTGGCTTCTACAGTCTTTTGTGGCAGCTTCTGCAGGTCCTGCCAGGAAAGGGTGAGGGGATGCTCACAAGAACCGGTAATCTCGATCTTCCAATCTTCCCGGTTTAAACTGCCGGGATGGCCTTCGGCCCAGAAAATGGGGGTATTGATCTTTGCAAGTTTATGCATCTTTATCTCCTAAATGTGCTATAATATCTGAGGGGGTGAGGGAAAAGCTCTGCTGCTTTTGGCTCAGTCTTTCTGCGGTCTGCCCCATGAGCAGGGAAGCGGAAGTGGCGGCTTCATCAAGCTCCAGGCCTTGAGCGGCAAAGGAAGAGATGATGCCGGATAGCATATCTCCACTGCCTCCGGTGGCCAGGGCGTCGTTTCCTGAGGTCAGGAAGATGGTTTGGTACTCGTCCATATAAATACTGGTGTGGGACTTCAGCAGGATGGGGCAGTTTACTTTGCTTTGATAGTCTTTAAGGGCTTTCAGGGTGTCCTGTTCCAGCTCTTTCATGTCGATCTTGGCAAGTCTGCAAAACTCGCCCTTATGCGGGGTGAGCAGGAAATTGCCTTTGGCAAGATGCTGCTCCAATTCGGGATGCGCGCTGATCAGGTTCAGGGCATCGGCATCCACCACTGTGGGTACTTCTGAGGACGTTAATACCAGCTTCAGAAGCGCAAGCGCATAGGCATCTACGCCCATACCGCAACCGATGGTGAGGGCATCTGCCTTCTTGATGAAGGTTTCCACCTGCTCCAAGTCCGGAGTATTGCCAGCAGCGGCTTCCGGGATGGGAAAGGCCATAATCTCGTCCATCATATTGGTATAATAAGGGTAAATCTCTTTGCGGGTATATAGATAGATGAGGCCGGCGCCGCTTTTCAGAGCCGCTGTGCTGGCCAGTCTCACACTGCCCAGGTAGCCGATGCTGCCACCGATGATGATCACTCTGCCGCAATCGCCTTTATGGGCTTCCTTATGGCGCTCCGGAAGGATGTATTTGGTCATGTGATAGCAGTTTATATAGTCTTTATAGCTTTCGGGAATACCGATGGGAATGGTGATCACTTTGCCACAGTAGCTCCGGCCATTTTCCAGAAGGTGCCCGTATTTCAGCTCTTCTATGGCCAGGGTATAGTCCATCTTGAGGCTGAAACCGGTGCCGGTGTGGGCATCGATGCCGGAGGGAATGTCTATGGCTATTTTGAGGGCGGGATACTCATCAAATCTCTCAAGCAATTTCTGCGTAAAAGCAGGTAAAAGACCATGAAAGCCGATGCCAAAGATAGCATCAATGATTATTCCTGGGGGTTTGGACCAACAAATGAGCTTAGCCTCTGGATCCGGAATCCCGCTGAGCTCTTGAATAGGGATGCCCAGCTTCTGGCAAAGCTCACGGTTATGTGCAGTCTCGGGGCTCATCTTGCCGCTGCCAAAGCTCAGAATAGCCAGGGCAGGACAGGCCTCATAGAGATGTCTGGCAATCACATAGCCATCACCGCCGTTGTTTCCCCGGCCACAGAGCACGAGCACCCCTTTAGCCAAAGCTTCAGCGCAGTTTTGTTTGATGAAATCTGCACAGCGGGCACCCGCGACTTCCATCAGGATGGGGGATGAAACACCAAGTTCTTCTATAGTGCGTAGGTCCAGCTCGCGCATCTGTTTAGGGCTGAGAACGTATCTCATGCTTTCTTCCTCTTGCTTTCTGTGGTATGCAGCTTGATCTCGATGGTAGTACCTTCATTGATAGCGCTTTGCAGCACACGGATGCGTCCCTGATGATATTCATCAATGATGCGTTTGGAAAGGCTGAGCCCCAGTCCCCAGCCCCGGGCCTTACTGGTCACTCCAGGATCAAAGATTCTTTTCCACTGTTTGCGGGGGATGCCTTTGCCTTCATCGCGGATCATCACATAAACGAAGGGGCTTTTGTGGGTGGCTGTCACGATGATGTTGCCGCCTTTGCCGATCATCGCATCCACGCAGTTTTTGATCAGATTCTCCATGGTCCATTTGATGAGCTGATAGTCCATCATCACCTCTATACCATCGATTTTACTGATCAGATGGATATCGATGCGGGAGCCCAGATGCGGCATGCGGTGCCGGAAATATTCCACAGTATCGTAGAGCACATCATGCAGGTTATGCGGCTCCAGCTTGGTGATGCTGCCCACTTTGCCGAAGCGGGAGGCGATGTTCTTCAGGTGCTCCAGATCTGCGCGCATAAAGTCCGTAATTTGCTCCATATTAGGGCGCTGCACGCCTTCCGGAGGCTCTTGCGAGATATAGTCTATCCAGCCCATCAGCGAAGTGATGGGGGTGCCGAATTGGTGCGCAGTTTCCTTGGCCAGTGAGATCCAGAGGGTATCTTTTTCACTGCGCCTCAGCAGCAGCAGTCCATAAGAGCCAAAGAAGACCACCATCAGCGCCAGAAAGAGCTCCAGAATAATGACATAACGGATATAAGACAGGGATTGGGGATTGCTAAAATAGATATAGCCCAGGGAATCCGCCTCATTGGAAAGCGGGACCTCCGTCATAGTGTTTTGCCGGGAAAGCAGATCTGCTTGCTGCGCCATGGGCAGGGCGTTGAAGCGGGTATTCTCACTGATATTGACGTTGCGCCAAAACAGCGGTTCCCGGTTGCGATCGGTCACGATGATCTCATAATCGATCTTTTTGATGAAGCTCTCAAAAGAGACGGGTTTGCTATAGAAAGCATAGCCCGTGAGATGCATATCATCGATCAAAGGGGTTTGGACCATCTTGCTCATCAGCCCTTCCATCATCAGTTGGGTATCGAGGCTCAAATCCTGATACAGAGAGTCATTTGATACCGGGATGTTTTTCCAGACCAGAGGGTACATATTCTCATCTGTGATGATCACCGGAATGGGGTTATCCGGCATGAATTCTGTGGAGATATAATCCCAAAGCTGTTGCTGAAAATCGCGCTGAGCAGTGAATTGGAGATACTTCGAGCTCACCTCGGTAAGCAATTGCGCATATTTCTCCGCAGCACGCAAGTAGCTATCGGTATAAGCGATATATTGCGCAAAGATGCGGGGAACAAACTCCTGTTCGGTCTTGGCTTGTTGGATCAGAAACTGGGTGTAAATCGCAAAAAACACAAAGATCGCCAGCGACCCTCCCACGATGTATAGTCTGAGGGTGTGAAAGCGATTACTGGTTCTTGGCGGTTTCCCAGTGAGAGTCGAGTTCTTCAAGGCTGGCCTCATGTATATTGGTTTTACTATATTGTGCTTCCACATAGCGGAAGCGGCGATAAAATTTACGGGTAGCGTCTTTTAAGGCTGTTTCAGCGTCGAAGCCCAATTTGCGGGACAGATTGACGATGCTGAACAGCAGATCACCCAATTCTTCTTTGATAGCTTCAGCATCGCCCTCAGACAATGCTTCATAGAGCTCTTCGCGCTCTTCATCGATCTTGGCCAAAACAGGCGGCAAATCCGGCCAATCAAAGCCCACCGAAGCGGCTTTTTCCTGAGTCCTGTGAGCCTGAATCAAAGCGGGCATGCTCTTGGGAACTCCGTCCAACACGCTTTCCCGATCGGTCTTTTCCACTCTTTTGATGTGTTCCCAATTCAGCTTCACGCCCTCGGCATCGGCTACGCTGAGATCTCCAAAGACATGCGGATGGCGACGCACCAGTTTATCGACGATGGCCCCAAGCACATCTTCCATCTCAAAAGCTTTCTTCTCATGCGCGATCTGGACCTGAAACACGAGGTGCAGCATGAGATCACCCAGCTCCTCGCACAGGGCTTCATCGTCCTGATCCTCAATGGCTTCCACCACTTCGTAAAGCTCTTCGATGAAGTTTGGCACCAGCGATTCCGGGGTCTGTTTGGCATCCCAGGGACAGCCGGTTTCCGGGTCTCTTAAGGCTGCGATGATATCCATTAATTCTTGAAACTTATTCATTTGTCGTCCTCATAAACGGGTTTTGGGCTAAAGCAATAGGCATTGATGCCGGCAAAATAGATCCAGATCAGATGCATCCACTTGATGGTGCTGGGCAGGGAGCTGCTGGCTATAAAAAGCAGGAGTGACACCAGGTACATCAGGCAGATGTTCCTTTCCCGTCCACTGCTGTGACGGTATTTCACATAAAGAAGATACAGCCATTTGATGTAAAGATAAAGGAAGCCGGCCAGGATTAAAATGCCAAAATTCCCGAAAATCTCCAGCACCCAATTGTGGGGATTGGTGATGCCAGCGGTGCGAAACTCGCGATCGGTATTCATATAATGCTCAAAATTCCCTCCGCCCACTCCCATGAAGGTGGATTCTGCGGCCAGATCAAAGCCTTCCACGAAAAGCTGTTTACGGATACCAATGGAGCTCATCCGCACCGTCTTGCTTTCTACCCCAAAGCTGGACACCTCACGGCCCAGCATCTTCAGCCCGAATCCCAGCAAATCCGGAACATAATGATGCAATGCCCCAAAAATGAGCGCCATCAGTAAAAGTAGAGCCATCCAGGTACGGGCTTTGGTGTGAAAGACCAAAAACCACGCCAGCACTGCTCCGATAGCCAGCATGGAAATACGTGCGCCTTGAATGATGATGACAAAGATTGTGGCCAGAATAGCTATTAAAGTTCCGATTTTCACCCAAAGCTTGGGATAGACCTCGGGCAGCAAGAGCAAAAACGGGAAAAGCAACGTCATAGCTGCCGCCAGGTGATTCTCGCCATAAAAAGGCCCGGTGGGGATGAAGTACTTATCCCCATAAAGTCTCGAGGGCGGCAGATGGTTCAGGGTCAAGATCTCCCAGATGGCTGTACCGACATAGAGCAAGGCAATAAAGGCCAAAAACACAGGCAATTTGCTCAAAAGCCGGCGATCCCGAAAAACTGCGGAAAAGAACATGAAGAGGAACAGGAAACGAAAGATGAGCAGAGAGTAATCCAGGGCCAGGAAGCGATCCTGAGCCCAAACATAGCTGCATAGCGAATATCCCAGCCAAAAAAACAGAAACAGCACCGGCTCAAATTCCTCTTTGCGGATCAGTAGAGTCTTCGGATAGATCAGCATCCAGGCGATTGCCATGGGCATCATCACAAAGGTCAAGGCAGAACTCAGGTGATAATTAATCTGAAAAAACTCCAGAAAAGCCAGCAAAGTTGCCAGTCCCCAGAGCATGGTGCGGGGGCTGATCTTGAAAGCCTGCTCTCTGAAATCCTGGACGCCTGTCATCATCTATATCCTGCAGAATGGATTATTGTTTTCCTTTGATGGCAGCAACGATCTTCTGCACCAATTCTTTATTTTGGTTCAGGCTTTCACAGATCATAGCGATCACGCAGGAGAAGATGAAGGCCGCCATAGTGATGATAATCACCACAATCGCGCGTTTAGGCTTGGAGCGCCTTCCGGCCTCAAGGGGCGCATCGATAACCTCAAAGGTCGGCATATCCTTGGCCTCTTCCAATTTGGCCAGTTCATATTGGGGATACAGGTATTCCACCACGGTCTGCTTGATCTTGAGATTCATCATGAGCAGCGCCAGTTTCATGCTGAGATCAGGGACTTTATCGATCTGGATCAGATAGGACGGAGCCAGGGTCTGGCTGCTATCTTCCAGCTCTTTCACCTTCCGGCCTAGTAGCTCTTTTTTGGCACTAAGTTCTGCCACCAAAGGTGAGGTCTCGGAATATTGGGTTTTGGCCAGATCCAGCTCGAGCTCAGTTTGCAAATACTTTGCCACCGTCTCGGCATAAAGGCCGACAATGGCTTCAGTTTGTTGATCCAGCGCTATGGACTTGTTTTTGGTCTGAAAATCACGCAGAGCCAGCCCCAATGAATCCACGTCCGCCATGTTTTGTTCCACCTGATTTTCCAGGAAGGCCCGCTTCAGGCCGCCCTGAGTCAAACGGCTGCTTTGATTGTACTTTTCCAGCTCGTTCAGATAGAAGTTCACCACAGCCTTAGACATGCTTTTGTCCTTTGTTTCTGCGCTGATACTCAGGATATTGCTTTCCTGATCAAAGACCAGACGGATCATCGAATTCTGCATTTTATGCAGCGCCAATTCACGGGCGTAATCGTGAGGTTTATTGATCTTGAAATATGAGATCAGATCAAATTCGTCGATCACCTTTTCTCTGAAGGTACGGCTTTTCATCACGGTGATAAAATCCGTGGCCAGCTCCACTTTTTGAGTCTTGATCATGCCTCCGCCCACAATATCCAGGAGGTTCGTGCTGAATCCACCGATGGAATTTGAGTCTGAGACGGGGATGATGGCAGCCTTACTGACCCAATAGTGCGGGGCCAGCATGGCATAGACGATGCTGCCAATCGCCGCCAAAACGGTGACGATGATGATCAATTTACGATGTTTGGCAAAAATCAAGGTCAAATCCAGGATTCCCAGGTCTTTAGTCATGCGATACCTCTATATCTTTCTTCCTTGCCCGAAGAATGCAAAAGGCATCGGGGCAGGGTGTATACCTGCAGTTCTTTGCCACCAAAGGACATAGCTTCCATGGGGCAGTAAGCAGCAGGGACTGTTTGAAATAATCTAAACATCAGATCTTAAGCTCCAGCCAGGGCTTCAGCACATCCGGCATTTTGAGGCTGCCATCAGCCTGTTGATAGGTCTCCAAAAGCGCAATCATCAGGCGCGGAGTAGCCACACCACTGCCATTGAGCGTATGCAGATGGCGCAGCTTGCCCTCGGCATCTTTGTAACGGATATTGGCACGCCGGGCCTGAAATTCGCCGAAATTGCTCACGGAAGAGACTTCCAGATACTTCTGGCTGCCGGGAGCCCAGACTTCCAGATCATAGGTTTTTTGGCTGGCAAAGCTGATGTCGCCGGTGCAGAGCGAGATCACCCGATAGTGCAGCCCAAAGGCTTTCAGGATGTCTTCGGCATCTTGCAGCATGTCCAGCAGCGCAGCAGCAGAGTCTTCCGGCTGCACGAAACGCACCATCTCCACTTTGTTAAATTGATGCAGGCGTTGCAGGCCGCGGGTGTCTTTGCCATAGCTGCCCGCTTCTCTTCTGAAACAGGGGGTATAGGCCACGAATTTTTGCGGCAAGTCTTTGTATTGCAGCACTTCATCGGCGTAGAAATTGGTCACCGGCACTTCTGCGGTGGGAATCAGGAAGAGATCGTCTTCATCGATGTGATACATATCTTCTTCCAGTTTGGGCAATTGCCCGGTGCCGGTCATGGTCTTGCGGTTCACGGCCAGAGGCACCATCAGCTCGGTATAGCCGTGTTTTTGGATGTGATACTCCAGCATAAAATTGATGAGGGCACGTTCCAGTTTGGCGCCATATCCGGTATAAATCGGGAAGCCGCTGCCGGAGATCTTAGCGCCACGGGGCAGATCCAGCAGGCTATTGGCAGTGGCGATATCAAGATGATCTTTGAGCTCAAAATCGTATTGGGGCAGCTCTCCCTCATGGCGAATCACCTCATTCAGGCTTTCATTCAGCCCGATGGGGACGTCGTCTTCCGGGATATTGGGAATAGCCAGCAAGAGGGCGTCCAACAAGGCATTGGCCTTGCTGAGATCACTCTGGATTGTCTTGATTTCTGCGGCCACTGTGCCCATTTCAGCGATCTCATCCGTGGCCGATTCTTTGGCTCTCTTCTTTTGGGCAATCACTTGGGAGACTGTATTTTGCTGGGCTTTGAGATTGTCAAATTTGTATTGCAGGCTGCGCCGCTCTTCATCTGCCACCAGCAGTGCGTCCAGATCGGCCTTTTCATTTTTATTCTTGATCGCAGTCCTGATGAGCTCAGGATTTGCTCTAATGTACTTGATGTCTATCATTTGCGGCTCTCCAGAGCGATATTGATCATTTGCAGATATTGATCTGCCTTTAGTGATGCTCCACCGATGAGGCCACCATCGATATCCGGCATAGCCAGCAGTCCGGCGATATTATCCGGCTTCACGCTACCACCATAGAGAATGGGAATTTCGTCTGCCAAAGCTTCGTTATAGCTGTGCATCAGCCAGGTGCGGATGATGCGGTGCACTTCTTGAGCCTGTTCGCCGGTGGCGGTACGGCCGGTACCGATCGCCCAGACCGGTTCATAAGCGATCATGATATCATCTGCATTGTAAAGACTTACATTACGCAGGCAGCCATTTAATTGTTCCAGAATCACCTTTTTGGTGTCGTCCGCATCCCGCTGCTCCAGGGTTTCACCCACGCAGAGGATGGGTCTCAAGCTATTATCCATCAACAGCAACAGCTTTTCCCGCACGATTTCATTGCTTTCGTTGTGCATTGCGCGGCGTTCGGAATGTCCCACAATGGAGTATTCCAGACCCAAAGAACTCAGCATCGCAGCCGATACTTCTCCGGTAAAGGCGCCTTCAGCATGGGCGCTCACGTCTTGTGCAGCTACTTGGACCGGGGTGTCGCTCAGCTCTCGCTGCATCAGGGCCAAAAAAGGATAGGCCGGAGCCAGGATGGGCAAAATCTTGCCCAAGTCTATTGTTTTCAAAGAACTTGCGATTGCTTTGCAAAAAGCTCGCACGTCTTCTAAATCTTTATACATCTTCCAATTACCAGCGATTACGATCTTACGCATTTCTCACCTCGAATCTTTTTTTACTTATCAAGCACCATATTGTAATTCGGCCAGATACGTCAAGAATTTTCGGGATTTCCACTTTTTCTGCCCAAAGCGATAGTGCTGAAAGCTATGATCTTGGGAAAATCCCGCAATTGCATTAATATATCTGCAGATCTTAGCTATAGGAGAAATGTATGCTAAAAAAAGCCCGACTTCAAGTGATCATGGAATTCGGCTCAAACTCTTTGAAAATCATGCAGAGCGCCAGCCCCAGAGCTCAGGCTTTGGTGGATTACCGTGTGCCTTTGCGTTTGGCCGCCCAGATTCTGCCCTCGGGAGATCTTTCGGAGCAGGCCATCCAGAGCATAATCTCCCAGATCCAAAAGCTGCACCGTGAATATGGCGAAAGCTCTGATCTTCGTTTATTTGGCACACAGGCCTTGCGCAGCGCCAGGAACCGGGAAGCCATAATAGAAAGAATCAAGCGAGAGACTTCTTACCAATTGCATATTCTCAGCGTTCAAGAAGAAGCAGAAGCGGCTTTCAAAGGCGTCAAAAGCGGGCTGAAACTGAGAGGCAAAGTCCTGTGCTTTGATCTGGGTGGGGCCAGCACGGAGCTCATCATCGGCAGCGGGGCAGGCATCTTGAAAAGCCTCAGTTTCCCCTTGGGAGCTGTGAACCTGAGCCGCTTGGTCAAGCATGAACCCATCGGCCTTTGTGAATACCATCTCTTGCAGGATGAGATCCAGAGGCAGTTGAAATTCAAATCCCCAAAATTCACCAGTCTCATCGGGACAGGAGGCGCCATTGTCACCTGCGCCATGGTGGCTTTGGGGCTGCCCCAGATGGATGAAAACAAAGTAAATTCCTTCCGGTTGCGTGCCTCTGAGCTTATGCGCCAGGTCCAGACCTATCGGGCTCTGAAGAGTAGTGATATCGCTAAAATTCCTGGGATGGATCCGTCGCGTGCAGACATCATCCTGCCCGCTTGTATGCTTATGCAGAGACTCATGGAGATCTGTGGCCAAGAGGAAATCATCACCAGCACCAAAGGGGTGCGGCACGGCTTGTAGGGGTTTTGGGCGAAAACCCTTTGACGCAGAGCCTTTCAGGTAGGGGTTTTGGGCGAAAACCCAGGTCCTGCGCATTATGCTCATCGCATTGTTTCGGGCGTTCGCCCAACGCCCCTACGGCATATCCCCAATCCTGTACATTCCGATGATCGCGTTGTTTGGTATGTGTTTCGGGCGAAAACCCTTTGACGTAGAGCCTTTCAGGTAGGGGTTTTGGGCGAAAACCCAGATCCCGCGCATTATGCTCATCGCATTGTTTCGGGCGTTCGCCCAACGCCCCTACGGCATATCCCCAATCCTGTACATTATGATGACCGGGGTGTTTGGTAGGGGTTTTGGGCGAAAACCCTTTGACGCAGAGCCTTTCAGGTATGTGTTTTGGGCTAAAACCCAGATCCCGCGCATTATGCTCATCGCATTGTTTCGGGCGTTCGCCCAACGCCCCTACGGTATCATATCCCAAATCCTGTACATTATGATGATCACGTTGTTTGGTAGGGGTTTTGGGCGAAAACCCAGGTCCTGCGCACCATGATCATCGGCATGTTTCGACACGAGACGGATCGAATCCAGCAAAGGTAACACCTTCCCTCTTCACCGAACTTGGGTTTAAAGGAACTTCGACTCGAGTTGACTCGAAACCTCAAGTCATCTCGAGTCAAAAACATGTTAAAAACAGGTCAAACGATCCAGCAAGGCAGCAATCTGGCAAAGGAGATCACCCCTCCACGGTATGATCTCCAAAATCAGCCTAGTGACCCCAAATAGCTGCCCACCACCTACAGGCCCTTATAGTCCTCTCTCCAAAGACAGACGAAGCACTACTTAGGTCTGCCAGCACTACGCCATAAGCGTGTGCCCTCAGTCTACAGACCCCGCGAGGCTCTCATCCCTTTGTACACCCAACCTTAAAACATATAGCCTACGGAACCTGCTATTATATAGAGCAGAAATTGAGCCAATATCTGTAGAACAGCACAACTGGCTGTTGAGCATAGAGATAAGGTGGTTTATTAAAAAACTGGCTGTGGTGAAATCTACCACAGCAGAGGGTGATTATGAGGGGAAAATGGAGAGTTTGTGGTATTATTTACGAGGCATTTCGATGCCCAGGGTGCTGAGTTTTTTCCAGAGGTTAGATTTATCCATCCTGAGATAAGCGGCTGTCTTGCTTATGTTTAAATCGTGTATTATGAGAGCCTGCTCCAGATAGGTGCGTTCGAAGTTCAGCACAATTTCACGGTAGGATAAAGACTCGATATCCTCCAAACCCTCCGTTGTGGTAAAATCTACCACAGTTAGGGTGTCACTTTGGGAAAAGACCAGGGCACGCTCCACTGTATTTTTCAGCTCACGCACATTACCGCGGTAGTTCTGTTCCAAAAGCCAGGCTGCGGCAGAAGGAGCCAGACCTTTGGGACTGACATGATTCCGGGCACAGAAGCTGTTGATGAAATGCCGACTGAGGGGGATGATGTCTTCCGGCCTTTGTCTGAGAGGCGGAACCTCGATCACGATGCTGCTGATACGATAGTAGAGATCATCTCGAAATTCGCCATCTTTGATTCTCTGGGGCAGATCCTGATTGGAAGCGCTGATGATCCGGGTATTTACTTTTTGGGGCTTGCCCCCCAGCTTTTGGATTTCCTGTTCCGAGATGGCACGCAGCAGCTTAGCCTGTTCGAGCATGGGCAATTCGCTGATTTCATCCAATAATATACTGGAATTTTCCGCGTGTTCAAAATAGCCTTTGCGCATGCCCACGGCTCCGGTGAAAGCACCTTTTTCATAGCCAAAGACTTCTGCTTCAAAGAGTTCGTGTGGGATGGAGGCACAATTCACGATCACCATTTCCTTGTCGCCGTCATCTGAGAGCCTGTGAATAGCCCGAGCGACAAGTTCTTTGCCCACACCGGTTTCCCCGGAAATGAGTACGGGGGTATCGAATTTGGAGGCTTGAATAATGGCGTCATAGAGCTTGTGCATGGGGGCAGAGCTGCCAACCATGCCGATGGATGATACTTGCAGACTGCGCAGATCTCGTTGCATGATAATGTTTTCGCTGAGGCAGGAAAGCCGGATAAAAAGATGGTCTTTGGCAATGGGTTTTTCGATGAAGTCATTGGCTCCGTATTTGATGGCATTCACCGCATCCGGAATGTGCCCGGAGCCGGAAATCATCAAAATAGACATCTTGGGAAAAGCCGCACGGGCCTCTTCCAGCATGGCAAAGCCGTCTTGCAAAGCGGGAAAACACATGTCCTGCATCACCAAATCAAACTCTTTTGCGTTCAACAAAGCGCGCGCCTCTTCGCAAGTGCTGGCGGTATCCACCAGGTAGCCCTGAGAACGGATCAAATCCGCAGTGAGACGGCAAAACATGTAGTCGTCATCGGCGATCAGGATTCTGATCTTAGTCATCATGCTCTCCTTTTAGCCAAAGCGAAACTGTGGTGCCCAGACCCTCTTCGCTGTGTATTTCAAAGATACCCCCCATGGAATCGAGGATCTTGCGGGTTTCGGGAATGCCGATTCCGGTGCCAAACTGATTGGTAGTAAAGAAGGGTTTGAAGATGTCATCCATGTATTTGGCAGGTATGCCTTTGCCGCTGTCTTCCAGCTCCACCAGGATGCTGCGTCCGGTTTTCGGACTTTTGCCGGGAGGGAAGGCTGTGATGGTGATTTGCAGGTTTCCCCCGGTCGGCATGGCTTCGGTGGCGTTGTTTATGGTATTGACCAGAGCCTCTTCAAAGCGAATGGGCTCGATGCGGGTGTGGATGGAATCGAGTTTATAATTCTTGATCAGAAACACATTATCCGGGATTCTTACCTGGTTCAAAGCATGCTCTATGGAGGGGACCAGGTCCTGCAGTTTCAGCTCATAATCCCGCATTTCGGTAAAGCGCTGGAAAGCGTGGGTAAAGATGCGGATCTTCTCGATCTCGCTTTTGGCCATTTCCAAATACTCTTTATGTGCTTCATTTTCGGTGGATTCCAGAGGGTCCAAAGCCAGGATCACATTGGTGATATGCCGGCGCACGTGATGCGACAAACGGCGGGCAGTTTCAGCCCATTCCAGGCTCTGTTCCTCCCCATCATGAAGGAGACTGAACAGACAGATCAAATAGCTGCTTCTCACGCCTTTGAATCTTTCCACGTGCACACGCATCGTTCTCCCCGCAATCTGCACCTGGCTGTCTTCATATTCTATCCATTTGCTACGAAAACTTTTCAGAGCATTGGACAAAGCCGGCAAGCTATCCTCAAGATATTTGAGATTGGCGTGGGGATTGTGCTCCAGAATCAAGGTTATGGCAGCTTTATTGATGTCTGATATCCTGCCCTTGCGCGAGACAAAGATCAGCCCTTCTTCCAATTGATTGACGCTCTCCACAAAGATCTTTCTCTGCTGTTTTAGCAAGATAAGAACATAGACCAGCAAGATCAGTAAAGCCAGGCTGATCAGAGGATAATATATCTTCAACTGCTGGTAAATATAGCTGCTAATCGGGATCGAATCCAAAGAATAAAGCATGAGAGTCTGCCGGGACATGACCGCAATTTGACGCTCGTTACCCCTACCGTTGTCAATCACTTCCAGCCAAAAATCCCGTTTGTCCGGGAATGGATTTCCCAGTCTGGCCAGCTCTTTAAAATTGTGATTTAGTACCACGATTTCATCTTTGTTGCTCAGAGCAATGATCGATTTGTATCCCTTTTGTTTGATATCCGCTATGGCCAATACAGCTTTGATATTGGGCGTTTTGCGCGGGGTAATATCCACCAGATGCTTGTCATACAGCATCAGTCCTTGCAGATTGTCGTTGATCACCAGGTAGTAATTTGCGGAGTTGTCCAGCCTCTGCAGACAGTAAACTGCGGGATTGAACTCCAGAGTATTGGGCAGATTCAATTCCTTGATTCTTTTGAGCTGACCTGAGGCATAGCTCAGGCGCAGGATCATATCCGCATCGGTATCTGCACCCTGAGTGCTGATGCGCGCGTAAATGTCCGGAAGGCCGTCCTGATCCACATCCCGGATCTGCAGCTTGGTATCTCCCAGGCCCACAAAGATCTTGTGCTGGCTCACGAGCTTACCCCGAGGATCTACTATTGTGATGTGCCCACTATTGTCATCTAAACCGTGCATAGTGTCCAGGGTGTTGTTAAGAGCGAGATTGGCAAAGATGAATTCGCGCTTGCCATCATTGTCCAAATCCTCAAAATGCAGACTGGTGAGATTGCAAGGAGTGCGGAAAAACCATTTCAAAGCGCCTGTTTCAAAATCGAAAGCTATTAACCCGCGCGGGTTTACGCTATAGTCATCCAGAGCCAGACAGACCAAATCAAGCTTACCATCATCATCGATATCGTCCAAAAACTGCGGGAGAAAATGCGCGGACCATTGATAAGCTTCCACATCCATAAGATCATCGTCCCGGGGATAGGGCTCAAAGCCCTTCATTTCACGCTTTAGCGGCAGCTCCCAGGTATATTGGGCGGCGTGTAAATATAGGTTTTTGCCATCATTGAAGCAGTAGAAGAGCCAAGAGCTGTTGTCGGTGGGATCGGCCAGAACTTTCAGACAAGAGATCTTGCCTTCGGAGATATTGATCTGAGAGATGGCTTTGCCATGCAGGTTTTGAAGCATTACGTAGCTTCCTGTGCCTTGAGCATGCGCAGTGATGAGCAGAGGCTTGCCGTCTGCTCTGAGGTCCGCAAAAATAGGCAGTGCTGTGGTGTCTGCAAAACGGTATGAGGATTGCAGCTTGAGCTCATGAGTGTGGAACTGGCCCACTTTCTGACAGGAGCTCAGGCAGAGCATCAGCAAGATAAAGAAAGCAAGGCTCAGGAACGCTTTCATCTGCCCTTTCATGATTCAGCCTTGATCTGAGCGTAGCCCTGGCTGTAGCCTTCCTTTTGGTGATTCATGCCCTTCATGCTATTCATGGTCAAAAGAGCGGTAAAAACGTTAAAAAAAACAAAAAACAGAGAAGACCTCTTCTTCATTGGAACCTCACATTTATAGTTAAAGCAAGAATTGCCAACCATGGTAATACCGTCAAGATAAAATGTTTCAGGGCCATTGCTTTTTCGCTTTTGCTGCGCTGAGCAGGGCTTTGGGGATGATGGAATATCGGGCACAAAAAAGAGGCCAGGGATATTCTCCCCAGCCCCGTATGTTTATAAGGGTTAATTACTTATTAGTGTTTCTCTTTGCAGAGTTCGATCAAAACTCCATTGGTGGACTTGGGATGCAGGAAAGCGATGTCGGCCTGGTGCGCACCAGCTCTGGGCTCTTTATCGATCAGGCGTACGCCTTGTGCTTCGATATCTTTCAGAGCCTGTGGAAGATCGTCCACAGCAAAGGCCAGATGTTGGATGCCTTCCCCTTTCTTTTCGATGAACTTCGCCACGGGGCTATCTTCGGAAGTAGGCTCAAGGAGCTCTATCCGGGTATCGCCACAGGGCAGAAAGGCTACCCGCACCATTTGCGAAGGAACTTCTTCGATCGCTTCCAGTTTGAGGCCCAGCTTTTCGTAAAAAGCTATGCCTTCTTCCAGGTTTTTCACTGCGATGCCGATGTGTGATATCTTCTTTACCACTTGCTGCTCCTATTTACCGTATTCTTCAGCGAGCTTAAAGCCCAGCTTCATCGCCTTGATGTTCAAATCCACAAAAGAGGGTTTGACGGATAGTGCGATAGAGGCTTCCAGCGATTTATCACTTACGATGCCGGTGATCTTGGTCAAAAAGGCCACCGAGAGCACGTTTGTGGAAATTGCCGAGCCCAATTCGCTCTGAGCGATGTCTGTAAAGGGCAGCTCATAGGTATTGTCTGCAGCCAGAGCCAGGTTCTTCACGAAGGTGGTGTCTATGATCAGGATGCCATCATCCCTGAGATCAAAGAGGTATTTATCACAGGCTTCCTGAGTGAGTGCCAGCAGGCAGTTGAAGTTTGTGGCTTCCGGGAAGAAGATATCGCGATCGCTGATGATCACATCAGCACGGGAATATCCACCCCGGGATTCCGGGCCATAACTTTGGGTCTGAGTCACCTTATGATTGTCCAGCACAGCAGCGCGGGCCAGGATGATTCCACCCAGAATGAGGCCTTGGCC
>Ga0265295_1003059_pt1 | contig 25082 bp, 15 predicted proteins | sample Munlansysbiofilm_FD_192503 | JGI IMG/M metagenome (GOLD analysis project Ga0265295, IMG submission 192503) | Leachate microbial communities from a municipal landfill in Southern Ontario, Canada - Methane capture system biofilm | ecosystem: Engineered > Solid waste > Landfill > Unclassified ... | reverse complement strand
TAATCCTAGGGAAAAAGGGCTACACCGCCGATTACCTGTACCGCCATATCCAAAGAAGTTCCTAGCTGCAAGGTATTTAGGGCATAAAAAAAGATCGAGGGATACTCGATCTTTTCTATGTTATGATTTTGCATTAAGCTGCAATATGGCTGAGGTTAAATGTCGATGTTGGCATACTTTGCATGCTTCTCAATAAACTCTCGGCGGGGAGGAACCTCATCGCCCATGAGCATCGAGAATATTCTATCGGCTTCGGCAGCGCTGGCAATGGTTACCCTTCTGAGTTTCCTCGTCTCGGGGTTCATGGTGGTGTCCCACAGCTGCTCTGCATTCATCTCTCCCAAACCCTTGTATCTTTGGATATGCACAGAGCCCTCTTTACCCTTGCCAATCTCCTCAATGGCTTGGTTCCTCTCCTCCTCGCTCCAGCAGTAACGCTCATCTTTACCCCTTTTGATAAGGTAAAGAGGTGGTGTTGCAATGTATAGGAAGCCCCCGTTGATTAGATCGTTCATATAGCGGAAGAAGAAGGTCATGATAAGGGTTGCAATGTGGCTACCGTCTACATCGGCATCGGTCATGATTATCACCTTGTGATACCTTATCTTTTCAAGATTTAACGCCTTGCTGTCCTCTTCGGTACCAATGGATACACCAAGTGCCGTGAACATATTCTTAATCTCCTCGTTCTCGAAGATTTTGTGCTGCATGGCCTTCTCGACGTTTAGGATTTTACCTCGCAGCGGCATGATTGCCTGAAACCGACGGTCACGACCTTGCTTGGCTGTTCCACCTGCTGAGTCACCCTCCACAAGGAATAGCTCGGTTTGGGCAGGATCTTTTTCGGAGCAATCAGAAAGTTTGCCGGGTAGGCCAGAGCCAGAGAGAACCGTTTTTCGCTGCACCAGTTCCCTTGCTTTTCTGGCTGCATGACGAGCCTGAGCGGCTAGAATTACTTTCTGAACTATGCTACGGGCATCCTTAGGATTTTCCTCTAGGTAGTTGCTTAGGGCTTCACTTACAGCCTGATCGACGGCGAGGCTAACCTCGGAGTTCCCAAGCTTGGTTTTGGTTTGCCCTTCGAACTGAGGTTCGGCTACCTTTACTGAGATGATTGCGGTGAGCCCTTCCCTAAAGTCATCGCCACTAATGTCGAACTTAAGCTTCGAGAGCATCCCCGATTCATCGGCGTACTTCTTTAGGGTTCGGGTTAGCGCCCTTCTGAAACCGGTGAGGTGGGTGCCCCCCTCAATGGTATTGATATTGTTTACGTACGAGTGAATGTTTTCGGAGAACGAGGTGTTGTACTGCATGGCCACCTCAACGGGGACATCGTTTTTGTTCGATTCGATGTGTATTGTTGTTTCTATGAGCGATTCGCGGGTGGCATCAAGAAACTCAACAAATTCTTTCAATCCCTCTTCGGAGTAAAACTCTTCGTAACGGAACTTACCACCATTACCGTTTTCTTCCAATTCACGTTTGTCGGTAATGCTTAGTCGTACCCCTTTGTTAAGGAATGCCAGCTCTCGAAGCCGTGAAGCTAGGATCTCGAAGCTGTAATCGGTTGATTGGGTAAATATGGTATCGTCGGGGAGGAAGGTTATCCTTGTTCCCGACTTGTCGGTTTCGCCAATTTGTTCCACTGGAGCTAGGGGTACTCCTTTGCTATACTCCTGTTTCCAAACTTTGCCATCGCGATAAACCTCTGCTATAAGCACTTTGGAAAGGGCATTTACGCATGATACACCTACACCGTGCAATCCACCTGACACTTTATAGGATCCCTTGTCGAATTTTCCGCCAGCGTGAAGCACTGTCATAACCACTTCAAGGGCCGATTTTTTTTCTTTCTCATGGTAATCCACTGGGATACCACGACCGTCATCGGTTACGGTAATGGAGCCATCCTCATTTATGTCTACCTCAATATTTGAGCAATATCCACCAAGGGCTTCGTCAATTGAGTTGTCAACCACCTCGTAAACTAGGTGATGCAAACCTCTACTACCGGTATCGCCAATGTACATCGAAGGGCGCTTGCGCACGGCATCAAGACCCTCAAGAACTTGAATGCTTTCGGCAGAGTACTGCTTGCCCTCGATAATTGGGCCATTTACCAACTTCTCGTTTTCTAAATTATCCATATAAAATTGAATTCAAATAATAATGAGCAGACCTAATAATAAAGTCGCTGAAAATCAATAATTTTAGTTGATCAGAAAAATACTTTCAAAGATAGCAATAATATTAAAAAATCCCCCATTTGGGGAGATTTTTTTGAGCTAAATATTCGGCTTTAAATATCAGTAAATCAATTATATACAAAGGGGTGCTGTGAGTATTGATAAAGTGTAAACTTATTGTGAATTAGCTGTCTAAAATGCATAGGAAATACCTCCGCGCATATTGAACCCTTGTGTAGGGTATAAGTACCAGTGATGGTATCTGTTAGCGGTAATATTATTGAAGTTTAGGAATGCTGACATCCTTTTATTCAATCGGTATTCGAATCCGAGGTTAAGGTCCACAATTCCATCAATTTTATGTATATCTCCGTTTACTCCAAGAGCATTTCTTTCGCCCTCTAGGTAAAGTCCAGCGTTCACTACTATTTTATTCCTTAGGTTGTACGATAGTGTCGCTCTCCCGGCATAGCTGGGTTTATGCCAAGGTTTCTCCAAATCGTTCATTTCGTAACCATTATACTCGGCTTGTAATGCAAGTTTTAGTGATGTGGTTGGAGCAATGGTTAGCTCCCCAATAAAATGGGTATGCTGAATGTTGTCGTAAACCACATCAAACCTATTGCTAAGGAACTGGTTGGTGGGGTCTACAATGTTAACGAAGAAGTAGGCGCTGTCGATAAGCGAGTAGCTTCCTGAGATATTGTAGGCTACCCGTGGGCTCAGATTTCCTTTTATGCCCCCTTTAATGATAAATTTGTGGCTTGTATTGGCCACCTCAATGCCGGGTTGAGCCCATGGGTTTTCGGTAAGTATTTGGGCATAGTAATTATTTTTGAGGTAGCCATTGAATTGAAAGTATGGGATAAGGTAATTGCCAATAATATCGTACGATAGCAAGGCAATGGGGTAGAAATGTGTTTTTGTCCCCCACTCGTTAATCTCAATGGTTGTGGAAACTCCGGCCTGTGTTCTCCATTGCTTCCCAAATAGGCCAATCCATGGTGCAAAGTTGATAAGGGTTTGGTTTGCTTGAGCAAGATTAAACTCCCCAGAATGATGCCTAACGCTGAGGCTAGCACCAACCTTTTCAATCTTAAAGAACTTGTCGAAGCTGGCTTTTAGCTCAAGGGTATTCTGGCTATTCGAGAACTTATCGGCAAAGCTTGTAAACCTTGCATTAATCATATGGTTTAGATGCGACGAATCGCTGTGTGTTGAGTAGTAGTTAAGCCCAATGTTAAATTGCTGCTGTTTCTGTCTCTCTATTTCCGATGCGATTGGCAATGCTGCCAGAGTAGTATCGTGTCCATAGAAACCATATGCATAGTTGGTGAAATCGATGCCTCCATCGAGTACCGATTTTTTGAAGATCTTTTTGCCAAATGTAGCTATGCCAAAGTGATGAAAATCTCCATCAACCTTCTCGTCGTTGTCGAGCTTAATATTCCCGAACGAGCCGTTATACTTTAGCGATGCGCCATAGGAGTGGTCTTTTTGTCGTGTGCTTGAGTAGTGAATTTCGGCAAGTGGAGAGGCATAGTTTCCAAATCCCACTTTGGCGTAGCCCCAGCTAGCGCGGGTAAGTGGTTCGGCAACCATCCTGGCAGGCGATATGAAGTTTACAGGGAAATCGACCGTTACAGGCCTAAGGGTTAGGTTGTATGAGAAAGTAGGGGTGACCCGTATAGTATCCTCAACCTGAGGGAGCATATTAAGTTTAAAAGCATCGGAGATGCTCGGCTCGTAGGGTCTAACAACTTGTACCTGCTGCGTTAGCTTGTCTTGCTGTCCAAACACATTACCACAACTAACAAGTGTGATAAATACTCCCATTATGATTGTTGCTACTCTATTTTGCATAATCCTTTGCTTACTTAATTACAGAAATGTACAATAAACTGCTAATTGTTTACCTATTCCATTGCAGCTGAATGGTATCGTCCTTGCTCCCCTGTTGCTTCTCTTTTTCCTTAATAATTAGTTGGGTTAAAAGTTTTGACGCTTCATCAATAACCCCATCATTGGTCTCGGTGTAGCCATCAATTACGCTTTGGAGGGTGGCCTTGGCTTGGAAAAAATCGTCGCGCTTGGCGTATATTTCGGCAAGGATTATAAAGCTTTTGGCCAGCCAGAACTGATGAGGAGTATTACGCTCTGCAAAGCTGAATACTTCAATTTCGGCTTTATTAAGATCTCCAGAGTCGAAATATATTCTAACCATTCTATACTTAGCCTCGGCTCCCTCTTGGGTTTTCAGGTTGCTTGAGATATGGGCAAACTCATCGAATGCCTCGGTGGTTCTATTGAGCTCAAGCAGCGATTTTGCTTTGGCAAAGCGAGCCTCTCGCTCAATCTCGGCGGGTAGCTTATCGGTAATTAGCACCTTGTTGGCGGCTTCAACCACCTCGCTGTGCCTTTCTAAAAACTTTGCAGTTCGTAGCATTCCAACCCTGGCCTCCAGCAAGCTCGATTTGAGATCGGCAAGGGTCTCTAGGAGTTTGAAAACCTCGTAGGCATCGGCATACTTCTTTTGCTGCATATATATTGCCGATGAGGCCAGGAGGGTTTGCTCGGTGAATGGATTTTTCTGCCTTTGTATTACCTGCGAGTACGATTCTAACGCCTGGTCGAGCTTACCGTTGCGATGAAGACAGTCGGCCATATAGAAATGGGCATTCAGGACAAAACTTCCCCGGGGAAATTCATCGATGTACTTTGATAGATTTTGAATAGCCTTTTCGCAATCACCCGACATGTATATTCTTTCCGCCGACATGTACGACAGAGAGTCTTTCTCGGCCATGCTCACATTGCCTAGGCTGCCCAGGCTTGAGGCATAGGTGAAATATTCGTCAACATTACCCATATCAACATAAATGTTTCGAATACCAACCAACGCATTTTTTGCCTCTGCGGAGCCAGGGAACTCCTCTACAACCCTTTTGTAGTATTGCATTGCTTTATCAGATTCTTCCCTATTGTAGGCTGCAATGCCAAGCTGTACCAGTGCGCGCACAAAGTATGAACTACCCGGAAAATCTTGCTGAATGCGAGTGTAGTGCTTAACAGCTTCTTGGGGTTGATTAAGGGCAAGGTAGGTTTCGGCAAGTTCGAAAAGGGCATCGTCGGTGTAGTTTGAGTTCGGGTACTTATTAACAAGCCCCAGCAGCTCCTCAATTTTTTTCTCTGGCCTGTCTACCAAGCCAAAGGCAATTCCACGTTGTAGAATGGCGTAATCAACATCTATGGTATTGGTGTTTATGGCATTTTCGTAGTAGTCTAGCGCCACCCAATACCTGCGTTGAATAAAGTAAGAGTCGGCAATTCTATTGAAGGCATCGCCAAGAAACTGGCTCTTGCTCTTGCTGGTAAGGGTGGTGTATTTTCGGAACCAAACTACGGCATCGTCATAATTTTTAAGCTTAAAATGGGCGTAGCCCAGGTTATAGTGAGCTAAATGATATTCGGGCAGATCGAAGGCGCCGGGGGAAAGCAGGAACTGATCGTAGTCGTTAGCTGCCTTTCGAAAGTCCTCAAGCCTATAGTACGATTCTCCTCGCCAGTATAGGCTTAGCGCTAGGAGCCTGTCGCTAAATTCTGGGTATTTCAGCGAGAGGGTAAACTTTTCGGCTGCCTCCTCAAAGTTAAGGTTTTGGAAGAGTTCAATGCCTCTATAAAAGGCAACCCGTTGGTATGCGCGTCTTATTGAGGCATCTTTGTTCACAATTTTATCAAGCGATTCTAAGGCTTGCCTATAGTTTTTTGTATTTGTGTAGGCTAAAACCAGGTAGTTGTATGCTTCGTCTATCCTCGGGCTGTTTGGGAATAGCTGAATATACAGTTGGAATGCTTCAATTGCCTCGTTAAATGGGTTGTATAGCGTTTCGTAGGTAATTTTAGCAAAATTAAAAAGTGCATCCTCTTTAATGTCGAGATCAAAATCGGTTTTGGAAGCCATGGAGAATGCCTGGCGTGCTTTCGCTTTTTGGTCGAGCTTAAGGTAGCAGTCGGCCAAATGGTAGTATGCGTTTTGGCTTAGCGTATCCTCCTCGGTGGGGACACGTTCGAGGTATTTAACAGCCTCATCGAAGCGGTAATTCCTGTAGTAGATAAATCCAACCAGGTAGTTATCCTCGCGGGTGAGCGAGCTGGCCTTTTCGATAAATTGTTCAATGTAGGGTATCGCTTTTTCGTACTGCCTAAGCCGGTAGTACGATTCAGCAATCAGGCGGGCAATTTCAGGTGCACGGCGGGCGTTGGCCGACTCAAGAACGGGTGGTGCGTATTCAATTACCTTGCTGTATTGTCTTTGGAGATAGTAGATTTGGGTAATGTAGTATGGAACAAGGGGGGCAAAGGTTTCATCGCTACTTAGCTTTTCAAACCCCCTGAGGGCGGTTGCGTAGTTTTTTTGGTCGTAGGCAATGTGGGAGTAGTAATAGGTGGCGGGTGCTGCATACTTGTTGTGGGTATCTTTTACCTCAAAGAAAGCCCGTCCGGCCAGGTCTAAATTTTCGAGCATAAAGTGGCTGTACCCCAACTTGAACAGCAACTCAGCTTTCTGCTCGGAGTCGAGGCCGTTGCGGTTGGTTTCACCAAACCAGTATAATGCATCCTTGTATTTACGTTCACGATACCGGAGCTTGGCTAGTTCGAAATATCCTTGGTTAACTTTTTGGTTGTCGGGGTAGCTATTGATAAAGGTGCGCATGAGGTACTCGGCATCCTCGTTAAAAAGCTCAATGGCGCATAAGGCAGCATAAAACTCGGCCTCGCCCTTAATGTGCAGCTCATTTTTATTGGCGTGTTTCGATGCAAGCTCGAACTGTTTTTGAGCCGATGCAAAATTTCCCTTTTCGTAAAGATCGATACCGTTGCGTAGGAACTTATCGGGGTGCGTATGATGAATTGTTTCTTGAGCCATTGCACCACAGCCTATTGCTATTAGTGTAGCTGCGGCAAATACTCGTAACGATTTTGCAAACATAGTTTTGTGCTTAATTTTCGTGTAAAAATACAAATAATGCACCTAAGGTGCTGCCATTGCCCTTGCTTTATATCAACATCAAACTGTTAATAACTTCAAATTATTGTATATCCACTGCCTCTACTGATTTTATGCTGTTGAATTAACATTTTTTGACCTTGCGTTGTTGTTAGGGTTGGTATGGGTATATTTGTATTACTTTTTAAATAAAACCATTTTTATGAATAACCTAATTGCAACGGTAGATAAAAACGATAGGGTTACCGGATACGATGAGAAGCAGAAGGTGCATGTTGAGGGGCTGCTGCACAGGGCTTTTTCAATATTTATATTCAACTCGGCAGGTGAGCTTATGATGCACCAACGTGCCCTTAGGAAGTATCACTCTCCTGGATTGTGGACAAATACTTGCTGCAGCCATTTGCCCGAGGGGTTGGATATGGAGCAAGCCACTCACCTGCGATTGATGGAGGAGATGGGGTTTGATGCTGAGCTAAAATTTGTTGAAAAGTTTCATTATCGAATTGATTTTGATAATGGACTAACCGAGAACGAGATAGACCATATATACATTGGTTTTTTCGATGGTGATCCTAAACCCGATGCCGATGAGGTGGAGAGCTACGCGTGGATGACCCTACCCAATCTAAAAGCGGATATTGAAGCAAATCCGCAGAAGTACACCTACTGGTTAAAACATATCATGGAGTACTACTACAGCGAGCTGTGCGATGCTCTTGCCAAGCACCAAAAGGCCTAAAGGGTTAGGTAGGAATGTGGTAACTACAGCTTAACGGTACGTAACCTAAGGCTGTTGCTAACTACCGAAACCGAGCTGAGTGCCATAGCCATACCGGCTATCATGGGGTCGAACTGAAAACCAATGAATGGGTATAGGATTCCCGCTGCCAATGGTATACCTACGATGTTGTAAATAAATGCCCAGAATAGGTTTTGCCTCACTGTTCGCATGGTAAGCTTCGAGAGCCTAATGGCTGTTGCTATATGGGTTAGGTCAGAGGTGATGAGCGTAATTTTGGCAACATCCATTGCAATATCGGATCCCTTGCCCATGGCAATGCTAACATCGGCAAGGGCTAGAGCGTGTGAATCGTTTATGCCATCGCCCACCATGCCAACAACCTTACCCTGTGCCTGAAGCCTCTCGATAAATTCTGCCTTTTCATGCGGTAGCAACGATGCTTTGAAATGGCTAATTCCAACTTGATTGGCTACAATCATAGCCGTTTGCTCATTATCACCGGTTAGCATAATGGGTTCAACACCTAACGCCTTTAGCCTTTCAATGGCAACAACCGATGATTCCTTAACCTTATCGGCAATGGAGATAAGGGCTATTACCCCTTGCCTATTGGCAAAATGCATGGCGGTTTGCCCCTTTTCGCTCCACAGCTTAACCTCGTTGGCAATGTGCTGAGATACATGGATGTTGAATTTATCAAGCAGCTTACTATTGCCCACAAAGAACTCCTCGTTGTTGATTGTGGCCATAACACCCATTCCGGCATGAGCCTCAAACCTATCAACAGCCATATTTTGGGTGTTATCATCTAGTAGATGATTCACAATAGCCTCGGCTAATGGGTGTTCCGACTGGCGCTCGATGGATAGAAGTATAGTTTTGAAATGATTAGATGGGTCATCGATATACCATTGTATATGTGTAACGGCTGGTTTGCCCTCTGTTATAGTTCCAGTTTTGTCGAGCACAATGGTGGATAGTTTGTGCGCAGTTTCTAGGCTTTGGGCATCCTTTATTAGGATGTTTTTTTCGGCACCCTTACCCATACCTACCATTATGGCAGTTGGTGTTGCAAGGCCAAGGGCACAGGGGCAGGCAATGGCTAGTACTGTTACTAGTGCAACAATACCCTGAACAACCCCTTGGCTGCCTCCAAAAACCGCCCATACACCAAAGCTAGTAAGGGCAATGGCCATAACTATGGGCACAAAAATACCAGCAACCTTGTCGGCTAACTTTTGCACTGGGGCTTTAGATCCTTGTGCCTCTTCCACCATCTTTACAATTCTACTCAACACGGTTTCAGACCCAACCTGTTCGGCAAGTATGGTTAGCGATCCCTTTTGGTTGGCAGTTCCAGCGTAAACCTTATCGCCTTTCAACTTCTCAACCGGTAAGGGTTCGCCAGTAATTGAGCTCTCATCGATAAACGAAACCCCCTCGGTAACTACACCGTCAACCGGTACCCTACCGCCTGGCTTAACAAGTACCAGCTGCCCAATCTGCAGATCGGAAATGTTGATTTCCCTTAGATTATTATTCTCGATAACGGTAACCGTGCTGGGTTGTAAGCCCATCAATTTTCGAATGGATGATGAGGTTTTTCCCTTGGCACGTTCCTCGAGCCATTTCCCAAGCAGAATAAATGTGATGATCACTGATGCAGACTCGAAGTAAACGTGTGGTTCAATGCCCCTGTTGAGCAGAAAGTTAGGGTTAAACGTGTTGAAAACGCTGAATATAAAGGCAATGCCGGTACTAAGGGCAACCAGCGTGTCCATATTGGCTTTGAAGTGAGCTGCTTGTTTCCATGCATTGATAAAGAACCCACGGCCAAACCAAAAAATTATGGGTATAGAGAGTACAAGGGAGATAATGGGGGAGTAGTCCCAATGCATAAAGAACATACCCAAGGTAAACACTGGAAGGGTGAGGATTCCGGCCCATATTGTTCTTGCTCGCATTCTTGCAGATTCCTGCTGGCGTATTTTCTCCGTTGCCATTAGGTTGTGTTCGTTATCAATCAGAAGGTCATAACCAACAGATCGAATTGCTTGTTGCAGGGCCTTTGGTGAGGTCAGCTTCGGATCGAAGCTGACCCAAGCCGTTTGATTCGCAAGGTTAACCCCAGCGTCAGCAACACCCTCATGACTTTTAAGCATACTTTCCACGCTCGACGAGCATCCAGCGCATGACATCCCGGTTACAGGATAAATATGTTTTTCTGTTTTCACGTAGTCAGGTTTATTGGTAGAACAATGTTTGTTGTATTATGTTAACTGCTTAGCATGCAAAGTTAGCGTATAGTGGAGCAGAAAAATTTAGGTAAATGTATCTAATTGAGGAGGTAAACTCAATCTGCGGGTATAACTTGTGTTGATTGGCTTTTTTAATAGCCACGCTTCATTTTCACATCAATGGGTTAATGAGTGTTAAAACTGTTAAAACTATATTTGTTGATTTGGTTTTCTGAATTACCTTTGCAAAGTTTAAAAACACTTTGATGTAATTAAAAGTAAATACAACACCTGAAAGGCAAAGGGTTGGCATAGCATTTGCTAAATAAATGACTGTTTTAAAGGAAAATTTGATTTCAAAATTTCAACAAATTTAAAGTTGCCTAATATGTCAGTATCAGAGATTTATAGTAAGGTGAAGTGGTTATTGCTAATGAATTTTAATGTAAAAGATATTGTAAATTATTATAATGCCGATTTGAAAAATGACCTGGGCATGGATGGTTGGGATGTTAATATGTTGCTTTACCTGGTTGAGAGTAATTTTAATGTTAGGTTCAATAATGGGACAGAGAAAGACCTTGTTCGGTTAGATCAGCTTGTATCGTTGGTTTACGAAGCGAACAAGTCCTCCAATAAGCTCAGGCAAATTGCCTAATTTCTTATTCTACCAGCAGCCTTAAGTTGTTACTCATGAACCTTTCGGGTATCATTCCTCCGGTAATTTGTTACTTCTTCCGTTTTGTTGGTAATACCATCGCATGGCGTTCTCTAAGCCAAATTGGCAGAGTGCACTTGCAAGCTCATTGAATGTAATTCTTATTTGAAATAATGTGCCTCGCAGAATTTTAAGTTTTTTTTTGATTAATGTGTTGCTGTTGTTGCCCTATGCTGATATGTTAAATACATTTAAAACATAAAAACTATATTAGTTTAATTGGTTTTGGCGTGTATCTTTGCATCTTGAAAATTTTAGATAGACTATGGACGTAAAAGAAAGAATATTGATGGGGGCTGCAGAGCTATTCCTAAAGGTGGGTGTCCGAAGGGTAACTATGGATCAGCTCGCCTCATCTTTGGGGATATCAAAAAGAACCATTTACGAAGTTTTTAGCAATAAGGATGAGATTCTGAAGGAAACTATTCTGAGACACATCAATCAGCGAAGAGATAATACGGAGCGTTTGTTGCAAGAGTCGGAAACTGCTCTACATTTCTTCATTTCTATACTTAATCAGGGTATTGAAAATCTAAAAGCGGTTAATCCTCAATTTGTGAATGAGGTGAGAGTTTACTACCCATCCATATGGTCGACGATAATTTGTGCAAGTCAAGATTATAAAATCTTTCAAACCATTAAGATAATCCAAAGAGGTATAATCGAGGGTGTTTTTCGTGATGATATGGATGTAACCATAGTTTCAAAGTTCATTGTTGAGGCGATATCAATTTTGGTAAACCAAGATATCTTTTCAGCCCATATTTATGCACCATCCAAGCTGTACCACGATTCGATAATTACCCTCGTTCGCGGTATTTGTACGATAAAAGGTATTGAGATGCTCGAAAATGAGATGAATAGCAGAATTAATAATTAATAATAAATTGTAAATATGTTTAATCACATTGGTTTTAAAATCCTAATTATTGGTCTTGCCCCGTTACTGCTTGGAGTGTCCAGTGCACATGGGCAAGATACCCTAAGGCTAAACCTTGACAAAGCCTTGGAGATTGCATTGTCGGAGAATCCAACCATAAAGCTGGCCGACAAGGAGATTGAGCGCACGCAGTACTACAGGCGTGAGATGCTGGGTGGGTTTTACCCCAGCCTAAGCGGTAGCGCCCAGTACATGAGAAACATTGAGCCACAGGTGATTTTTATGCCCGAGGGGGTGTTTGGGCCTGGTACAGGTGGCCCCATGAAGATTGGTTTCGACAATAGCTATACAGCTGGATTATCCTTATCGGTGCCGCTTGTGGCCCCATCGCTCTTCAAAATGCTTCGAATATCCGAAACTGATATCGAGATTGCCTTGGAAAAGTCACGGGAGTCGAAGCTGAATATGGCGAGCGAGGTGAAAAAAGCCTTCTACAACCTACTTTTGGCCCAGAATTCATACGATGTGATGAGCATGAGTATGGAGAATGCACAGAAAAACTTGCAGAATATTAAAAACCTATATAGCCAGGGCTTAGTTGCCGAGTACGATGTAATAAGAAGCGAGGTGCAGGTTCGAAACCTTAACCCAACCTTTGTTCAGGCCGAGAATGCAGTTAACCTATCGGCTATGATGCTGAAAATTTTGCTGGGCGTTGGAACAGATTTGGAACTTGTAATTGAGGGTGACCTCTCTGATTACGAAGACGAGCTAGCGCAAGGCATACCGGGCAAATCCCTCATGCTAAACCAAAACACTACCCTACGCCAGCTAGAGCTACAGGAACTTAAGCTAAGCCAACAGTTTCAGCTAGTTAGAACCACCCGCATGCCCATGCTGGCAGCGTTTGGTAACTATCAGTACCTATCGCAGGCAAACGATTTTAAATTCGCCGATTACAACTGGGTAAGCACCAATATGGTGGGGTTACAGCTACAGGTTCCAATATTTCAGGGTTTTACCAACAAGTATAAGGAGCAGCAGATTTTGGTGGGGATCGATCAGCTAAAAATACAGCGCGATTACCTAAACCAAAACCTTACCCTACAGGCTCGTAACGCTATAACTAGCATGATGCGTGCCGCCGAACAAATTAGCTCAAGCAAGGAGGGTATAGCACAGGCAGAGCGTGGCTACAGCATTGCCCAAACACGCTACAGCACTGGAAGCGGAACAATACTTGAGCTGAACGATGCCGAGGTTTCGCTTACACAGGCAAAGCTTAACTACAACCAAGCAGTTTACGATTTTCTTCAGGCCAAGGTTGACTACGAGTCCATTCTAGGTGATGAGCAGATAATTGCTGGCAAATATTTGAACAAGTAGAGAGAACTATATAAGAATTGAAATCCTTTTAAAATAATATTCAGAGATGAAAACACTAAGCGCAACAAAATACCTAATAGTATTTTTGGCCATTGCCATGGCCTCATGCTCAGGAGGGCAAACGGTAGAGATGGACACCGAGGAGCAAGCAGTGTCATTGGTTAAGGTTACAACCCTTAACACCCAGATGATTGAGCAGGAGTTTGATTATACTGGTAACGTACAGGCATTTAAAGAGAATCATATTAGCCCCAATCAACCCTTACGTATTCGAAAAATTTTTGTTGAGGTTGGCGATATGGTTAAGCAGGGTCAGCTTCTGGTTGAGATGGATAACACCAACTTCGATCAGGTAAAATCTCAGCTCGACAACCTTGAGAAGGAGTACGCAAGGCTCGATACGTTATACCGAATCGGTAGTATTCCTCAGCAGCAGGTCGATCAGATTAAGACTCAGCTCGATATTATGCGTACCAACTATAAAACCATGTCGGAGAATACCCAGCTTCGCTCACCAATCGATGGTGTGATTACCGGACGATTCTACAACGATGGTGATATTTACGCCATGACCCCCAACCCAACTGGTAAGGCGGCTGTAGTATCGGTAATGCAAATTAGGCCCGTGAAGGTTTTGGTTAACGTTCCCGAGATGTATTTCCCCAACGTTAAGCAGGGTATGAGCGCTACTGTTACTCTCGACATCTACCCCGATAAGGCGTTTACAGGAAAAGTACATTTAGTACATCCAACTATTGATCCCATGACACGAACATTTACCGTTGAGGTAGAGGTGGCTAACAATGAGATGCTCATTCGTCCGGGCATGTTTGCTCGTGTAAGGTTTGGGTTTGGCGAGGTTGAGCGCGTTTTGGTTCCCGATCTGGCCGTGCAACGACAGCCAGGCACCAACGATAGGTTTGTGTTTGTGGTTGAAGATAACGTGGCCAAGCGTAAGGTGGTAAACCTCGGCCGTAGAATTGGTAATAGCTTTGAGGTGATTTCTGGGCTAACTGCTAACCAGAAAGTGGTTGTAGCCGGCCAAGGTAGGCTCCTCGATGGTAGTGCCGTTGAAGTTGAAAAGTAGTTTTTCCCTAATCTCAAAGAGTAGATCATGAGTTTATATAGTACCGCAGTTCGGAAACCCGTAAGTACAATCCTTATATTTATTGGAGTGATTGTATTCGGTTTGTTCTCGCTTAACAGGCTATCCATTGACCTGTACCCCGAGATTGACCCACCCATTATCAGCGTATTTACCACCTATCCTGGTGCTAATGCTGCTGATATAGAAACTAATATCACACGCTTACTCGAGGATAACCTCAACACGGTGAACGATCTAAAGAAGCTGACATCATCATCAAGGGAGAATATTTCACTTATTATTCTTGAGTTTGAGTGGGGCATTAACCTGGATGAAGCCACAAATGATGTGCGCGATGCCATTAGCCGTATCGAGAGGCTTTTGCCCGAAAATTCGGAGAAGCCTGTGGTATTAAAGTTTAACACTAGCATGATGCCCATCCTTATGCTCTCGGCTACCGCTGACGAGAGCTATAGCGCACTGAACAAAATTTTGGATGAGCGCATTGTTAACCCCCTAAACCGTATTGATGGAGTTGGTGCGGTTGGTATTACGGGCGGTCCTAAGCGCGAAATACAGGTTAATGTTGATCCCCGCAAGTTGGAGGCCTACAACCTTACCGTTGAGCAGCTTGGTAATGCCATACGGATGGAGAACCTGAATTTACCGGCCGGAACCATTGACTTAGGCTCAAAAACATTTCCGCTTAGAGTTCAGGGCGAATTTACCGATAGCGATGTGTTAAACGATATAGTGGTTGGGAGTTTTGCTGGTAAACAAATTAAGCTAAAAGATGTTGCCGAGGTGAAGGACACCCTGGCCAAGCTCACTATGGATGAGCGCCGCAACGGTATGCCTGCCGCACGGATTATGGTGCAAAAACAGTCGGGTGCCAATACGGTTCAAATATCCAAGGAGGTGCTTGAGCAGCTGCCCATCCTTATGCGAAATCTGCCTCCTGATATTACCATTGATACAATCTTCGATTCATCAGATTTCATTGTAAACTCCATTAATAGCTTAACGGTAGCCGTTCTCTTTGCAGGTATATTCGTAATGCTGGTGGTGCTATTCTTCCTCGGAAGGTGGAGGGCCACATTCATCATTATACTTACCATTCCCGTTTCGCTTATCGTTTCGTTCATCTACCTCTATGCTACAGGTAACTCTATCAACATCATCTCGCTGTCGTCGTTATCCATAGCCATAGGTATGGTGGTTGACGATGCCATTGTGGTGCTAGAGAATATTACCAAGCATATTGAGCGGGGTAGCTCGCCTCGCGAGGCAGCTATTTATGGCACCAACGAGGTGGGCTTGGCCGTTGTGGCAACAACCCTAACCGTTGTGGCTGTATTCTTCCCGCTAACTCTAGTGGGGGGCTTGAGTGGTATTATGTTTAAGCAGCTGGGCTGGATTGTAACCATCGTGGTGGTGGTATCAACCATTGCAGCCTTGACGTTAACGCCAATGCTCTCGTCGCAGATGCTAAGGCTTAACCCACCCCGCCGTAAGGGGTTGGCCAAGCTTATCTTCGATAATTCCGAAAGAATGCTTACCACAATAGATAATTTCTATGTTAAAACCCTTGCGTGGGCCATTAAGCATAGGTTTGTGGTAGTATTAACAGCTATAGCTGTTTTTGCATCAAGCATGCTCCTGGTGAACAGGGTAGGCACCGAGTTTATTCCACCTTCGGATAATGCCCGAGTTTCCATTGAAATAGAACTACCTACGGGGGTTAGGGTAGAGAAAACCCAGCTGGTTGCGCGTGAGGTTGAAGCGATTATCCAAAGCAAATACCCTGAGGTGGAGATGATCTCAACCAGCTCAGGTGCTGCCGACGATAATATCTTCTCGGCCATAGGGACCAACGGTAGCCATGTCATCAATATGACGCTACGCCTTTCTTCAAAAACTGAGCGCGAGCGCGATATTTACCTTATTAGCGATTTGATTAGAGATGACTTGGCCCAGCTGCCCGAGATTGCATCGTACTCGGTTACCCCAGGGGGTGGCGCTGGTTTTGGCGGGCAGGGCCAGATTGAAGTGATTATATCTGGTCACGATCTGGATGTTACCGGAGATTTTGCCCGTGAGCTTGCCGAGCGCATGAAAAGTATACCCGGCACCCGCGATGTAGATGTTAGCCTAGAGGAGCCGAGACTTGAGTATCAGGTAGAGTTTGACCGTGAAAAGTTGGCTTACTACGGATTAAACACCACCACGGCATCAACATTTGTTAGGAATAGGATTAATGGTTTGGTGGCGGCTAAGTATAGGGAGGATGGCGATGAGTACGATGTTATTGTTCGCTATGCCGAGCCTTTCCGTGAATCGTTAGAATCCATAGAAAATATCCTTATATACAACAACCAAGGACGAGCCGTTAGAGTGAAAGATGTTGGGGTTGTGAAGGAGTACTCCGCTCCACCAATTATTGAGCGCGAGAATCGTCAGCGGGTGGTTAAGGTTACATCGGCACTTTACAATGCATCGCTAACCGATGTGGTAAGCAATATATGGGCAACGATTGATGAAATGGAGTTACCCCAAGGGGTGGGTATTGATATTGGGGGTGATGCAGAGCAACAGCAGGAATCGTTTGCCGATCTATTCTCCTTACTTCTGCTCATCATTATGCTGGTGTACATCGTTATGGCAACTCAGTTCGAGTCGCTACGTTCACCGTTCATCATCATGTTCACCATTCCATTCGCTTTCACCGGTGTTATCCTGTCGCTATGGCTCACGGGTGAAACCCTTAACCTAATATCAATGATTGGCTCGGTGATGCTAGTGGGGATTGTGGTGAAGAACGGTATTGTGCTGGTTGACTATACTAACCTCATGCGCGATAGGGGGCTTTCGTTATCGCAAGCCGTGCTTACCTCGGGGCGTTCAAGGTTACGTCCAGTGCTTATGACCACCCTAACCACCGTACTGGGAATGCTACCATTAGCCATCGGTTTTGGCGAGGGCTCAGAGATATGGCGCCCTATGGGTGTGGCCATCATGGGCGGGCTAACCTTCTCAACCGTAATTACCCTGGTTCTTATTCCTGTGGTTTACACTATATTTGGAGCAAATAGGCTTAAGAAGGAGCGTAAAAGGATGGAGCAACTAGTTGAGGGCATATAATTTTATACCTAACGCCTATGGGCTACACTAGTTTTTTGGCCTGTTGATAGGTAATGGGCATAGCTGTTACTAATGCAAATTAAAAACGAGATGAAAACAGTATTCATATCATATAATCAGGCGCTTACCGAGCGCATCGAGGCAATCCTCGATCACCATGCAATTCGAGGGTTTACCCGTTGGGTCGATGTTCAGGGTAGAGGAACCCATAAGGGCGATCCCCATATGGGAACCCATACTTGGCCTGCTATGAACTCAGCCATTCTAGCTGTAGTTGAGGATAGGCAGGTTGACCCTTTGCTCGCTTCGTTATCGAAGCTAAATAGCCAGTCGGAAATGCAAGGGCTCCGTGCCTTTGTTTGGAATATCGAGGGCGGAATTTAGAATTTCTCAAATAATTAATCTTTAGGGATGTTGTGGTTTTGTGAGCAAAACCACAACATCCCTTTACTTTTTATTACCCGTAATTAAATTATTATTCTAATTTTACAAGGAATTTAACATAACTATCTGACATGGCAGCAAAACACATTCTACTTGTTGAAGATGTCTACTACAATCAGGTGCTTATTGAGTCGTTGCTTATTGACTGGGGTTACACCGTTTCAATAGTAAAAAATGGCGAAGAGGCCTTATCTATACTCAAAGAAGAGAGTTTCGATTTAATTGTGCTGGATATTATGATGCCGGTGATGGATGGATTCACTTTCCTTGAGGAAAAAGGGAAAGCCAAAATAGATTTGCCTGTGGTTATCCTTTCGGCTCGAAACGATATGAAGAGTATACAGAAGGCTCTTGAATTAGGTGCTCAAGATTATGTAGCTAAACCTTTCAACTCCTACGATTTAAGGAATAAGATTTCACTCTATCTTGATTAATAGCTACATTGTTTACAAAAATTTTTCCTTAAAAAGGCTGGTCTTTTCATAGTTGATCCTCCTGCTAATAATTATTTGCCCCTCGTTTGTTTTAAGTGCACAGGATTCGTTTCAGCCCAATAGGCCTTGTTTTAGCGCCGGAACGTACACATTGCCAAAAGATGAGGTGTACCTTGAAGTGGGTTACGTGCTTTCCTGCCCACCGCCTCCTTACCTCCCCTTGACCATTTTAAAGTCGTGTCATTTCCAGAGCTAACCCAAATTTTTGGGCTTAATGTGGCGATTGTAGGTACAACAAAACGTTATCGTCATCGTGGGTATCGTCTCGTCATTATTTGTTATGAGGCGAGACGAGACGATATGTAGCGTTATTATTTGAAGAGATTGGCTGCGCCGAAGCGGTTTGCAGACAGGCAAGCTCGCAAAACCTGTCCCCAAGTCAATTCTACGGGAAATCGCTCGGTTGCTTCAACCCTCAAAGTACGAGGGTTTCACTTCGTCCAGCACTTCGTGGCTCACAATGACGAGATAATAATATGTCATTGGTAGCGATACGAGACCACGAAGTAGCAGCGTAGCTAAACCTGTTATATGAATATCATTATAAAAAATACTTAGTCGGACACTAGTGATATTTTTACGCAATATAAGCCAGTTGTGGTGTAACTAATAATTTTTTGCATTCTATTTTTTATGTTTTGGTCAAACAAACCTTAAGGTTATCCAGTAAAAATCGAGTGTTTATCAAACTTTACCACTTTGTTTATGATATTGAGCTATATTTGTAGAATAAGATAGTATTGTCTCACTGTTAATTTGGTGTACATCCATATGCTTCGATGGTTCGTTTTATTAACCCTATTGCTGATATCGAACTGGCTCTTCGCTCAGAACTGGAACCTAATTTACCAAAGGGAGCTTGAGGCAGAGGAGTTCTTACTCGAAAAGCAGTACGAGCGTGCAGCAAAAAAGTATGAGGATGCCCTTAAGCTAATCCCTACCAGCGCTAACCTTAAGTTCAAGGTGGGAAGCGTTTACCTGTTAACTCCAACCAAAAAACATTTAGCTCTCGATTTTCTTAAAGAGGCCGCAAAGGGTGCATCGACAGAGTTTGACCCACGTGCCATAAAGGAAGAGGCTGCACCCATTGACGCCTGGTACCAGCTGGGTAGGGCATTGCAGATGGACAATCAGTTTACCGAGGCTATAGCTGCATTCGAGAAGTTTAAGTCGTTTCTCGACCCAAGCGATCCTTTTGTTGCCAATGTGAATAAGCGCATTGAATCCTGCCGCATGGCTCCTCAGCTTATGGCCGATGAGCAGGGGCTTGAGGCTATCAACCTTGGCAATATTATCAATAGCAAGGATGCTAATTTCAACGCAGTTGTTTCTGGCGACGGCAAAACACTAGCCTACACTCGGCTTGGGAGTAGAGGGTACGAGGTGTACGTGGCCAAACGAAAAGGCGATGCATGGGAGCGACCTAGGCGAATTACCGATGATATTCATGGTGGATTTCTGAAGACCGCATCGCTATCCTACGACGGAACATGGCTCTACCTGGTTGATGATTTTGCTTCAACGCAAAGTATTTACGATACCTTTTACGATGAGGGTTGGGTTCGCTCCAAAAGGCTGAAGAAACCAATAACCAGCAAGTTTAACGAAACCCATGCAGCCCTATCACCCGATGGCAAAACCCTTTACTTTACCAGCGACAGACCCGGAGGGCGTGGCGGGCTAGATATTTATAAATCTACTCAGGATAGTAGAGGTCGTTGGGGCGATCCGGTAAACCTTGGCCCAAGGGTTAACACCGAGCTCGATGAGGAAACTCCCTTCCTAACGCCCGATGGGCGTTACCTGTTTTTTAGCTCGCAGGGGCACAGCAGCATGGGTGGTTTCGATATTTTTTATGTCGATTTGAATGGCACCGGCGAACCCATAAACCTAGGCTACCCGGTAAACGATGCAGGCGATAACTTGTTTTACTATCCTCAGTCGCTAACCCAAGGGCTTATGGCCCTGTCGCAAAGCGATGGTTTTGGCCCGCAGGATATTTACGAGCTACAAATTACTCCATTGGTTACGCTTAATGGCAACCTGGCAGTGGTTGACGATCAACCTATTCAACAGGATGAAACCGTAAAGGTTGAGATTATTGACCTGCAATCGACAGATATGATAGCAGAAATTAGCGCAAACCTAACCGATAAGTCGTTTTCCAAGAGATTACGCCCAGGCGATTACCTTGTACAAGCCAAAGCCAATGGATATGAGGACTTTGAGCTGAAATTTACCATTGCAGCAACCCAAGCGCCACAGGATTTAAATATCTCGCTAATACCTATACCCCAAGCGCCCCAGCCAGAGATTCAGCTTGCTATACAGCAAGAAATTGAGGGTGAAACTTTACAGACAGAACCTAGGCCAGAACCAGAACACCTCGACCCTTCGGCAGGCCCAGGTCACCGCGAGATTAGTGAACTGCCTCAATCAACTCAATCAACTCAATCAATTCAATCAATTCAATCAACTCAATCACAACCAGAGCTTAAGCCTCAACCTCAAACAAAAACACAGCCCGTCAGATCTTTTGTTGCAGAATCGCTGCCAACCGAAGGGTACTACACGGTTCAATTTATGGCCTTGCTTGTGCCGGTTCCCGAGAGTCATTTCCAGAATATTGAGGGGGTAATTATTACTCAAGGTGCCGATGGTTACCATAGGTATTCCGTTGGTGCTGTGGCCACAAGGGGCGAAGCGCAGGTAATACAGCAACAGCTGCGCAGCTTGGGCTACAACGAATCATTCATTAGGTACAACAAGCCATCTCAGCATCAAACGGTTCAAAGGATGGAATCCGAATCGCATTTCACCATTCAGGTGATGGCTCTTAGGAACCCTGCCGATATGAGTAGGTTTGGCAACCTGCCCGATGTTAAGGTTGAACAGGGCGACGATTCGTTCTATCGATACTTCACTGGAAGCTACTCATCGCATCAGCAGGCAAGTGACGATTTGGCTCGTATCGAGCGAATTGGATACAAGGGAGCCTTTGTGCGAAAGCTTTAATCTCAAATATTTAAGAATATACTTAATGCAGTATTCCTTTGCAATCTGCATACAAAACAATTGTATCTAATTGCAGGGTATGTTGCTGATTTTTTATAATATTGTGGGTACGACAAAGCTCATTATTTATGTGCTAAAAATTAACCAATTTCAGTCCAATGAAAAAAATCTTTATTACAACCCTCTTGCTAATTTTTATATCGATAGGTGTATTCGCTCAATCGCTACTCTACAAGGTAACAGGCGAAAATATGCAACATCCTGTTTACATTTATGGAACCATTCACGCGATACCTCAGGCCGATTTTTTTGTTGATGATGTAGTGGTTGAAAAGTTTAAATCATCGGAAAAGCTCGTGCTCGAGATAGATATGTCGAACCCAAATATGGCATTCGAGGTGCAAGCTGCCATGATGATGAAGGATAATAGCATCGATAAATTACTCGCACCCGAGGAGTATGCAAGGTTATCAAAGTTTTTTGTCGACTCGCTGCAAATGCCCATAGCTATGCTAAATAGCGTTAAGCCGTTGATGATGTCATCGTTCTTGCTACCCAAGCTAATTGGAACTCAGGTAGCATCGTACGAGGGGTACTTTATGCAGCAAGCTGCTGCGCAACAAAAGCAGGTTGGTGGGCTCGAAACGGTAGTTGAGCAGATTAGCCATTTGGATATGATTCCATTGACACAACAAGCCTCGATGCTTATGGAGAGCGTTGATGATTTTAACAAGTCGCGAAGCGAATTTAAACATTTGGTCGAAACCTACAAGAGTCGAGATGTTGAGGCTGTTTACCAAGTGGTAATGGAAACCGAGGAGGAGTACAAGGAGTTTGGCGAGTTCCTTATCGATAAGCGCAACCAGAACTGGATACCAAAGATTATTGAGCTGGGCAATGCCCAAACCACATTTGTTGCCGTTGGCTGCGGCCATCTGGGTGGCGAAAAGGGGGTGCTTAACCTGCTTCGCAAGGAGGGCTTTGATGTTAAAATGATGGAGTAGAAAGCCAATCGCCGTTTGGGGTGTGCAGGTTTTTAATCAAACTAAAAGGTTTATATGAAGAAGATTTTATTACTGGTTGTATCTGTGCTAACTATCTGGTCGTGTGCACAGCCAAAACCCGATGTGGTAATTACCACCGATGAGCTATCGGCATTTAAGCCCACCATTGTTCTCATGCACCCCACGGTGAATAATCTAAAAACTTTCATCTCGCTTACCGAGCAGGATATATTCCCATTCCCAGCGGAAGCCAATGTGTTGGGCTTATATCATAGCAAGGGTGCGTACGATTATAGCCAATCGGCTAAGTTTTTACAAGATTTAAACAACCCCCGCTTTGCACTGCTTGAGGTTTCTGGAGATTTGAGACCTGAAAATCTATATAAGTACAATGAGTGTAGCGATATTTTTAGCAATATCTTTGAGAATTCGCGTGGCATAATTTTCTTCGGTGGGCCCGATATGCCGCCTGCCACCTACGAGAGTCAAACAAATTTGCTAACCTCAATAACCGATGTTCATAGGCATTATGTGGAGCTATCGTTCCTCTTTCACCTACTTGGCGGTAGCCAGAACGAAGAGGTTACACCCCTGCTCGACAGCAAGCCCGAATACGCTATCCTTGGAATTTGCCTTGGTATGCAAACCATGAACGTGGCAACCGGCGGCACCATGGTGCAGGATATCCCCACCGAGATTTACGGTTTAGCAACCGTTGAGGAGGTTTTAGCATTGGACGAAAATATGCAGCACCGGAACTACTACTCAAACCTTGGTGTAGACAAGGATTTGATTTGGGGCCATTTTCATCAAATCAAGTTTGAGCAGGGCAGTCTGTTCGATTCCTTGAACAGAAGTTTCCAGGAACTGCCCTACATATGGAGTAGTCACCACCAGGCGCTAAGCAAGTTGGGTAAGGATATTGTTCCCATTGCCTGGAGTATGGACGGGGAAATTATTGAAGCCATTAAGCATACCAATTATCCCTATGTGATTGGCGTTCAGTTTCACCCCGAAGTGCCATCGATTTATGATGCCGACACAAAGTTGCAAAGATTTCCTTTTGAGCAGAACCCAAAATCTTATATCGACCTATATCCCAAGGGTAAGGGCGAAGATTTTCACCGTGCTTTTTGGCTAATGGTGGGGGAGTGGTTTAAACGCTAAGGCGCAAGGACGCTAATTTTTTTCGGCTTATCACCTATGCATTGGAAAATCTTGCTATTTAGTAGTTTCAGTAACTTATTGCAGAGTCACGGATTATAAGTCCCGTAGGGACGAGATATCGGTAAATAATTCTGGTTATCTTTCCGTGCCATCAGGTACGGTATATTCCGCATAGCTGACGGCACTAAAAGGGTTCTTTTGCATATTTTTTTTACCGTATGCAAAAAGTATCGCTTACATCACAATAAAATGTTGCAATCTTTTTTGCGGCTTACCGCTTTAGCGTTAATTATTTAGTTAAATGATTATCCGTTATAGTACCTATATCATTTTTGCGTCATTGCGATCCCGACGTTTTTTGTCGGGAGAAGCAATCTTTAACTCTGTTTTACAACAGATTGCTTCTTCGTAAAAAGTACTCCCTGCCTGCCTGCCGCCTCCCTGCCTGCCTGCCGCCTCCCTGCCTGCCTGCCGGCAAAGGCAGGGCAAAGGCAGGGCAAAGGCAGGGCAAAGGCAGGCTCTCAATGTCAAATTCATTTTTATTTTGTTGTATCATACGTTTATCATCACTTTAGGCATATTCGCGGATAGTCATATTTAGTTAACTATTATTTCATCAATAAAAATAAAAGCATTGCCACCAGCGCCAAGGTGCCATTTGGGTATTTGCCCAAAATTCGTGGCTTTAATCTTAACGTATCGTCCCTTGGTATTTACCTTTTTACCCAAATCCTGCTGCTGAATTTCGTAATCATCGAATGGTACTTTATTTTTGATATTTGATGCTTGCGTAAAGTTCTCCCCATCGTTGGAAACATAAAAGGTAACATCCTTGGGCATCCAAATCCATGAGCGGATATCCTGAACGAATCCTGCAGCTATGTAATTAATGGGTTGCACTTTGCCTAGATCTACCACGGCCTCAAAATCAGTTCCTTGATATCCCATCCAGCCGCCCAAGCGCCAGTTCGATGCGCCTCGCACACCATCAATCAGGGCTTCGGGGCCTCCGGCGTGGTAGCTGGGGCTCCATTTCGATTTAATCTCGATGCTCCGATTAATATCAATCTTCACAAAGTCGGCTTGCACTGGGAAACTGTAGCCAATATCCTCTTTATAGGTTACGGCTTTTAGGGTTGTGGTGCCTGTTAGGATAAGCGGCTCTGTGTATTTGTTCGATTCTTTGGTGGGCGTTGTGCCATCGAGGGTGTAGTAAATATCACAATCGGGAATAATGGTGCCAATGGTAACCTGCATTGTATCGCGGATGCGATGTTCCTCGGACAGAATATAGGGTACAGGTAGAAGCAACTCGTCTGTAATGGTGGTTTCGGGAATATCCTTATCGTTCGTACCCCAACTTGTATTGGGACTGCTTCCCATCGTAAAGTGCAGTTGCCCTCCGTTCATAATATCGCTATGCGAAATGTACGATTTGCTGTACTCCTTGCCATTTAGCGTTGCCGATTGGATGTAGAAATTCTTTTTGGAAACGTTACTGGCCGTAATTTTAAACGTGTTGCCATTCTCAAGATGAATCTCCATTTCTGGAAACCAAGGGGTGCCAATT
>Ga0265295_1003057_pt1 | contig 25091 bp, 14 predicted proteins | sample Munlansysbiofilm_FD_192503 | JGI IMG/M metagenome (GOLD analysis project Ga0265295, IMG submission 192503) | Leachate microbial communities from a municipal landfill in Southern Ontario, Canada - Methane capture system biofilm | ecosystem: Engineered > Solid waste > Landfill > Unclassified ... | reverse complement strand
CCGATATGGATGATTTTCTGGAAAAGCAGCTAAAACGGCTTCAGACCGATCATATTGACTATTATCTCTTGCACGCCTTGAACAAAAAGTCTTGGAATACTGTGCATGAACTGGGTGTGCTCGACTTCCTCCAGGGGGCAAAAGCTTCTGGCAGAATCCGCCATATCGGCTTTTCCTTTCATGATGACTATGATACTTTCGAGCAAATAGTGCAGGCTTGGGATTGGGATTTTACGCAGATCATGCTGAACTATCTGGATACGGAATATCAAGCCGGGTTGAAAGGCATGAGGCTGGCCATCTCCAAGAATATGGGCATCATCAGCATGGAGCCTCTCAGAGGTGGAAAGCTGGCCAAGCATATTCCCCCGGAAGTCGAAGAGGTCTGGAAAAGCGCTGGAAACACCCAGACTCCGGTGGAAAGAGCCTTGAGCTGGGTTTGGAATATCCCTCAGTGTACGCTGCTGCTCTCCGGGATGTCCACCATAGAGCAGGTACGCCAGAATATCGAACTCAGCGAAAAGGCCGAGGCCAATATCCTGAGCGACGCTGAGCAGCATATTTATAGCAAGGCCCGCGAAGCTTATCTGGCCCGCATTCCCTATCTCTGCAGCGAATGCCGCTACTGCATGCCTTGTCCTTATGGGGTGAATATTCCGGCAAATTTGGGGCAATACGCTGAAGCACTAATGTTTGAGGATAAAAACAGCAAAGAAGCCTATCTCAGTTTCATCCCAGAAAAAATGAGGGCAAATCAATGCGTAGAGTGCGGCGAGTGTCTGTCCAAATGCCCGCAGCAGATTGATATCCCCAAATGGATGCAGACGATCAAGGAGTTTTTTAAGGACTGAAAACACCCGTATCCCATGCTGGATTGGATGCCTGTTGAGGAAGGGAAGCCCAGTTATGGATTGCTTCCCTACCCCTATCAAAGCCTCAATAATCCGAGGGAATCCTTTCGATCCGGGTGCTATTCTTTCCATTCTGCGCTGTTCTTCACAAAGACTACACAGGCAACAATCGAGAGCTGAGAAACCACATAAATCAGCTTGACACATTATCATTCATTATTAAAATTGAATGTGTTCATTAAAAAGTAAATAGGGAGCTAAAATGAAGCAGATCCTTTTGTTTGTCATGGTGTTCGCAAGTATCAGCTTGTGTGCAATCAACCAAAGTACCTTCTTGTTCTTATCCTTCGAGCCCTCCAGCATAAACCGTGCCATGGGGGGAGGAGTTACTGGAGTTGTAAATATCTGGCACAATAATCCCCTCACGGTTTACACCAATCCCGCAGTAAGTGCTTTCCACGAAGGTTTCGCTTATGGCTATTCCAAGGAAGATTGGGGAGATGCCTTTGGAATCAGAGATATGTTCTACAATTCCTCAATGCTCACCTATGGCTATAAAGGCGTGGCAATCATGCTTCCCGGCTATAATGCCAGTGACAGATTTGGAATCACTTTTGATATGGGGATGCAGCACGTAACAGACAGTTCGGGACAGGATTTAGGCGATTTTCACAGTTACGATCATGCCACCACCTACGGTATTGCACTTAATGCCTTCGAAACCTATCGTAAACTCGCTATGATTGATCATACCTGGATGAAATACGTTGATCTGGCCATTGGCGCAAATTATATTGATGTTCATTCTCAATTAGCCCCTGCCATTGGCTTTACAGACTCAGGTGTTAATGCAGATGAGCGATCATTAAACATTGGGGGAATAGCCCGCTTGAGCTATTGCTATGATAGGACACTTGCCTTTGAAGCTGTTTATGGACTTAGCCATTTCAACGTAGAAGCTAATGAAGCTCAGTATATTGACGAAGTAGAAGCTGATCCTATTTGGAGCCACCGCAATCAGGGCTACGCCCTTGGGGTTTCGCTGAAGGGAGAAAAGCTGGCGGCACCACTTATTCCCGAACAATTCAGGTTTTTCGATAACCTCCTAACTTTCCGCTATCTGAATGCAGCCCTTGATCCGCTCTACTATACAAGTGAGCGCATCACCGGATCGGGGATAGAATTTGGATTTTTGGATACATTTTTCATTCGCAATGGCCAATATGATGATGATGCGGGGCATATTAACGGGAAAACCAGCGGTTACGGTATAAACCTGCATTACCGCAACTTATTAGGTTTCAGCTATAACTATGCAGAAGTACCGGGTGTAGAAATCTTCCAAACTCGTAAAACAAAAGATTATAGCGTAAATATTGATTTTATCAATCTGTTCCAAGTACTTAGAAATTAATCTGTGAGCTGAGACGCAAGCCACCCTCCAAACAGGAATCATTGGTGAAAAATGGGGATTGACAATATCCGCTACCCCTATCAGACAGTTTTCTGCTAAGCTAACCAGCCATAGCTCTCACCCGGTGCTTGAACTTGCCATTAACGGACTTTCGATTCGAGATGACTCGAGCCCTCGAGTCATCTCGAGTCCAAGACCTGTCAAAAGCGCATCGAAACATCATGCAGCCCAAGATCAGCTCATGATCAGGCTTTTATAAAAAATAAGGAAATGCCAAAAGATATATCTTGACAGAAGTATCGCCGAGTGTTTATTAGAAATTGTACTTAGCATATTCATGATTTACGAATAAAAATTGCTACCAACGCTTGTAGATTTTGAGTGGCGAAGGTTAGAGAAATCTAGCGCCTTCACTGAGGATCATAATATTGCTTGTAGTTGAATCTATCAATTCAAGTAATGCAGATTTATGGAGGATACCATGAAAAAACTCTTGTTTGCTGCACTCAGTCTCTGGTTAGCTGCCTTGTGTTTTGCCCGTGCGGGGGGGGGGGATACAAAATCCGCCTACAACAAACTTGTTGACAGATGACCGCATCAGGAATACCGTAGCCGTGGACCCGGATGGATATTCGTCCAACCGTAGGTTTTATGTAACTACCTTCGGTTTACAAAGATTTGATGGAAGTGTAAATCATCAACGATTTGCCCCTTTGCCCAGACCTGGAACCCTGTATAGATTCGGTATTAGGAATAACGGTGCCGGATTCGGATGGGATTTTACACATTTGGACCCGGACCCATATATGATGGATGATCTTGTATTTAACCTGCCTGGCACAATAAACCCGAATTGCTACTCTGAAGAGGATGTTGCGAGTCTAAATGGGTATTATGATACGACACTAACCTATACTGACGATGTTCAGCGTCCCGAAGCTTATATGCGATATAATAGTGGAACCGGCTCTTGGGCAAGTCCAGTACTATACAAGGATTATAATGGCGGGAAACACCTGATTATTCTCAACAAAAGCGGTTGCCTTATGAGCGTGGATGTATCACAGGATGATCTGACGGTAGATTGGAAAGTCGATTTAAGAGCTCCAGAGCGTGATTATGATCCAAACGCCTACAAATTTGAGTTTATGGCTACTCCTGTGCTACAGAATAATACGATTTACATAGCTGGGATCAAACAAATTCATGTAGTTGATCTCAGTTCGGGTACACTTATAAACAGCCACAACTGTTCGGCAGTAGGGGAAGACGATTATTTCGAAACTCCTTTAGTTCCTGATACTCAGCCTGCTCCTGATACCAACTTCTATGTGATTAGCCGCAAGGGTATCCCTTATGTGTTCGCTGGCCATCATGCTTACCGTATATCAACTACTATGCCCTTGGGAATATCTCAATCGCCTCCAATAATAGATTCCGATGGGCATGTCTATTTTGTAACCCAGAGCTCTACGGGACCGAAGCTTAGTTTTGTAGCACAAGAGAACAGGACCCTGGGAAATGACCCATCTGCTTTGCTAATGCAAAGCGTTAATTTGCCCATTTATGGTGTAGCAGGAATCAAATCACAGATACTGACTGATTTTACGCAAAATATGTACATGCTTTCAGATAATTATTTTATCAGATTGAACGAGTTATACGATTTCAATTCTGCCTCATCCCCCCTGGATCCTGTCATATATTCGGCAACAAGCCCTGACGATTGGATAAGCAGTTCATATATTTCCGATATTGGAGTATCCACTACTTTTCCAGGAAATCACCCTTTATTGTCATATCATAACGAAAGCGAAAAAACCATGAATTTTTGGATCAACAACAGAAATAGCAGCAATTTCGGATCTGAAGTCGAAAATTATTACCCTACTAATGCAGACCAATACGATCTTTCAAGCTGCGTCATAAACATGCTTTACGCTTGCTACTCAAACGCATATAATCCTCCCTCAGTTTCACTCGCGATGCCTCGAGAACTTTCAGGAAGACAGAGTTGGGGAGGTATCGCGCCATATATCACGTCGTTCGCACCATACCAAAATGCGCTCTTCGGTGACGAATGCGGGGGAATTACCTCTTATGATGAAGCCTTAGCTTCTGGGAGTGTAGATTTTAATCCTACCCTTGAAGATGGGGAAGGCCCAATTCCCGAAATGGGCTATACAAAGTATATGAAAAATCAGAATAACATCCCCACAAATAATGAGGTGGAAGAAACCACGGTCTATATCTATGGCTTGAACCATACAAGAGGCCCTTACACTTATGTTAATTCTTATGTCAGAGAAAATGCTATGGATACTCTCCCAGGCTCAGATATTGAGGTAGTCAGCGCAACTTTCACAAATCTACTTCCCAATAAACGCTATAGAATTGCCTGGCAATATCCGGCCGACAGCTACACCTCCTGTGAAAATATTAAAATTGACAACAATACAAGCATGATAATATTAAATGGAAATCCTGACTTAATAGTGGAAGATACCTTAGATGATCCTGATCTTACGACTTCATGGGATTACCCTGAGCCGCTACACCTCAATAGCGTAACCCTGCAAGATAACGCTCATTGGAGAATTGGAGAAAATTCCCAGATCAGGGTCTCCACACTTATCCTGGGCTCCGGATCTATCGTAACAGTAGGAGATGGAGCACTGTTATCGGTTGGAGTAACTGTCTGCAATAGCACGGATAGGAATGCTATATTAGATGTAGATGGACAGCACAGCGGATTCTTCAAAGTAAGCTCAAATCTGGAGCTTACCGAAGGCAGCTCTTTGCTGATAAAGGGATACAATATGCCCTCTCCCAGTTATGTGCTAAACACTGTAATCGTCAAGAACGATGCATTGCTGGAAATGAAATCCACGTACACACTGCAAACCTCGGACCTGGTCTCTACCTCCATCGGCTCTTTGCAGAATCGAGGATTAGTGTTAATCAATGATTGCGTACAATGCACAAGTACTTACATTGACAACTTTAATGACCAGTCGGGCCAGCTTAAAATAAAAGACAATTCCGATTTCGGCCATTTCATTTGGCGAGTTCCCAGTGGGTCTATTCAGGCTCCGTTCTATATCGGTGATTCAGCCTTGACAGAGCCCTCAAGGGCAAAATTCACTATACAAGATGCAATGTGTGCATTTAGGAGCTATGATAACAATCCAGACTACGATGTTTATGGAAATATCGTGGTCAAAGGTACTGCTCAATGCATGGTGAACAATGAGGCTACCTTGTTCTTCAGATCCGGCTCCAAACTGGATTTACTGGGCAATATGGAAGCTGATACAGGGGCGGAATTAATTGCCAATATGCTCCCTTATAGATCACCTGGCACTATCAGGTTCGATGAAGGAGTGTATATCTCTGGTTACAAACCAGATCCTGATCCCAATGATGAAGCATGTCACGGCGATAGGATAAGTACCGATGATTTTGGGAAGATTGAAGGTGTAAACCAGATCTATCCTCGTAGATTATTAAACTTGCATGTTTCGACTTCACACCCAAATAATCGAAGATGGGACGGCGTATTTATAAACACAATTAACCCAATAGGGGATAACTTTGAACTTGAATCCAACAATCACAGCATAATATCTGGGATTGATAAAATCTTCGTAAAATATCCGGGAACTGCGCCATTCATATCCGGGGTGGATTTTGTCAACTGCACTTATGGGGTTTATTCCACCATAGAAGTAGCTCTGCAACCATTACGAAACATCAGTATCTCAGGGTGCAAGTTTACGGACTGTAGTTATGGCATTTACCTCGAAGATACTCTTAGCGCATATTCTCCCAATATATCTGCGGATATACAGAACTGCGAGTTTGGGGATGACGATGCTCAATCTGGGTCCAATTTCGCAGGAATAGCTCTGCGTCGTGCCAAAGACGTAAAAGTTAATGGCTGCAATTTCTACCGTAATAGCTATGGTATCATGAGCCTTGAGTCCTCTGTTTTAGTAGGAGGAAGCTATGATCCTGATGATGATACCCCCACTGATGGTACACCTTGCAATTTCTATAACAATGAGAAAGCAGGCATTAACTTCGAACAATCAGCAAATAATCAATCCAAATCACTGGTTTACCGTAATGTATTCTCCGGTGATTTGTCCACACAAACAGCAACATCTGGGATCGGTATCTGGGCGAATGAATCGGTAGTCGATATTATCGATAATGAATTCAGCAATCTGGGCTGGCACGGGATGCTGGTTAATGGTTATAATTGGAACTCTAATCCTGATTATCATGGCTTTGCAGCAAATGGATTCCAGAATAACCAAGGCAGTGAATTAATTGGTGACGCAGGCTCGCTATCGACCTCAAGAACTGGGTTAAATGTGTTCAATGACGCCGAATTTATCGAAACGGGGATTATTCCCAATGACCCCTTAGATAAATTTGAGGCTTGGGATAAGTATATTCTGGCGAACTTATCAAATGGTATTGCGACTATGGAAGGCAATATCTTTGTACAGTCTCCCTATGAAAACCCAGATAGGTTCTACCCTTCCCTTGAACCCTTTAGCTTTGACCGGGATATGTCTGCTTCTTTATCCGAGACTATTATAGCTGGTATGAACCAATTCTACCAGGGTTTGTTTGATGAATCGATTGCAAGCATGAAACAAGCTGTAGAGACATATCCAGATTCTACGTTAACGGGACTTGCTATAGACTACCTCTATTATGCTACGAGAGCCTCAAGTGAGGATTATGCTACGCTCAGAGCCTATCTCGATCTGAATATACCCTCAGATAACTTTGCAAACTATATAAAAAAGGAAGAGATTAAAACTAAGTGTCATATAAAAGAAGAGGACTATCTTACGGCGATCAGCAGATTGCAGCTTATACTCAATAACCCGGAAACAGTTGCTGATTCGCTATTTGCTTTGATAGACCAAGCCTACTGCTATATGAGTCTGGCTACTGGCGGCGCCAAAGCTCTGCCCAATATTAGCGTCAAAACGCCCGATTTTGATAGTTATATGAAATTCCTTGCAGAACTATCAAAGTTATCAGGTGAATCATTACAAAGTGTCCAGCCACCCCCTCATGTACTTAGGATTGAGTCAAATTATCCCAATCCCTTCAACCCAGAGACCACGATCAGTTTTTCTGTGCCCACTGATGGGAAGGTGCTCGTGACTATCTATAATATCAAGGGACAAAAGATTAAACAGTTGTTAAACGAGACGATGCTTACCGGGAAACATGCGGTAATCTGGAATGGAACCGATTCAAATGGTAAATCGGTCAGCTCCGGTCTTTACTTTGCCAAAATCAAGCAAGGTAATACGCATCGTATTCACAAGATGATGTTAATGAAATAAGATTAGTTATTCCGGGCTTCGGTCCTACACCGAAGCCCGGAATATGAGGAGAAACTATGAAACGCCTTATTTGCATAATGATTCTGATCATGTTGACCATCTCAATTTACTGTGTTGAGGTTGGTGGGCATATTACCCGTAGTACTACCTGGTCTCCAGAAAACAATCCTTACATCATTAGCACTTTCTTGTACATAGACTCAGGAGTCACACTTGCTATCCTGCCAGGAACCCAGATCCTTTGTACTGGAGCCGATAAAAGCGATATCTATAACTTCAAGTGGAGCGGTAGTGCTCAGCCTGTGTCCAAGATGATAATCGTTAATGGTAGAATAAATGCTGTTGGGACCCCTGATCTACCGATCCTTTTTGACAAGTATCAGGAGGATAGAGATTTTAGATGGGGTGGGATATACATAGGCCCAGATGCCCAAGTATCTACTTTCGAATACTGCGAATTTCGGAATTCCTTCTTTTGTGATTATGTTCCGGGAGACTGGTCCCTGGCCGCCATTGACTTTGACAATGGTGCCATCAATGTAAAAGACTGTGTCTTTGAGAACAATTTAAATGCTATACGGACAGGATTTCTGCAATCAGACATCCTGCTTTATGACTGTAAGTTCATCTCTATGAACGATGCATATCCCATTCCTTTTGGTAGTAGAACAGGTTTCATCGGATTCAGTGCTGCCCCCGAGCCGGCTCCAGAGCGTAATTATAAGGTAACGATCGCTAAATGCTATTTCACGGGTAGAGCATCTTTAGGCCCAGTCGGATATTATATGGATGTCTTGAAGTTAAATAACGTTATGGATAATTTCATTTCGAGAGATGATCCATCACCAGAATTAAGAGCCGAATATGGATCCAGCAGCAGCTATGGGAATATAAGTTATAATGGAAGCAAAGGCTGGGGTTGTCGCTCAGCTACAGTAACAGATACGGTATTCGCCCGTAGGAATATAATGCTCAAGCCTGAGAATGCGAATCCGGGAAATTCACCTCTTATTCTTAGCTCAAATGGCTTTGGCACAAACTACGTCTCGGACAACTATCTGCATGGCTACGTGGAGGCGGGTTCCATGACAAGCAATGCCACCACCAACTATATCTATAACAACATAATTGAAAACAAACAGGGAAACGCAGTGCTGAACTTCGAAAACATCAATCCTGCGAATCAGGGTGGGCAGATGAGGTTCTTTAATAACTTGGTAAGGTATGTGGGAGATTTTCATGCTCCTTCGATAGCAAACGTTCACGATACCTCACCATTGATATATAATAACACCTTTGTTAATTACCAAGCTCTGCATAATGATATGGGTGAAAGCTGTACTACCTACTCTAATAACATCATTGACGTCTCTTTCAGCTTAGGTTATCCTAGTACTGGACAATCTGAACTTCTGATTAACAATTGCCTCAGTATTCCCATTCCACCTGGATCGTCCATCTATGGGGAAGGGAATATCGTAGCAGACCCTATGTTTGCAGACACGCTTAATGCTGACTACAGCTTATCAGCAGAATCGCCCTGTATAGATGCGGGTGTGAATCGTCCAGACTTACCTGCCTTTGACATCAGATATCACAAGCGGATCTCCCCCAATGGGGCCCGCAGAGTGGATATTGGTGCGTATGAGTACGATTCCGTGTATATCGGCGGCATCAATGGCAGTGTGTATGATGCTGCTACCGGCGCAGTGGTGGATTGCGTGAAGATAGAGATTATAAGCAAGCTTCCGGAATTCAGCGATACCCTGGGCTGTTTCCAGTATCCCACTGGTGCTGGTGTTTATGAGGTGAGAGCCAGCCGTTGGGATTATTATGATCGCGTTATCCGTAATGTGACCGTGATTGAGGGAGAAGACACCATCTTGAATATCCCGCTTATGCCTTTAACCGTAAGCAATGAAGATGAGCTCTTGCCCTCAGGAAACCTATTGCCAGATCTGAAGAATTACCCCAATCCCTTCAATCCCGAGACTACGATCAGCTTCATCCTGCCGGAAGCCGAGTTTGTGATCCTCAGCATCTACAACCTCAAAGGCCAGAAGGTATGTGAGCTATACAATGGAATCCTGGAGGCAGGAAATCACAATCTTGTGTGGAATGGCATAGATTCCAAGGGCCGAGCTGTGAGTTCTGGCATCTATTTTGCCCGGATCGAAAGCGGCAAGCGGAAGCAGAGCCATAAGATGATCTTAATGAAATAGTGTCATATGACTATGGGATGCTTTAAAGCCTTTCTGTAAAAGGTTTTATAAGGCATAGCCAAAATGAGAATTGGGGCACGGTCGATAGATCGTGCCCTTAGTCATTTTGGCAATCTGTCCTGTATTCTATTGACGGCCAGAGTGTTTTATCCTTAGCTGGGCTGTCTATTTTTGCTAAAACGAAGTGGCGCAGAGCTTAAAAGCCCTGCCTGGAGTCTTTCAAGGAAGTAGTTCTCATTCGAGGCGGGACGCATCCAATCCAATATACCCGATCCGAGACGGATCGAATCCTGTGTTTTGACGCGTGAAATCTCAGTGGCCCAATCTGCTCTGTCTAAGTCACACCCCCGGTTCAGCAGGGAATATTGCAGATTTATAGTTCATCCTTGCGCACCTGCTTTGCAGCAGCGCAATCTATAGATAGCGAGCCCATAGCCAAAAGCCGTAGGCTCTAAATCTGAAGAAAGTAGATCTGGACATTGGCAATGGCTAAGATAATATGATATGGTATGATAGGAATATGATTACTTGGTTTGGGGGCAAGTCCTGAGCAATACAGTTATTTGTCTTGCGCGAATTTGCGTTATACTGTATATAGTTACTGAAAAAAGAGGTTTTTTATGCCAGAGATAGATTTAATCCTGATCACCGATATTGGTTCTACCACCACCAAGGCCATCCTGATCGACAAAACAGCGGCCAAATTGCTCGCTATAGAGCAAGCCGACACCAGTGTGGAAAAGCCCAGAAACGACGTTAATTACGGGATATATAGTGCCACTGTGGCAGTGGAGAAAAGCAGCAAGATCAAGCTGCTGGAAAGCGGATCCAGCCCGGACAATCCCATATTCCTGCCCAATGTGAAGTATCTTTCCACCAGTAGTGCTGGTGGTGGCCTGCAAATCCTGGTGGTAGGCCTCACCCTCTTTGATAGTGCCAGCAGCGCCAAACGGGCTGCTTACGGCGCTGGAGGGGTGATCCTGGACGTCTTTGCCATCGACGACAAACGCAGCGCGCTGGAACAAATGCTGAGCATGCGCAATCTGCGCCCGGATATGATCCTCCTATGTGGCGGAACCGATGGCGGGGCTGTAGCTTCAGTGCTTCGTTTGGCCGAGATCCTGCGCATTGCCAAGCCCCTACCGAAGTTTTCCACCGAAAACAAAATCCCCACTATCTATGCCGGCAATAAGGACGCCTCTCACATGATCAAGCGCATGATCTCGCAAGACTTTGACCTGTATATATTACCAAACCTGCGCCCTGCTCTCGATGAAGAAAACCTCAAGCCCACTCAGGAGAAGATCCAGGAACTCTTTATGGAAAACGTGATGGAGCGCGCTCCGGGCTATAGCAGGCTGAAACAGATAGTGCACGAAAACATCCTCCCCACTCCTGCCGGTGTGCTGAAGTCCATCCTCAAGCTCAGAAACGAAGAAGGACAAAACCTGATCGCTTTTGACGTTGGCGGTGCCACCACAGACGTTTTTACCCGCATCAACGATCACTATCAACGCACCGTGAGCGCAAACCTGGGCATGAGCTATAGCGCGCTGAATGTGCTGAAAGAAAGCGGCATAGACGCCATCAAAGGATTCCTGCCGGACTCCATCACCGAAGCTGAGATTCGCAATTATATTGGAAACAAGACTCTTTATCCCACCACCAATCCACAAAGTCAAAAGCAATACCGCATCGAACACGCTTTGGCCAAATGCGCTCTGAAGCTCTCCTTTGTGCAGCATCAGCAAATGCACTTTAATACCCAAAAAGTCGGCTATTTGGAGGCACTAAAGAACAGCACCCAAGACAAGTATCAAGAGAAATTTGAATACATCGAAAATGAAAGGAAGCACTCTTTTTTCCCCAGTGATATAGATCTGGTAATCGGTGCCGGGGGGGTCTTTGCCCATGCTCAGAATGAGATGCAGTGCATCGATATCCTGATCTCAGGTTTTAAGCCCAGTGGAGTCACCGAATTGGCCATAGATCGCCATTTCATCAGCCCGCATCTGGGAGTCCTCTCCGAAAGCGATGAAGCCTTGGCGACAAAGCTTTTAGCCGAAGATTGTCTGCTGAATCTGGCGATTTACGTGCGTCCCCATTTTCCTGAGAAGAAGGGCATCCCCGTATTGGAGGCCTTGCTGCCGGGTGGCCAGAGTCTCAAGATCAAAAGCGATTCCTTTCAAGTGATCGAAGCCAAAACCGGGCAAACCATCGAACTTACGGCTGCAAAAAAGTGCTTTATCAATGGTGAAGAGATCGTCCGCACCGTGACTACAGATCTGCCTATCATCATCGATACCAGACTCTCCCGGGATAGCTATCACGCTGAGGCAGAATCCGCTTTGAACCTGTATTCTCAGGATGCACCTGACCTGATTTTTGGCAATAACAATGGAGTTTGCACTGGCGAGTTTATCCGCGAAGTGGAACTGCCCTACAATGGCGATATCCTGGCCGCAGAATCTGATCTAGTGAAACCGGATGACATCGTGGCTGTGAACCGCTACAATCCGCCCCGCCTCTATGTGATCCAGGCCTGTTCCTACTGTTCGGATGCTCCTGAAGAGCAGATTCGCCAGCATCTTCAAATCCAGACCGGGGATAAGATCGATTTTGATCAGATCCTGATGACCGCCATGCCCCAAAGCCGCAATAAAATGGCCTTCAAATCTCCCGTACGGGGCAAAGTGGAATTTATTGATTACCTCAGCGGCATTGTGGTATCCTCAGAGATTCAGGATTATAGCGCCAAGCCTGTGCAGGTAAAACTCGCAGAAAAGATGGCAATTCCTCCCAAAAAGATCAATTGGTATCTGAAAAAGCATGTCGGAGATTTTGTCTATCAAGGAGATCTGCTCGCGCAAAAACTGGATACCTCCGGAGTGGCGATGGCGATATCTCCCACCACAGGCGAGGTCATTGCATACGATAAAAAGAATGCCATCATGACGATCCATTACAAAGCCAAGCCGCACAACTACCTGGCTCATGTGCCGGGAAAAATAAGCCGCGTGGAACAGAATAAAGCTGTGGCTATCAACTATCAGGGAAAGCGCCTTGATGCCAGCATCGGTTGGGGAAATACCGTGCATGGCAGATTGGAGTACAGAGCGAAGCCGTCTAAGGCTTTGGTTCCAGAGGGTAGCATTTTGGCCTTGGGCTACAGCCCTGATCTGCAGGAGCTGAAACGCCTGGCAGATGGCGGTGCCATTGGCATCATCTGCCCTGCTATCGACGAGAAAAACCTGGTGGAATATTTAGGACTGGAGCAAGGAGTGATCAATACCGGCTTTGAACCCATCAAAGCGACTTTGATCCTGATTCAGGGTTTTGGCGAGATTCCGCTTACGGCCTCACAAGAAGAGTTTTTCAGCAGTCATAGTGGTAAACAGTGCTTGCTGGAGCCTCATACCAGAATCCGCGCCGGAGTGCTAAGAGCCAGTGTAAATATCATCACACAAGACTAGAGTTTAGATCGGCCTCCGCATGCGCCATTGCCAATTGCCCAGCGCGGTGCCGGGGATATTCATGCGCGCATCTATGCCCAGGCCAAGGATATCCTGCATGGGGAAGATCATTCTCTCACAGCCGGATAGGCGCGCTATGTCGATGAGGATTTGGTGGACATTGTCTGCATTGGGAAGATCATATTGCGGTAAAAAGCGTTTGCAAAAGACGCTAAGATTCAGTCTGGAAGAAGAGTTTGTAGGCAGTTCGTTCCACCAACCCAGAGTGGTGTTGTTATCATGAGTCCCGGTATAGATGAAGCGGTCTGCGGGAAAATTCTGCGCATCCGGCACGCTTTCTTCAAAGCAAAATTGCAGGATAATCATACCTGGCAAACCCAGTGAATCCCGGATCTGGCAGACATCCTGGTTCAAGATGCCCAGATCTTCGGCAATGAATCTTTGAGTGCCAAATTCTTCTCTGATACTGCCAAAAAAGGCTTCCGGCAGGGCTCGCACCCAGCTTCCGGTTCCTGCAGTTTCGGGAATCTTGTTCTCAAGGCAAGGCACTTTCCAGTAGTTTACATAGCCGATAAAGTGATCCAGGCGCAAGAGATCGATGAACTTCAGGATGTGTCTGAAGCGCCTGTGAAAGAGCTCGAATCCACTGTCTGAAAGCCGATCCCAGCGATATATGGGATTTCCCCAAAGCTGTCCTGAAACCGAAAAGGCATCGGGCGGAACTCCGGCCACGCTGAGTCTGCAGCCCTGTTCATCCAGATCAAAATACTCCTGATGCGCCCAGACCTCGGCACTTTCGTAGCTGAGATATAGCGGCACATCACCAATAAGCTGGATGCCTTTCTGTATCAATACCGCCTTGAGACGGGCAAATTGATCTTCGAATATGGCCTGCAAGGCGGCAGCTTCCCTCACCAGAGGGTCTTGGGCATATTCCTGGTACAAGTCTTCAGAGTAAGAACGCTGCGCAGGTGGCCATTCGTACCACTTGTCATTGCCATTCAGTTCTTTGAGCTTTAGAAATGTGAGGTAAGGCTTCAGATGCCAGGCATTTTCCTGGATATATTTGTCGATATCATGAGATTCCAGATAGCGGCGGGCAGCAATCGTCAGCAGAGCTTCTTTCAGCTTGCGCACTGCATTGTAATCCACCATCTCGTTGCGAGGAAGAGTGATAAGCTCGCCCTCTTCAAGCAGATTGTCATCTACCAAGAGCTCAGGACTGATCAGATAAGGGTTCCAGGCAAAGGCAGAGATGGGATTATACGGGGAATTGCCATAACCGCAATGATTGAGCGGCAGAATCTGCCAGAACTTATGGCCTTCCCGGGCCAGGTAGTCTGCAAAGCGATAGGCCTCAGGCCCCAAATCTCCGATTCCATAATCTGTACACAAGCTGCTGATGTGCAGTAAGATTCCGCTTTGCTTCATTTTTGCCCCAGGATCTCGATAATGCCGAGATCGAGTTCCAAACGTTTATCGATGATGCTGCTCTTTAGTTTATAGTCTGTCCTTAAGAGGATATCCATTATATTTTCCAAGCCTTTAATAGAGTAATTTCTGGCAAAACCCAGGTACTCTTTACGCTGAGAAGGATAAATTTCAGCTATGTGCTTGCTGTTGATCTCGTTATCGGTGATGTGCCGTGCCCGCAGCAATTGAATCCTCCAGAGGCTGTTAAAAAAGCGAAACATCGAAAAGAGAATCTGCAGGGGCTCCCAATCTGCTTCCAGCATGAGATTCATGGCCTGCAGGGCAGTTTTGATTTGCTTTCCGCCCAAAGCCCGGAAAAAGTCTATCTGCGTTCCCGCTCTGGAGCCGCTGAGGCCATCCAGATCCTTCTCGGTGATTTGCCGTCTGGAACCCACCAGTAAGTCTATCTTGGCCAGCTCATTGGCTGCAGTGGCATAGTCAAGTTCAATGCGATTGGTAAATTCCGTCTGCGCAGCAGAGCTCATGCTCTTGTCTATGCGTTTGAGCTCTTCCATCAGCCAGGTGCGCATTTCGCTGGCAAATTTGGGAGGATCGCAATTCACCGTGTGGCTATTGGCTGCGATCTTCTTCCAGGTACCCAGAGTCTTATTGGCCTTTTCGGTCACAATGGCCAAAGTCTGAATCTCAGATGGGGATTCAAAGTATGCCGCCAGTACCTCCAGCTCTTTCTTGAGAAAGGCTTCGGCTTTTCTGACGATCACGAGTTTGGAGCTGGAAAAGATAGTAAAAGTATCCAGATATTCACCAAGTTCTGCGGCCTTGATCTCATCGCCATAAACGATGGAGATATCGATTTCGTTTTCACGCTTCAGGGAGCGCTTGATATGATCCAGGACCTTATCGATCAGATGGGCATCAGTGCCCTGGATCAGATAGTTTTGCCCCAGGCTGGGCCGGTGCGAGGCAATGGCCAGAGCGCTTATAATCTCAGCCATTATGCAAACAGAATAAAGCCGATTGAAAGCAGTGCAACCGCCCACACGTAATAGGCAAAGTACTTCAGCGAGCCTGCCTGAATGAGGCGAATGAGGACGGCAATGACCAGATATCCTGCCAAAAAGGAAGCCAAGAATCCTGCCAGATAGATACCTAAGACATTAGCATCAAGCGCCATCAAGGCCGGCAGTTCAGAAAGATTGGCAGCCAAAATGGCTGGGATGGAGAGTAAAAAGGAGAAATGAGCGGCGTCCTTGCGCTTCATCCCGCAAAAAAGCGAGGCTGTGATGGTGGCTCCGGAACGGCTGATGCCTGGAATGATAGCAAAGCCCTGAGCCAGGCCAATGAGGGCCGACTTCAAAAAGCCGGTGCCGGAGGCAGGAGTAGAGGTGTTTTTTACGAAGTCTGAAGCAAAGATCATCGCTCCTGTGATGAGCAGCATGAAAGAGACGAACAGCGGATACTGATAGGCCTGTTTGAGCATATCCTTGAAGATCAGGTAAAATACACCCGTAACGAAGGTGGCGACTATCAAATAAACGATCAAAGCGCGGTTTTGGCGATGCGGCTCACTATCGAGATTGGGTTTCCAGCAGAAGAGCGAACGGATAAGCTCCCAGATCTGTTTACGGAAGAAAATCAGCACAGCCAGAAGGGTGCCGAGATGCATAAAGATCTCGAAAGTAATGCTATCCGAGCTTTCCATGCCAAAGAAGTGTTGAGTGAGCACCAAGTGTCCGGAAGAACTGACTGGAATAAACTCGGTCAGCCCCTGGACGATGCCTAAAAAGATTGCTTGCAGAAAATTCATAATATCTCCGGTACTTCGTATTCTCCCACTTCGGAAAGGGGAATCAAGGTAAATCCAGCCTTCTTAAGCCTGCTGATAAAGGCCTTCAAATACACCAGTTTATCACGGTTGTGACAGTGCGTGATCGCGATCACGTGATTCTGGGATTTTGAGAGCTCGATAATGCGGTTCAGCTTGGCCTCCATGGTGGATTGGTTAATATTGGGGCTATCCAAAAATATATCATTGCGAAAGGCTTTGATATGTGACTTCTGGGCGATTTGGTAAGCTACAGAGACGTTGGTCGTGCGGCTGTCCAAAAAGACTTTATTGTGTTCTTTGAGGGTCTTCATCACCGAGTTCATCACATCTGGATCCGTGGTTGCCAGGCTGCCCATGTGGTTGTTTATTCCGATGCAATCCGGCATGTCTGAGATGAATTGAGTTAGAGTCTTCTTGATCTGCGCCTCTGTGTGCTGCAGCAGAATGGCATTCTTACCAGGATCAATTCTGGGATAGCCGATCGGTTCCATGGGCACATGGATCAAGGTTTCTCTACCCTGGCTGCGGGCCTTCTGCATGGTAAGAGTACTATACTTCTCGTCCGGGAAGATGGCAAAGCAGACCTGGGTATCCAAGGCCAGGAATCCATCCAGGAGCTCAGGGCTGATCGCGCCAAAATCATCCACCACGATAGTGATGGTTTGCTGATTCGCCTTGCTTTTATAGATGCTGGAATCGTAATGAAGCACCAAGTGATACTTGTCTGGGAGACCTTTTTGCCCAAAGATCAAGGTTTGTTTATTACTGTCGTCTGTACCACTGTGCAGCACAGCACCTGATCTTTCCAGTTCGCCCTTGAAGATCATATTAGCATAGGTGAGGTCCATCAGAGAACGATCCACAGGAACAGAGTATTGGATCACATCTCCCGTCTTTTTACGCCGGATGGCAGTCGCAGGAACACCCAGCTTGTCAGCCGCCAAGCGGATGGCCAGATCAAGCTCAGTTTCTCCCGCTTTTGGTGTGGGCGTCGGTTTTACGGGAGGTTTGACTGTAGCAATGACAGGCTCTGCTATCTCTTCGGTCACAGCTTTGGGTTGATCTTTGACCTTCGTCTTCGTCTTGGCTTTTGTCTTGGTCTTGCCCGTATCAGCCTTCGTCTTAGACTCCTTGGGGGGAGATTCTTTACGCTCTGTGATCTCTTTTGCCACCATATCTTGCAAATCCTGCGGTGCGTCTTGAGGCTCACGGATCAAGCCCCACATAATCACTATGGTGATGACGGCAGCCAGCAGGTACAAGCCCAGTCGTGGCCTGCGGTTTTTGTGTTTAATCCTTTTGGGTTTCGCTTTAGATTTAGGTTTTGTTTTAGCTCTGGTCACTGTTTTCTTTTTAATTTTGGCCATAAGGCACCTGCTTTATCTTCATGGGATGCATGCTGTTATTCAGCTTTTGGCTGAGCACTATAATCGGGTAGAAAAGGAGATTTGACAGCATGAAGGCCGCGGCGAGCATAAAGAGATTAGCCAAAACCGAGCCGATTCCAGAGATAGGGATCAGCTCTATATCAAGCTTCAACCCTAATAAATGTCTGATGCCGGAAAGCACGGGAGTGATGAAATATGCGATCACAATCAGATACAATTTCACTGCGGCAAAGACTACGACGATCATCATGACGGTGTATTTTAGCGCAGCCCAGGGATTCCTGTTTGCCCAGCCCAGGGCGAGCAAAGTGGATCTCTTTTGTGAGTACCTTCGATCTCGCATAGGCTTCAGCCACATGGATTTCAAGTAGTAATACAGGATCAAAAGCACGGTAAGGGCTCTAAAGAAGAACATCACGCCTTGCTTCAGCGGCAAGTCAATTCTATAGAAATAGCCCAGAAAGCGAGCCAGGATATAGTAAACCATGAGTACGAGCACGGTGACAAAAAGCACCAGATGCAATTGGATCACCTTATCATAAAATTCGCCCAGGAGCTTGGGATGGCCGCTGCGCGGTCCGGGAAAGACAAAGGTATATATTTTGAGAATCATAAAACAGACATAGATCAGTAAAACCCCAAAGAAGGTAAGTGGCAGATAGTGCATCCTGAGGCTCAGAAGCGTGGTGAAAGGCAAAAGGATACTGGCACTGGAGATCCAATACAGCAGTGTTACGGGATACAAAAAGACCTGAATACCATTGTACTGCCCGCACATAGCTTTCAGCATGAACCGCAGGAATTGAGATATCTTATTCATAGCTCGCCTAAAACCTTTGCACAAAGCCGGCATATAGGCTTGTGTCCTGTCTGGGCAGGCTTTTGAACTGCCACTTGGGAGAGTTCAAGAGGTTCTCTGCTCTCAGATAAACCTGGGTGTGCAGGCTAAGATCGTAAGCCGCATTGATGCTGATATCGATCAATTCCGGCAGGGGTTTCTGATAATGGTCTAATGCAAAATAGTGTTGATTGATGCCCAGGCCGGCCTCAAAGGGAAGGTTCCGATAGATAAGGGTAGATTCCACCTTGAGCAGTGGATTGTAGGGCTGACGAAGCCAATCTTCATTGGTCATATAGCCCAAACTCAGCACTATGGCTTGATCAAAGACGAGCTTGCCCTCTCCAAAGCTCAGATATATCCCGCTCTCATTACTAAAGACATCGGAATAGTACAGCTCCGGCACTTCAGGATTGGGGCTGTCCCGCAGGACCGGTGCATTGACTTTGTATTTTGTGGTATTAGCCAAAAGAAATCTATGTAAAGAAAAGCTCTTATGCGAAGAATGGGTATCTTCCAGCGCTATCTTAAGATTGAGCGGGATGGTAGTATTCCTACGCAGGGCATCAAAGCTCAGCCACCGATATTCTTCCAGAAGCTCATAATGATCATTGCCTTTAGTTTCCGGACTATTCACGATGCTCAGCTGCTGATCAAAATTTGTGTTGTAGTGCCAGTGAAAGCCCGGCACGGGATAAAAGCTGTAGCCATCGTGAATCACGTGGATGCTGAACTTATCCATTTTATCATGGTGAACTTCAATAAAGCTATGCAGCACCGGTTTCTCGCTGTAAAGATAGAGTCTGTTTCCCCAAGTAAAGCCCGCTAAGTCCAATAGACTCTGATGAGTAAAGCCCAGGCCATTGCTTTTGAAAGCCACGCCACTATCGTCCTGCTCGATCTGATAGCCCCGAATCTCATTCGACATCTGCCGGATATTCAGACCCATAGGGCCCAGTTTATCATGATAAGACGCCAAAGACGCCATCGTGTATTCGCTATCCAAGTCCTGCATTTCTGTGTCAAAGTGCTTGACGCCAAAGTCCAGCGCACCCCTTTCCCCCAAGGCAAAACCCAGTCCCAGCCCTCCGTGATAAGAGTGCATATTCTTTTTGGCTAATCTCATTGATGCCATGGCGTTTGCAGCGCTCACCGTTTTTAAGGATGGATGGTATTTGTAGTACGCATCCAGGCCCAGGCGGGTGTCGCCTTGCAGATGCAGAAAATGTCTGAAGCTTTTGGGGATCGGATCGCTCTGTGGCGGTTCCAGAAAAGGCAGGGATGAAGGCACAAAGGCCGATATGCTATCACTGGTAATGCTTTCTCTGCTATATGGCAGCGCTTTTTTATAAAGAAAGATCTTGATTTGGCTGTCCCCGCTCACGTCGATATCAGGCAATACCTGAATCTGTGCCTGCAGTGCAGTCCAGAGCAGCATTAGCAGCAGAAGACAACGCTTCACTGGCTCTCCCCCATGCGTTCATTGATCTTGCTGAGCTGAGCTTCAGAGAGCAGAGATCTGTAATCTAAAAGATGCATCTCAGCCTCTTGGCGCGCACCCAGAGCAAGGTAACTCAGGATCACATAGTACGCACAGGGCCCCGTGATATCCTCATAATCAGGAAAGAGAATCATGGTCTTTTTAAAGTCTGCAATGGCAGCTTCATACTGCTCATTTTTGAATAGCATAAAAGCTTTTGAGTAAAATGCGGTGGCATGATCATGCGGATTGGAGCTGTCATTGATGATGCTATCCGCCCAAGGTCCTGCTTCTTCAAAGCGCGAATCATCAATCAATTGCGACAGCCTGAGCAATCTGGCTTGTGGGAGCTGATCTACATACTTTGCGCCACGCTGCCAGATCTCTTCGAACCTCAGATAATCAGCGGTAACAGATGCCTTGAGCGCCTCTTGCCACAGTGCAGCACCGGGCTCCAGATCGAGCGCAGTTTGATACTTCGTCAGCGCCGCTTCGTATTCTCCCATTTGAAGATCCACCTCAGCCCAGGCCAGCAAGGCCCGCAGATCCTGAGTGTCTTCATAAAGCGCGCTCAAAAGAGAATCCGCCTCAGTATAGGAATTCAGCTTCAAGAAGCTCTGCCCCATCAGGAGTTCCACCTCCATCCGGCTTTGCTCCGGGAAATCTTCCCTCAGCTTTTCCGCACTGAGCAGCACGTCTTTCCACTGCTCGCCTTCGGCGTAGATTTTGAGAACGAGATAGGACAATTCGAAGCGAATAAACTCACTCTGGAAGGTATCTGCAAGCTGTGCCACTTGGTAAGCCAGGACAGGATCATCCAACCGGCGCAGGGTAAGCTCGATGCCGGTAAAGACCTCACCCAGAAGGGCTTGGCCGGCAGCATCGATCTGAGTGACATTGCGGAATCTAAGCAGGATATTCTGATAATCGCTCAAAGCTTGATGATAATTCCCCATATTGTAATAACTATTGGCGATGTCGGCCAAAACCGGCAGAAAGTATTGGGAATCCGGAAAGGTATCCACAAATTGTTCAAAAAGTCTCAGAGCCAGATGGTAATCTCCTGCGGCATAAGCGGATTTCCCACCCAGATAGAGATAGGTATCCGGGCTCTGTTTGCCTTTATAAAGCTGCAGATAGAGCTGGGTGGCTTCATCGTAACGCTTCATTTGATAAAGGCATAGGGCACGATAACTCTTGGCTTCGGTGATGCGCAGCTCGCTCCCGGCAAGCTTTTCTGACTGGCTGAAATATTTCAGAGCCTCGGCATAATCTTTGCGGTAAAAATTGATGTGTCCCTGCAATATCAGGGAATCGTAGCTGGGGGTGAGGCCCGCCAGGCTATTTTCGGCATCACCATAGTTGCCCAGATAGTAAAAGACCTGCGCCACTCTCAAAGCGGCATAGGAATTCTGCGGCTCGGCCTTCAGGATGTTTTGAAAGGCCGTGAGGGCCCGGTTGTAATTTGCCAGATAGTAGTCCATTTCGGCCAGATAAAACCGGGCGGAAGGGGCAAAGCTGGACTCCGGATGATCCTGGATCAATTGATTGAAAGCCTTGTCTGCCAAGGGGTAATCCTTCTCTTCATAATACAGATAACCCAGATAGTAAAAGGCAGTATCGCGATTTTTGCCCCTGGGATAAAGATTGAGATAGCGGTTGAAACTCTGCAAAGCACGGGGATGATCTTTGGCCAGGAGCCAGCTACGGGAGATCAGGATGTCGATCTCAGCCATCTGCACACGGCTCGTACTCTCGCTCCGTCCTTGGGCCAGGTACTTCAAAGCTTCAGCAAATTCCTGCTGTTGAAAGGCAAAATAACCCAGCGTGTAAAACTGTTCAGCCTTGGCAATCTGATTCTGGGGATTGGCCACAAAATCTCTGAGCTGGCGAATAGCAGACTCAGGCTGAGACTGATACATGATCTTCAGCCGCTCCAAAAAGCTCAGTACCTTAAGCTCTGGCTCTGCGCTTTTTACCAATCTGGAAAAGAGGAGATCAGCCTTGGCGTTGTCAGCCTCATGAACCAGGATCAAGCCTCGGTAATAATCGTAATAGTCACCTTTGTTTTCAGTGTTTTCCAGGATTTCAAAGGCTCCGGTGAAGTCTTCCAGACTGATAGCCTTGCGGATTCTGAGCAATTCCATTTGCGTAAGAGCTTGCAAGGAAGCAGTGTCCTGCATCAACTGATCAAATTCCTGATAGCGGCCATTGTCCAGAAGGTGCTGTGCCCACAGGATATTGCTTTGGGCATAGACCGGGCTCTGCTCTGAAATGCCTGCCAAAAGAGTCTGGGCTTCGCTGTCCTTATCCAGTTTGATGAGGACTGCAAAGTATTCGTATTCCACCTGAGGTTTGGGGCTGTAACGCAGTGTATATTCATAGGATAGCTTGGCGCTATAATATTGCCCCAGATCCTTATAGAGTCTGGCTTTGTAAAGATTGGTCTGCGCCAGGAGGAAGGTGTCCCTGGTCTCAGCTTCTAAGGTTTGCAATTGATTCATGGCCGCAGAGTATTCCCCCAGACCGATCAGGCTCAAAGCCCGATGCAGATAGACCTGATGACGCAACGATAGCTCAATATCTTCCAGCAGAATTTCGTCATAAATCTCCAGCGCCTGAGCATAGCGTTCCTCTTCCAAGCAAAGATTCCCGCTCAAATAGCGCAAATGGTGACGATAAATACTCTGTGGGTACTGAGCCTTGAAACTCTGGATTTCCGCTGCCAAAAACTGGCTTTCACCGCGCTCATAGAGCTTTACGATGTACTGATAGGAGTATTTTTCCAGGTTACTTGCCGCAGGTACCTGCGCGAGCAGTGGCGCTATCAGCAGCAGGCCTATCAACAGGATAATGGGATATTTTATATTTTCGGACATTAAGTTCTCCGCTTATTTCTCTTTGTTCCAATCTGAAAAGCAGGCTGATCCTGTCAATGCCTTTATTTTTCAGAGATTATGCGGTTTTCTGAATATTGGATAGAACGCGGATCGGGCGGATTGATTGGATTTATTGGATTTAAAGAGGTTTTATGGTTTTAAGGTTTTAACGTTTTAGCGTAGTGCAGGACGCAGTTCCTGCGGAACTGGCTCTTTTATAGAACGCAGATCGAGCTGATTGTTTGGGTTTATTGGATTAAAAGAGGTTTTATGGTTCTAACGTTTTAACGTAGTGCAGGACGTCGTTCCTGCGGAACTGGCATTTAATGATATCGATTCTTCTTTGCCAGCGGTCCTGCAAGGCTCATTCTGTCTCTGAGCCTTAGCAATGGGCTGCTAACTTACGCATCTATGATGTCTGCTTAGTCCATCACACTGATCACTCTGAAGAACTTCTTGTCTGCAGATCCGGCCCAACCCAGGAAATCTATCTGCAATTGATTCGTCGTCCCCACTAAGCTATTGGGATCACAGACGAAATATGGCTGGTCATCTGCATATATTCTATATTCGCTGATGGTTATCGGATTGCCGGCAGTGTCTTGGACCACCGCAGCCCAGTCCAGGCTCAGATCAGCACCTGTGATGGAAAGCGAGAGTCCTGCCACGGCCTGCGGGCTGGCAACACCTGTTCGCAAAGACACGGCATCGTAATAACCGTCGTTATTACTCCCTTCTCTTCTGGTGCTGATCAGTCTGATCCTGATAAATCTGGTTCCAATGGGTGCTATAATACTATGTGAGACCAGAACCCAGGCCTCGGTTATGAAGTAGTCGCCCGAGTCAAAACTGCCCAAGATTTCAGTCTTGTCCTGGTCCAGGTATTCCAGGACTATCCGGGATATATCAGAGGGACTTTGGGGCCAGGAGTGGACATAAGCAGAGAATTCAAACAGATGATTGCCCGTGTCGATCAGGTCCACATAATCCGCGAGCTCTACATCCTGCCTCAGTTCGGCATTGCGAATAGCTCCTGCAAAAAAGTAATGCTGACCTTCGTAGGGATCTGGGCTAGTGCCACGTTGAGTCCAGCCTGTTCCCACCACCTCAACCCATTCCGGGATTTCCCCATTTACCAAAGGAGCTTCACAGCCCCCATTGCGCACAAGTTCGACCATTGTTCGGGAATCTTTATCCGGTCTCTGATCTTGCGCACCATACAATGCTGCTGGCATCATGGTCAAACTCACCATCAGGCCAAGCAAGGTAAAAACAAATCCAGCGTAAACGTTTTTTATACTATTCATTTCATTCTCCTTGAGTTCGAGTCTTCATTTGCGTCTGCGCAAATCATACAACATGTCTCTAGCGCACACTTGTTTTTCAGAGTGTATTGATTCTGCAGACAAGCGATTAACGCTATAAAACAGAATATAGTTCATTCATGCTTTTTGCCAAGAACTGATCTGGTAGGAGTTCCTGTTTTCGGATTTTTGATAGAACACTGATCGGGCGGATTGATTGGATTTATTGGATTAGAAGAGGTTTTAGAGTTTTATCGTTTTACAGTTTTAAAGTTTACCGTTTTAAAGTTTTATCGTTTTAAAGTTTTACCGTTTTGAGGTTTTACCGCTTTGAGGGTTGAGCTTTAAGTTGTTGTTCCAGTGCCAACTGCCAGAAAAAGTCCGTAGGACGCCAGGCGAATGCCTATAGCCCAGCAGTTAACTGCTGGGTTGGCCAGTAGATAGATTCCCGAGTCCGGAACGCAGTGGAGGACGATAATTGATGTCGATGGCAGTTAAAAGTGCACCAGTTTCGGAAGTTTAGATTGCACCAGTTTGTGTAATAATAAACTTAGCCTTTTGATAGAGATATCAGGAGGTGAAATGAAAGGAGCCGATGTGTACAA
>Ga0265295_1003055_pt1 | contig 25096 bp, 22 predicted proteins | sample Munlansysbiofilm_FD_192503 | JGI IMG/M metagenome (GOLD analysis project Ga0265295, IMG submission 192503) | Leachate microbial communities from a municipal landfill in Southern Ontario, Canada - Methane capture system biofilm | ecosystem: Engineered > Solid waste > Landfill > Unclassified ... | reverse complement strand
CATTTATCACCATTTTAAAACGCCACATTTACAGGGAGGATCATCTGTTTTTTCCAATGGCCCAGGCCGAATTGTCTGGAGTTGAAAAAAAAACGTTAAAGGATCAGTTTGACCGGGAAGAGGCTGCCGCAGACGGTGAAAGCGTCGTTGAAAAGAATCGAGCAAGACTTGAGGAAATGGCAGCATTAATATCCTCTCTATAACCGGCACGGCCGGAGCGAGAGAGGCATCCGGCCACAACGAATATAGCTGTTAGCGTTTAGCTTTTAGCTCTTAGCTAACAGCTAATCGCTAAGAGCTGTTTCTTATAAAACCACAATGTCCTGCGGACACAACGAAGCATGAAGCTTGAATTAGAACTGAATTTTGTTTCTTGTCTCCAGTTTCCAGTTTCTTGAAGGGGTATCATTCCGCCCACTTTGGTCGCCCTGCCCGGAACGGTAAACGTCGGGGGGCTTTTTGCCCTTCCAGGCTAAAGCGCAGGAACTGCGGGCTAAAGTCCTCAAACAGCCTGCGCTTTTTAACGCCTGGAAGGGCAAAAAGCCTACCCCCTTTGGTTTACAATGTTCCGGGCAGGGCGACCAAAGCGGGCTTTGAAGTCGGTACTTCCTATGTGATGTTTAGACGGAAGTTTCTTAAAAATCAGGAGGGGATTGAGGCGGCTATGATGAACTGCTGGGAGTACATGGGCTGCGGGTTGGAGCCGGGGGGGAAAAACAGCGCTGAAAAAGGGGTGTGCCCGGCGGCGTCAGAAGGTTCTTTTTCCGGCATCAATTCCGGTAAAAATGGTGGAAGATTCTGCTGGGCTGTATCAGGAACCCTCTGCAACAACAATCAGCAGGGCTGTTTCTCAGATAAGCGAGGCGAATGCCGCGCCTGTGATTTTTTCCATATGGTGATGGCTGAGCAGGGCACAAAAAACTTAAGGACCAAGTTCTTAAGATTCCTGGAAAGTAACCCCGGTGAAACCCCTATTTTAAAAAACTTGAAGCGTAAGACCTTTGCCGCCGGGGAACGCTTCGTCGTCCAGGGTCAGGAGACCAGAGAGGCATATATTATCCGCAGCGGCTCCTGCATCGTGCTTGTGGAAAAAAACAACGACCTCTATCCTGTGGACCACAGGGGTGAGGGTGACATTGTAAACATGAGTGCCCTTTTCACCGGCGAACCCAGTATGGCCAATGTTGAGGCTGAAACCGGAATCGAAGCCTGGGTCGTCGAAAAATCCGAATTTGAAGACATTTCTGAAAATGATCCTGATCTCTGGGAGTTTTTAACCGAGATTGTTGCAGATCGTTTTGACTCCAGGCGTCCGACCTCATACCGAACCATTGGACGATATCTGGCAACGGATATAATCGGTAGGGGAGGATACAGCATTGTCTACAGGGGTAAGGATATCCCCACGCAAAAACCCGTGGCAATTAAAATGATGCGGCACAACATGTTCATGGATTCAGAGTTTCTCAAGCAACTTGAACAGGAGGCAGATATCGTTTCCAGACTTGACCATCCCAACATCATAAAGGTTTTTGCCATGGTCAAGAGATATCGTACCGGATTCATTATCATGGAATATCTTGAGGGAGAATCCATGTTGGATAAAATAGAGCGGGATAAAAGAATCGTCCCCAATCTTGCCATCCATTATCTGATACAATGCTGTCTTGCCATGGACCATGCTTACACCAGAGATGTTATTCATCGGGACATCAATCCTGGTAACCTCATGGTTTTAAAAGATGAAACTGTTAAACTTGTGGATTTCGGCCTTGCCTGCTCGGTTTTTGATGAAGACCAGACCCTGGACGGTGCCTATGCCTACCTTGCACCTGAACTTATTCAGGGAGGGATTCCAGATCTTATGAGCGAAATATACGCCCTTGGAATTACAGCCTATGAAATGGTTACGGGTGAGAGGCCTTACCCTGAGGATGATCCAGCCATTTTCAGCCGCATTCGCTGCTGCCGGGAAATTCCCGATCCCGCACTCTTGGTTCCCCAAACGCCCAGAAGGTTGGTAAGATTTATAACAAAAGCATGCAGGATAGATCCCCAGGAGAGGTATTCAAGTATGCGCCAGGCAATCGGAGAGTTGACCTGTGGATAAATATGCGGCTGGCGATTCAGGGCACGGTTTAGCCAGGGCATCGGTGATCATAAACAACACAAACATTGTTGCATCTACCCATATCGGGCTTGTAAAATTGGTGAATGAGGATCGACATTTTCTAGGCTCTCTGGATGACGGTTCATTGGTCCTGGCCGTTGCAGATGGTCTGGGCGGGGATGTTTCAAGTGATGTTGCCGCTGAAATTGCAATGGACCGGATCGCCCGTTTAAAATCTTTGAATCCGGGCAGGGAAGCAAAAGAGCTCGATGCCTTTGCAAGGGAACTCGACCTTATTATAGATAAAAAAGCCCGGACTCATCCCAGTCTGACCTACATGGCCACGACCCTGGTTTGTCTGGTTTTGAGGTTTGACACGATTCACTGGCTGAATGCAGGGGACAGCCGCTTCTATTTTTTACGGGACAACCGGTTGATACAGGTAACCCAAGACCAGACCCTGGCCAGGGTTCTCGTGGAAGAGGGTAAGTTAAAACCTGGGGATGCGGAGGGGCATTTCTCGAGTGACATACTTGATCAATGTCTGGGATACGGCACCTGCGATCCTGAAACCGGCAGCCTCAGAGTAAAAAAGAACGACCTTTTGATTCTGGCTACAGACGGCATGTACAAGATGGTGGGGCTTGATGAGATTCTCACGCTGCTGACGGGGGATACAACCCTTGAAGAAAAAATAGAGGCCCTCATGAGTGCCGCCCTTGCAGCCGGTGGAACGGACAATATCACCATAGTCCTTGCCCGGGTTTAGGATCAATGCTTTGAGGCCTGGTCCAAATCAACAATTTTACCTTGCAGATAGGCCTTGGATTGATAACTGGTTATCCTCATTATCCTTTTGGTTAATTCACCGATGCGATCGATGCCGGCTTTAATGTTTTTGATCTTTTCATAGTTTGGATCATTTGGTTCAAGGTCCATCAAAAGAATTTCTGAATACCCGCTGACAGCCTGTAACGGCTGGCTTAGTTCATGGCAGACAGCCCCTGCCATTTCAAGAACTCCCTCGAGCTTTGTCTGTTCGAGCATCTGACTTTGAAGCTCGACCATACGTTTTCCAACCTCAACTCTGGCTTTAAGTTCGTTGTTGTCATAGGGTTTTGAAACATAGTCATCAGCACCGGTCAAAAGCCCCTGGGTAATGTATTTGCCCTCTTGCCTGGAGGTGAGCAGAATTAAATAGATCGGTCGTTTCTGTTTCTGCTGCCTGAGCCTTTTGCACAAGGTAGCACCGTCCAGATGCGGCATTTCCCAGTCGAGCAGTGCAATACTCGGTGGGTCATCCTCCTGGAACACGTTATAGGCCTGTTGGCCGTTATCGGTGACTGTAACCTCGTACCCCCACTTGGTCAAAAGAGATTCCAGCACTAATCGGGATGTGAGGTCATCCTCTGCAATTAAAATTTTCATATTCTCCTGCTCTTAATCCTCAAGGTTTACTATAACTCCTGCCTTCGCCATAATTGTTACCCACAACCCACTATCTATTACCCACGACCTGACATCATAGCCCTTTGTAACCTGAGGAATTCATAATTGAGAATCGTAAGCAGTTTTTTTACCTTTGTAAAGTCACCGTTCCTGGCAGCAGCTTCCATTTGACCTGCCACATCATTAAAGACCAATGCCTTGACAATGGCCGACGCTCCCCTGATTTTATGGATCTGGGCGGCTGCCTGGGTGGCATTGTTTCTGGATAACGATTCTTTTAGATTCGAAATTTGATCGGTCATATCATTTAAGAATGTTGACTTAACCTGTTCTAACAAATCTTCGTCGTTCATGAGCTGTTCGAGAAGGGTGTCTCGATCAAAAATTGTTCGGGGTTCAGTTTCTTTTTTCCATGAGTCAGGTAAGGGTTGAATTTGATCCTTTGTCCGGCATGTAAGCCATTTTGTAATAACTTTTGCCAGAGACCAGGGGGTTACAGGTTTGGATATATAATCGTTCATACCTGCTTCAAGGCAGTGTTTGCGATCTTCCTCCATTGCATTGGCAGTGATTGCAACGATGGGGATATCATGGTTGTTTACCCGAGAATCTGGATTTCGAATTTCCCGGGCGGCCTCCAATCCGTTCATCACGGGCATCTGCATGTCCATGAGTACAAGATTGTAGGCGGTGGTTTCGCTAAGGGCTTCTACTGCCTTGGCTCCGTTGCCCACAGCATGGGCCATGAACCCCAGTTTTTTTAAGATTCCAAGGATGACCTGCTGGTTCGTAACATTATCCTCGGCCACCAGGATAAGGAATCCCTTGTTTTTAAATTCACTCACTCTTTGAAGGGCTATAGAACTGTCATTCATGGGAACAGCAAGGGCATCTTTTAAATCAGATCCGTGGCTGGTCATTTTTTCTGAATCATCATCCTGCTTTTCCATATATGCCGTAAACCAAAAGTGTGAACCCTCACCCTGTGTGCTTTCAACCCCCATTTGACCGCCCATCATTTCTGCGAGCTGTTTGGAAATGGCAAGTCCCAGGCCTGTACCACCGAATTGCCTGGTGGTGGACGCATCTGCCTGGGTGAACTTGTTAAAGATTATTTCCAGTTTTTCCCGTTGAATACCGATACCCGTATCTTTTACGGAAAAACAAAGGATAACGTCTTTATCTGTTTCATGTTCAACCTTTACATGAATTGAAACTTTGCCCGTGGAGGTGAACTTGACGGCATTTCCTGCAAGGTTAGTTAAAATCTGACCTAACCTGCCGGAGTCCCCTTGCAGTCGCAATGGTACATCCGGGTCTATGGTGCATATAAATTCGATTCCCTTTTCACGGGCTCCCATGGCAAGGGGCGGTGTCAAACAGTCGAAAAGCTCCTGAAGATTAAATACCACCTTTTCCAGGTCGAGTTTTCCGGCCTCAATTTTTGAAAAATCCAGAATCCCGTTGATTATCCTTAAAAGGGCTTGCCCACTTGCCTGAACACTCCTTGCGTATCTGCGCTGTTCATCGGTCAATGGGGTGTCCATGAGCAGCTCAGTCATCCCGATAATTCCGTTCATTGGGGTTCTGATTTCATGGCTCATGTTGGCAAGGAATTCGCTTTTGGCTATGTTGGCAAGTTCGGCTTCGATGGCCATCTGGTTTGCCCGGGCCATGGCCTCCTCGAGCTGGAGGTTGGTCGCCAGAAGCTCCTGTTCCACCTGTTTTGCCTGGCTGATATCGCCGATGAGACCATGGATCTTAGTCATTGTTCCGGAACTGCCGTGCAGCAGCTTGCCATGGGCCATGATATAGTGGATGCTCCCGTCCGGCCATACTGCACGGAATTCCTGTTCGTAGAAGACTCCCCGGGAGATTGTCCTGTCCCTGGCTTGCTTGAGTTTCATTCGGTCATCAGGGTGTATTGCACCCAAAAAACTCTGCAGTGTTCCATTGAATTCTTCAGGGTCAAGGCCCAGAAGCTGGCAGGCCTTTGAATCAAGATAAAGTTTGTTCTCAATGATATCCCAGTGCCATGGTGCCATACTGGCTGATTGCAGGGCAATATCCAGGCGGTTCTGATTCTCCCTTAATGAGTTTTCCATGGCCTTGCGGTCTGTGATGTCAGTCATGGTTGTAAGCCAGCAGGGCTTGCCACCGATATCTATGGGGGTCACTGAGACCAGGCCGGTTTTTTTCTCGCCTTTTTTCGTTTTTACGGCAATTTCGATATTATTTGCAAAGCCCGACTCCTTGACTATGGATATCACACGGTTTCTCTCTTCCGGGCTGGCTAAAAGATCCAGTTCGACCGAGGTTTTTCCAATAGTTTCATTCCGCGTGTATCCCATGGTGTCAATAAAGGCTTTGTTTATGTCCAGGAAAAACCCATCTTTTATTTCAGAGATCCCCATAAGGCTTGCACTTGCGTGAAAGGCCTTTGAAAACAGCTTCCTGGTCTCATTGATTTCTGTGACGTCCTTGGTAACGCAGAAAAAAGCGGGTTTGTTATCCCAGGAGCCAGGATAGATCCGGGTTTCCACCTGGATGTTTCGTCCGGATTTACTGACTGCGGATATGGGGCAGGAATTCACGTTCCCGGCAATCATCGCCTCCACAATTTTTCTGGCTTCTGCCCGCTGATCTTCGGGATGAAGCATTTCTACATTTAACCCCTTGAGTTCATCTTCCGAGTATTCGAGTGTGCGGGTAGCGGCTTTGTTTGCTTCGAGAATATTGCCGTTAACGTCGAGAACAAACAAAAAATCGTCAATGGAGTTGAAAAAGGAGCGGAAATTGGCCTCGTTTTTCCTGAGTCGCTCCTTGGATGATTTACTATCGCCTAGGGTATTATTATTTTTTTTATCCATGTTCGTCTTATCGCTTATTGAATGTCACCTGAAATTTAAGTTTGTGACCTTTGAAAATACTACAGGTATAAAGGGTTTTGTTCAAGTCGAATATTTAAAGATCAGCAGTTCTAATTTTGACTTCCTTCTTTAGGCGGCGGCCAGTATCACCTTGCTGAACGAAGAAAAAAAGATCCTGGCAATATTCATGGAAACAAAGTAAAAACATTACATGGCAGATCTTATACTCACAGAGAAATTTTCCGTTGCAGCAGACTTTGCAAAGGCCCTTGGAATCAAGGGGAAAAAAGAGGGCTGTTTCCAAGGCCCAACCCATGTGATCGTCTGGGCCGTGGGCCATCTGGTGGAGCTCTTTGAACCTTCCGACTATGATTCAGGTCTCAAACGGTGGCAGCTTTCCACCCTTCCCCTTATTCCAGAAAATTTTAAATATAAACCAATCAGGCGAAGTTTTAAACAGTTTAAAATTATCAAGTCCCTTTTAACCCGGGGAGAGTTTGACCGGGTGGTCATAGCAACGGATGCGGGAAGGGAGGGGGAGGTGATCGCCCGGACTATTCTTCTTGAGTCTGGATTCAGGGACAAGAGTCGCATTGTACGCTTCTGGACAAGCCAGGCCCTTGTGCCGGATGTGGTGAGAAGCACCATGGAACAGCTGCGGCCCATTGAAGATTATGACAGGCTGTGGCGGGCAGGTTATTATCGCCAGGTTGCAGACTGGCTTGTTGGCATGAATCTGACCCGGGTGCTCACGGTGAGGCTCAAGGATCTTTTCTCCGTTGGCCGGGTCCAGACGGCCGTGCTTGCCCTTGTGGTTGACCGGAGAAACGAGAGGGAAAATTTTGTTCCTGAAACCTTCTGGCAGATAAAGGTTGATTTTGTCAATGAAAAGGGCAGGTGGACAGGTCTGTGGTTCAAGGAGAGAAAGGGGGGGCAGGGAGATAAAAGGGAGTCCGGGATCGATGCAAGGATCACCGAAAAAGAGCAGGCCCTGGCCCTTGCCGCTGACTTAAAAAACGAGACAGCTCACGGTGTTGTCGCTTCAGTCAACAGGGCCAAAAAATCAGAACCGCCGCCCCTTCTCTTTTCACTTACCGATCTTCAGCAGGAGGCCAACAACCGGTTCGGGTTTTCCGCCCAAAAGACCCTCTCCCTGGCCCAGACCCTGTACCAAGATCGCAAGTGCCTCTCCTATCCGAGGACAGACTCCAAGGTGCTTGGAACCACCGGTCTTGACCTTGTGAAAAAAATTCTCAAGACCCTTAAAACGGCCCATGGGGATATCTTCTCAACCGTTGATCCCAGAAGGGTCAGCCTTGGCAACACCCGGGTGTTTAACGACAGCCGACTGACCGATCACCATGCCCTTATCCCGTTCAAGTCCATTCCTGCCGGGGCAAGCGGGGATGAGCATCGTCTCTTTGACCTTGTTGTCCGAAGGTTTGCAGCAGCATTCCACCCTGATTTCAGGTACGAGGGTACGAAAGTGGTGACCGATTTTGCCACCCAGACATTTCAGACCCTGGGGCGGGTGACAATCGATCCCGGGTGGACAAGGGTTTATTCGCCGGGTTCGAGGGGCCAGACAGAGCCCGTGATTCTTCCGTCCCTTGGGGTGGGTGACAGGGGAGAGGCGGATAAGGTTGACCTTGTTGAAAAAAAGACCTCTCCCCTGCCGGATTATTCGGATGCCCTGCTGCTCAAGGATATGACCAATCCCTCCCGGTACGTGGAAGAGGACGATGTCCGCCGGATCTTTCGGGGAGACACGGGTATAGGCACCCAGTCAACAAGGGCCCAGATAATCGAAACCCTTATCCTGCGGGGGTACGTTACAAGGGCTGGAAAACGTCTCACTGCCACGGACAAGGGGGTCTATCTCATCGTTCAGCTCAGGCGCTGCCCTGTTTCTTCGGTATTGACCCGCCCGGACGAGACGGCAAGGTGGGAGATGGGGCTCAACGCCATTGCCCTTGGACAGGAGGGTAACCTTGATTTCCTCCATAGGATTAAAACCTTTGTCGCCGCGGCCGTGGCAGAGCTGAAACTTGCCGATCTTGGGAAGGAAACATTTGAAAAAACGGTCGAGTCATCCCGTGAAATCGGTAACTGTCCCTCCTGCGGCGGCCCTGTCTCAGAAAGCCCAAAGACATTCTCCTGCAGGGCACCCGGCTGTAATTTTGTGATCTTTAAGCAGATTGCCGGCAAGCGAATCTCCTCGAAAATGGCGGCAAATCTTCTCAAGTATCGACGTTCGGGTCCGTTCCAGGGGTTTGTATCCAAAAACAAACGGCGGTTTCCAGCCGGTCTCAGGATCGTCGACCATGGAGGAGTCCACAAGGTTGAGTTTGATTTTAACACCGGCAGGGAAAAGCAGGGTAAGGAGCCTAGCGGGGTGAAGGTGTCAACCCCGCCCGTCGATCAACCCCCGGTGCTTTGTCCCGTTTGCAAAGGAGAGATCATTGAAGGCAGCAGAGGCTTTGGCTGCTCAAACTGGCGGGTCAGCGACGGTGACTGCCGATTCGTCATCTGGAAAATTATCCTCGGAAAAACCCTTACCCCCGATAATATCTCCGCCCTTGCTGCCGGGAGAAAAACCCGACCCTATGTGTTCAAGCATGGCAATGACGTTAAATTCACCGCCACCCTGAAAATGATAGAAAAGGACAGGGCTTTTTTCATCCAGGTGGAGCCGACGCAGGGTCAGGGAGATATAATAAATGTATCGTGCTGGCGTTAGAGACAGTGGATCAAAGCGCCCGGATAAGGGTCAGCATGTCCCGCACTGCCCGGTCCATGCCCGTGAGAACTGCCCTGGATACAATGCTGTGGCCGATGCTGAACTCATTAATTTCATCGAGCCCCTTGAAGGCCTTGATGGTGTTGTAGCAGATGCCGTGGCCTGCATTGACGGAAAGTTTTAACTTGGCACCGATCTTTGCTGCATCCACTATTCTTGAAAACTCCTGTTCCCTTTCATGGTCAACCCTTGCGTTGCAAAATGCACCCGTGTGGATCTCGATCATGTCGGCGTCTATCTTATGGGCCATCTTGATCTGATCAAGATCGGGATCGATGAATATGCATACCTTGATGCCTGCGCTCTTGAGGGCCTCCACGGTCTGTTTGACCGAAGAGTGGTGGTTGATCAGGTCAAGGCCGCCCTCGGTTGTGATCTCTTCTCTTTTTTCCGGTACAAGGGTTACCGTGTGGGGTTTCACCGACAGGGCGATGCCGAGCATTTCCGTGGTTGCAGCCATCTCAAGGATGAGCCTTGTGCGGATCACCTCTTTGATGATTCTGACATCACGTTCGTTGATGTGGCGCCTATCTTCTCTTAAATGAACGACAATGGCGTCGGCTCCTGCCGCCTCTGCGGCAAGGGCTGCTGCGGCGGGCTCAGGGTATTCTGCTCCCCGGGCCTGTCTGAGTGTGGCTACATGGTCTACGTTAACGGCAAGCTGTGTCATATTTGACTCCTTTGGGGCTGTAAATAGGACTGCAAATTAAATTTGCGATCAAGATTGTTTTATCCGGGGTCCCTAAAAAGCGTTAAGGTTTGGGTTGGTTTCAATGAGCCTCAGCAGTTCAAGGCTCTTTTGTTCCATTTCAACGGCCTCATCCTCACCCTTTTCATGGTCAAACCCAACCAGGTGGAGGAGGCCATGGATCATGAGTTGGGAGAGCCTTTCGTCAAGGGTTATGCCAGCCTCCTCTGCCTCCTTCCGGGCCGTGTCAACGGAAACGACTATATCCCCGAGAAGAAAGGGTGAAACCTGGGAAAATTCGCCCTCGAGCATGGGAAAGGAGAGCACATTGGTGGGCTTTGAAATTCCCCGATAAGTCTGGTTAAGCTCCATTATCTGGTCGTCGTCGGTCATGACCACGGAAAGTTCATGGTTATCATATCCCAAGGCGCTTAAGATTCTGCTGAGCTTTTGGACGATCAGGGGTTTTGACAGTTTTGTCCTGTTTGTCTGAATTTGGATCAGGATTTTCTTGTGTTCCATTTTTCTCTTTCTGTTTTTCCTGGGGTTTATTTTCCTGGGGACGTTCGGCATATTCAATGCGCTGGTGGTAGATGCCGGTGAGGATCTTGATGAAACTCCTGGCAATCTGGTGAAGGTCCTTTAGGGTCAGCTCGCACTCTTCTAACTGGCCGTCTGAAAAGATGGCATTGGTAAGTTCCTGGACCCGTCCCTGGATCCTTGCCGGGGTAGGGCGTTCAAGGGTTCGCATGGCAGCCTCAATCACGTCAGCCAGCATTACAATGCCCGCCTCCCTTGTCTGGGGCTTGGGGCCTGGGTATCGAAAATCACTCTCCTTTACTGTATCCGGACCGTTGATCTTGACGCTCTTGTTGTAGAAGTAGCGGATCAGGCTGGTGCCGTGGTGCTGACGTATGGTGTCAATAATGTCTGTGCCAAGCTTATACTCTTTGGCGATTTCCACCCCTTTTTTAACGTGCTGGATCAGTATCAGGGCGCTCATGGACGGTGAAAGCTTATCGTGGCGATTTTTGCCGTCGGTTTGGTTTTCGATGAAGTAAAGGGGCTGCTGGAGTTTGCCTATGTCGTGGTAAAAGGCGCTCACCTTGGTCTTCAGAATGCTTGCTCCGATGGCCGATGCTGCGGCCTCGGCAAGGCTTGCCACGATGATGCTGTGGTTGTAAGTGCCGGGAGCTTCGATCATCAGGCGCCGCATGATGGGTTGGTCAAGACTTGAAAGTTCAAGCAGTTTGATCTCGGTTGTATAGTCAAACAGAATTTCTATCAAAGGGGCAAGGCCCGCCGTAAAGATTCCTGCCAGAAGCCCGCCTGAAAAGGCAAGGAGGATTTCCTTTGAAATGATGCCGATGTCCGGCTGACCGGAGTAGATGTTAAGTACCAGGGCAAGGCCTGAGTTGAAGAGAGCCAGTTTAACACCTGCCGTGATGAACCGTTTCCTCTGGCGGCACTCTTTTGTCCAGAAGGCTGCGGTAATGGAGCTTAAAAAGAAGAAAATAAACACCTCGATGCTGTTTGAAAAAATCATGGAGCACACGAGGGAGAGAACGATGGAAAAGGAGATGGCAACTTCAAAGTTGAGGAACAGGCACACGGTCATGGCACCTGCGGCCAGGGGAAGGCCAAGGGAGATTGAGACGTCCGACATTGAAACGGGAATATCCAGGTTGACCCTGGCTGCAAAAGGTGCGGCAAGGCTTGCGACAACGGCAAAGAGGATCAATAGTGATGCCAGGAAAATGATGTTTTTGTTGTGGTGTCGTTCCAGGATTTTCTTGTCCCTGAGGAGCAGGATATAGACCACAACCAGGAGAAAGAGGATGATCAGAACGGTTCCTGACCGTGCCATTAGGAAATTCTTTTTGTCGGTTTGACCTTCCAGGGCCTTGAGCTTTACAAGCTGGAGTTCGTCCACCCGTTCGCCCTCCCTCAGGATCATTTCCCCTGCCTTGATTTTGTAAAGAACCGGTTTCACCTCTGATTCAGCCGCTTGCACCCTTGCCTCGGTTTCACTCCGGTTCATGGTTATGTTGGGTATGAGCAGCTGCTGGCAAAGATCAACGATGAGGTTGGACAGGTTGTAGTCAATCTCCTTTAGCAGGGGGTCGCCAATAATTCTTACCATTGCCTTTGCCTGGTCAGGGCCGTAAAAGACTTTGAGGTTGTTTATCACCCGTTCATCCGTGGTTCCAAGGGTTCTTAAGACAATTCCCTTGCCCTCTTCCTTGAGCAGGATCTCTTTGTTGGAGACAACGCCATTTTCCAGGATTGCCGTGAGGATTGCCTGGGTTTTTTCCAGAATCCCTGGAGAAAAATCGTTGCGGTGGAGGGTGGTAAAGGCACCCTTGTTAATTGTCAGTCCCATTGTTCGTTCAAACTCCTCTTTCACGGCCATGACCGTGGAAAGAGAGGGGGTCTCTTCCTCATTTGAGTAAAACTTCTGGGTCAGGGCAAAGGAGTGGTTTAACCTGTCGGAGATCTTCTGGATCAGGGTGGGGTCAAAGTCGTAGACAGTAAGCACTGACTGGCCTGTTTTTGTCCGGTTGAGCTTGGTGGCCTCTGTGTCTTCGATGAAAAAATCCCTGGGGGCCTTAATGTCCCTGTCTGCAACATCTGCGAGTCTGTAGGTCAGGTTTACGCTGCCCTTTTCAGGATTCATAACAAGGGTAGTAAGTATCAGGGTGGTTATTACAAGAATTCCCACCAGAACCGAGGGCCTGGTGGCGATAAATCTATTGATCGACTCTAATTTTTTTTCAGCTGCCATTTCTCAAAGTGTCGTCCGTTTTGGTTGAGCGTTCATAGGATCGTTCATAGGCATGGATGATGCTTGATACAAGCCTGTGCCTTACAACATCCTCACTTGTAAAGTAGACAAAGGCAAGGCCGTCTATATCCTGAAGGATATTTTTTGCCTCGATAAGGCCTGATCCCTTGCTCCGGGGAAGATCGATCTGGGTGATATCCCCTGTGATTACGGCCCTTGAACTGTAGCCGATGCGGGTGAGAAACATTTTCATCTGTTCGGACGAGGTGTTTTGAGCCTCATCAAGGATGATGAACGAGTTGTTCAGGGTTCGGCCCCGCATGAATGCAAGGGGGGCGATCTCGATGGTTCCCTGTTCGATTAATTCCCTTACCCGGTCAAAGGCAAGCATATCATAAAGGGCGTCGTAGAGGGGTCTTAAGTAGGGGTTTATCTTTTCGGCAAGGTCTCCGGGAAGAAACCCCAGTGCCTCTCCTGCCTCAACCGCAGGCCGTGTGAGCACGATTCTATTGACCTCACCCCTGGTGAAGGCCGCCACGGCCATTGCCATGGCAAGATAGGTCTTGCCGGTTCCTGCAGGCCCGATGGAAAAAACAATATCATTTTTCCTTGCCGCATCAACATAAAGTTTCTGGGCCGGATTCCTGGGGGTGATGGGCCTTTTTTTTACAGTGGTGAAAATGGTGTCTAAAAAAATGGTGGCAAGTTTGCAGGTGCTGTCAAGCCTTAGTGCCCTGGCAGCTGATTCTATGTCCAGGGGAGTTAATTTGTATCGTTTTTTGACAAGCCCGTAGAGTTGGTCGATGATGTTTTCTGCGAGCAGGACATCCGACTCCCGGCCTCTTAAGGTAAGTTCGTTTCCCCTGACGTCGATTTTTATGCCGAAGGTGTCAGCTAGGGTTGTGATGTTAGCGTTGTAGGGGCCACAAAGCTCCCGGGCAAGATCGTTCTCTGCTAGGATTATGCGTTTCATAGCCCCAAGATTGCACTTAATTAATGAAAAGGTCAATAAAAAATCTTGACTGAAAACCTGTCCGGCTGATACGTAATCCTTTTATCACATAATCGGCACTGCCGGAGCAAGAGAGGGAATCGGCACAACGAACGATGAAACACGATAGCTAGCCGTTAGCGATTAGCTGTTAGCTAATAGCTAACAGCTGTTTCTTATAAAAAATATGGGGTACTGGTTATGAATATGTTCGACATTGTGATTGTGGTGATTGTTTCATTTTGCCTTGTTCGGGGCCTCTTCAGGGGATTTATACGCGAGGTTTCTTCGATTGTCGCAGTGATAGCCGGATTTTATGGTGCCGCCACCTACTATCCCCTGGTGGAACCTTTTTTCAGCCGATGGATCGATAACCCAGGTTTTCGGAAGATGCTTGTTTTTTTTCTGCTCTTTTGTGCAGTCCTGGTCGTTATCAATCTGCTGGCGGCCGTGATCCGATATTTTTTAAATATCGTTTTTCTGGGTTGGGTGGATCGGCTCTGCGGCCTGGTATTTGGAGGGGCAAAGGGAGTTCTTATCTGTGCTGTCCTTCTGATTGCAATCACCACGCTTTTACCAAGGAATTCGGCCTTTATCTCTGAATCCCTTCTCGCGCCCCAGGTGGCAATCGTGTCCCAGGCCATATCTGTGTTTGTCACAGGGGATATGCAGCATCAATTACAGTTAAAGATCAAAGGAATAAAGAAGAATTGGGAAAAAAAGAAGACAGCCATGGCACCGGGAGTCTGACGGGACTCGTTGAAATTGTTCAGACCCTGAGGGGGGAAAATGGCTGCCCCTGGGATCGAAAGCAGACCCCTGGGACCATGTGGAAATGCCTTGTGGAAGAGGCCTATGAACTCCTCGAAGCCATCGAAAAGGACGATGCTGGTGATGTGTGTGACGAGATTGGGGATGTATTGTTCCAGCTTGTGTTCATTGCCGAACTCTACCGGGAAAAGGGGGCGTTTGATATTTTCGACGCCATCCAGGCGAGTGCACAAAAGATGATCCGCCGACACCCCCATGTTTATGCAGATCTGATCCTGGACAGTGAAGAGGCCCTTTTAAAAAGGTGGGAAAAGATCAAGGGCGAGGAGAAGAGAAAGGCGGGAAAATTGCCCCAGACCTCGGTCCTTGATTCGGTTCCTTCGGGGATGACTTCCCTTTTGAGATCCTATAAGGTTTCTGAACGGGTCGCAAGATCCGGATTTGACTGGGACAGCATGGAAGGCGTTATTAAGAAGGTGGAAGAGGAGTGGAAGGAGTTCACCCAGGCCCTTGAAAAGGGAGACACGGCTGAAATAGCCATGGAGTTCGGCGACATTCTTTTTACCCTGTCCAATGTGGCACGGTTTGCCGGGGTTCATCCTGAAACTTCCCTGGCCATGGCCACGGATAAATTTGAACGACGTTTCCGGCTGATGGAGGCCCTTGCTGCAGGGAGCCATAACCAGGATCAGAACAAAAACAAGGATCAGGCTCAGGAGCAAACCCAGGGTCTGAATCAAAACCCGATAAAAATTAAGGATCTGTCAAGAACCGAAAAAGACCGTTTGTGGAACGAGGCAAAGAGTTACCCGTCTCCTATCGGACACGGTTGATATTCCGTCATTGCATCTTGCATCCATGGTTCATTTTGGGACCTATACCGTCAGCCAGATCAAGAAGCCTCTCCACGACCGGGGAATCAAGGTCAGGAAAACCTGGTAAACTTATTACCTAAAAAATCTTCAATTGCAAGGGTCTTGATGGTTTTGACATTGTCCTCGTCAATACTTGTAAATGAAAAACTGTCCTCTTCCTCATGGGTGAAATTGATTCTCTGCCCAAACTCCTGCTGTACCTGGTCTGCAACCTTAAGTTCAAAATCTTCCTGGAGCCCGATAGTTGTGACTCTATTCACAATTGCAGCTGTCACTTTTCTAAGAATCGTTGTCCTCTTAGCATCGGCAGAGATGCTGACATTGTCGGCCTGGGATTCGCCGGCAGTTTGGTTTCTGGCTAATGTTTTGCCCTGGCTCAACTGCCGGCTGTAGCTTTTCAATACATTTTGGATCTGGTATGATGGAATTCGCATTTTCAATTCTCCATGACCTTAACATCACTGTCGGTCGTTGATACCAGAACCTGAAGCTGTTTTTAATCGTCAAAATCTCCTTCAGGTCCCTTGTCCGGTGAGATCATGGCGCCTTTTTCCTTTATTCGCTCCCGGGTCCAGTCCCTGGGGTCTTCAATGGAACTTGCTTTGGATCCCGGGTCGTGGGAGCCTTTTTCCAGTATCTGGTCAAGTGCAATGGATGCCGTTCCCCGGGCATTGAAAACCGTTGTTAAAAGCGTATAGACAAATTCTTCAACTCCTTTGACCATTCTTTCCCTGATTTCTTTTGGCTGGGCATGGAGGATATTTTCAAAGGGAAGGTTCAGCTTTTTAAAGTCACCTGCCCTCAGGCCAAGCTTTTCTGCCCTGTCAAGCATCTGCTGCCACACGGCGTTGCTCACACCACGGTCGTCCTTTTTAATGAAGTTTCCGTTGTCGTCAAGGATGGCGTTCCCATAGTCGTTCACCTCAACACCCCAGGAGATCATCTGGAGGGCGGTGGCCACATTTGCCTTTGTTGTCCGGGTCAAGGAAGCAATTTCCCTGAGTCTGTCCGAGCTGTTGCCAGACGTTCCGTGCTGGGCGCCGGAGGTTCCATAGGGAGCCAGGGCCTTGTGGATCTCCCGGGTAAGGGTGACGTCAATTCCGGTTCCGCTGGCCTCGATGCCATGGGTGGTTCCATTGTTCAGGGCGATCCAGTCGGGAACGATGCCGTGGGCGTTGAGTCCCTGGATCAGGAACAGGGCCTCTTCAGGGGTTGAAAGGCCCTGGGTTCCCTTGATTTCTCCTACTTCAGTCTCAAGGCCTGCCCAGGATGGAACAAAGGGGTTGAGCTCGAGGTTAGCCAGAAGATTCTGGTCGTCATGCATGTGGGAGGCGTCTATGGCTATGGAGGTGATACCCGCATCAAACAGCGAAGGAATTTCGGTCTTTGCCAGATCTATATCTCCGGGCTTTTTAATGCCGAAGTGATCGGCATGGACCGCCACGGGAACGGTTATGTTGAGTTCGTTGCAAAAGGCGTCAACCTGGCGGGCCATGTTCCACAGGCTTACGGCACAATAGGCGTTGGTCCCGCCTTCTGACCGGGCGATCTCTATGATGATGGCGGCATCGGCCCTTTGGGCCGCCATAAGCGCACCCCTTAGAACAAAGGCACTCCTTGCATTGGCCGCAATGGTCATGGCCTTTCCCTTTTTTATCATGGCCTGGTCAATGTATTTGCCGCTCACGATCAGAGCTTTCGAGTTTGGGAAGAGCTGTTTGATGTTTGGAGGTCTTCCCAGGTCAAGGGCCCGGTTGAAATCCTTGGAATATTTACTTGTTGCAGTCATGGCAGCCTCCGTTTATGGGTTGGGGTTTGGGTGTTTGATACCCTTTATGATCGATTTATGATCGATTTTTTTCAACTGATCGAGGATTATAGCATAAATTTTAAACTCTTCTACCCCTAAATGGGAGAAAAGGACATGTAAATTAAAAAATGAATGATATCTCATATTTATTTTTTTTGAGATACCAATGGTTCAGAAGAAATTTTCTCCAGTATTCTTTCTCTATAACCTACGAAAAATATGGAACATATTAAAATAATAGTTCGGGCGTAAAATATGATAATCTTCTTGACATATGAAAATTGTCTTTGATATCATAATGAATGATTATTCATTACTCCCTTGCTTAAGAATAGAGGTAATTGCAGTGCAAAAAGCAAAAAAAGAAAGACCCGACAAGTACAACTCCATATTGAACGCTGCGGGCACCGTGTTTGCCAGGTTAGGCCTTCACAAGGCCACCATCTCCCAGATAGCCCAGGAGGCAGGCGTAGCAGACGGTACTATTTATCTCTACTTCAAGAACAAGGATGATATCCTTTACCAGTACATGAGCTTCAAGAGTGATCTTTTCTTTGAATCCATGGGAAGGGCTGTGCAGGGCTGCGACAGTGCCGATGTAAAGCTCAGAAACCTCATCCTGTGTCACTTGACCGAGTTTCAGCAGGATAAAGAAATGGCTATTGTGTTTCAATCCGAGGTGAGGTATCGCCGTGATATCGCATCCAAGATCAAGGATATCTCTAAGATATATTTTGATCTTCTCACGGAAATCATGGAACAGGGTCAGAATGAAGGTGTGCTGCGCCAGGATCTGTTTATGGGGCTTGTAAAACGTTTTGTTCTGGGTGCTGTTGAAGGGGTAATCAACACCTGGGTTGCGGCGGATGGAAAGTACGATCTTATATCCATGGCAGACCCCCTGATGGAGCTTTACCTTAACGGAATTAAAGCCCGTTAAGCCTCAGATGGAAGCTGAACTGTGTTTTTGCTTGACGCATTGCAGCTAGTCTATTAATGAATTGAAGTCGCATTCATCATTTCAGGTGAATGCCGCACATTTATGAACCTTTTTAACGATCAAGAGGTAAAACATGTCTTCCCTGATTGGCCCCGCAAGTTTTAAAGTTTTTGGTTTTTTCCCCACCGCCCTTCTATCGTTTCTGATACCGGTGGTGGGGGTTGCTATGTTCGCCTACATCATGGCAAGGAGGGTTGCACCCCTGGTGCGGGCGGCCCCTGACCAAAGGTTTGACCGCATACCCGAACGGATCAAGAACCTTCTGGTACTCTGGCTTGCCCAGTACCGTCAGCCGAGGTACAGGACTGCAGGCATTGTTCACATTGTGATCTTTGCCGGATTTCTGGTTTTGTCCATACGTTCCACCTCCCTTGTCCTCGTGGGGATGTTTGACGGATTTGTCGTTCCAGGCTTTGACGGGGTTATCGGTCATATTTACAATTTTTTTAAGGACTATGCAGCAACAGCAGTGCTTGTGGCCTGTATTGTTGCGGCTGCCCGCAGGGGCATTGTCAAGCCCGAACGGTATGCCGTTCCGGCAAAGTATGGCAAGGATCATACGGCCGAGGCCATCTTTGTGCTTGGTTTGATTTCGACCCTCATGATCTCCGAGAGCCTTTTTGAGGCTTCGAATGCGGCTTTTGAGATGAGTCAGACCGGCCACAGCGAGTTCCTGGCCCCCCTCTCCCTTGCCTGGATTTTCAGGGCCATGCTCGTTTCTGCCTCCCAGTCAACCCTCCAGGCCATGCACATTGTCATGTACTTTATCCATGACATCACCTTTTTCTTTTTCCTCTGCTTTCTGCCCTTAGGCAAACATTTCCACGTGATCACATCTTTTTTCAACGTGCTTTTCATGCGGGTGGACAAGGGCAACATAAAGCCCGTAAAATATGGTATAACCGAAGCCGAACTTGACGACCTGGAATCATTCGGGGTTAAAAAGCTGGAAGATTTCACCTGGAAGCACATGCTTGACTTTTATTCGTGCGCCGATTGCGGGCGATGCTCTGACCAGTGTCCTGCCAATGCCGTGGGTCGGCCTCTCTCACCGAGGTTCATCACCATCAAGGCAAGGGATCTGATGTTCAAGAACTATCCCCTGTCCGGCGAAATTTATAAGAGCAAGATGCTGGTTCAAGATATCTACACCGAGGATGAGATCTGGTCGTGCACCACCTGCGGGGCCTGCGAGGAGGAATGTCCCCTTGGCATCGAGTATATCGACAAGATGGTAGACCTGAGAAGGGGCATGGTTGACGAGGGCATGGTGCCCCAGTCCCTGCAAAAACCCTTGAAGGCCCTTGAAAAGAGGGGCAATCCCTATGGCACCATGGAGAAAAAACGGGCAGACTGGGCAAGGGAAAAAGAATTTGCAGCTGAATGCCCTGTCAAAATTATTGAAAATGGAGATACTGCAGATACCCTGTTTTTTGTTGACAGTATAACTTCGTTTGACGACAATATCCAGGAGATCGCAAGAAGAACGGCAAAGATCCTGACCCGGGCGGGTGTGGATTTTGCCATCCTTGGTAAAGGGGAAAAGGACAGCGGCAACGAGGTTGTACGTTTTGGCGAGGAGATGCTGTTCCAGGATTTAAAGTCACAAAACACAGAGGCTATCCTGGAATCCGGGGTCAAGAACATCGTGACTGCCGATCCCCATGCATATAATGCCCTGAAGAACGATTACAAAAACCTTCCTCCTGTTAGGCATATAAGCCAGGTGATTGCCGAAAAAATCAGGGAAGGGGCCTTGACCCTGAAGCATGCGCTTCACCCGGAAAAGGTGTATGTTTACCATGATCCCTGTTATCTTGGCCGCCACAACTCAATCTATGAAGATCCAAGGCAGGTCCTTGACGCCATTGAAGGGCTGAAACGGGTGGAATTTGAAAAGAATCGGGACCGTTCGTTCTGCTGCGGCGGCGGTGGGCTCATGCTCTTTTATGAGCCGGAAGAAGAGACCCGCATGGGTGTGGTGCGGGTTAACATGGCGGCCGAGGCCGGGGCGAATGTGATCGTTACTGCCTGTCCCTTCTGCCTTGTCAATATTGAGGACGCCATTAAGGTGGGCGGCTTTGAGGGCAAGATTGAGGCGCTGGATCTTACTGAGTTGGTTGAGCAGCACCTGGCATAAAATCATTTAGTTGTAAAAAGAACCAATACAATAAAGGAGGTAGAGATGGAGATTTTAGTATGTGTCAAGCGGGTTCCAGATACTGCTGAGAATGAGTTTGAACTCAACAGTGCAGGTAATGACCTTGATCGTGACGATCTTGTGTACTCGGTCAACGAGTGGGATAACTATGCCGTTGAAGAGGCGATCCAGATCGTTGACAATGTTGGCGGCAGCGTCACCGTCGTTACTGTGGGCGATGACGAGAGCGAAGAGGTTCTGAGGCGTGAAATGGCCATGGGTGCCAACAACGGTGTGCTGTTGAGCGATGACGCCTTTGAGGGATCGGACGGACGGGGAATCGCATCTGTTCTTAAGGCCGAGATTGAAAAGGGCAGCTATGATCTTATCCTCACCGGGGCCCAGGCAGACGAAGGTGCGGGGCAGATCGGCGGAATGCTCGCCGCCATGCTCGATCTTCCCTATGCCTCCCTGGTCAACAAGATCGAGGTTGGGGATGGCAAAACCATCAAGGTTGGAAGGGAGATAGAAGGCGGAAATCAGGAGATGAACGAAATTGAGCTACCCTGTGTTCTCTCCATACAGACAGGTATCAATGAACCCCGCTATGTCGGAATCCGGGGCATTAGAAAGGTCGCAAGTGTCGAGATCCCGGTTCGTGGTGCAGCAGATCTCGGGGTGGACGCTAGCGTGATCGGCAAGGACAACGCAAAGGTCAAAAGGGTGGACTACTTTGTACCAGATCTTGGCGAGGGAGCAGAGATGCTCGAAGGATCCACTGAGGAGATCATTGATACACTCATTGAGAAACTCAAAAGCAAGGGAGGACTTTGATCATGACCCAGATTTTTGCATATGTACCCCACCAGGGAGGCGTTCCCTCCGACATCGCCCTTGAGTATCCGGCTGCGGCAAAAAAGATCGATTCAGCAGCAGCCCTCACCGCAGTTGTAACAGGTGAAGGAGCAGATCTTGACAAGGTTGCCAATGGATTGACCGCAACCTATAAAGAGGTTATCAAGATAGACAACCAGGCCCTGGCCTATCCCAATGGCGAGGTTGTCAGAAAGGCCCTTCTAAACGTTCTTGATGCAGGATCTATAATTCTTGCACCCAACGATACATTTGGCGCAGATTTAAGCCCCGGCCTTGCCATTAAAATGGATTCAGCCTTTGTGGCCGACGCCGTGGATATTGAAGGCATGGACGGCTCTCTTCTCAAGATCGTTCGCCAGGAGCTTGGTGGGGCTGTGTCCACCCATGTCACCTGTGACACCTCAAAAGGTGCGGTAATCACCCTCAGGCCTGGTGCCTTTGCCCCGGTTGAAGCGGGACCTGCCGGCGGCACGGTCGTTGACAAGTCTTCAGAAGCTGGAGATTTAACGTCCAAACGCCGTTTTATCGAGATCGTCGAGGCCGAGGTTGGTGACGTTGATATCACCAAGTCCGACGTGCTTGTATCCATTGGCAGGGGCATCGAGGAGCAGGAAAACATCGAGATCGCCGAGGAGCTTGCTAAGGCCATGAACGCCGTAGTATCCTGTTCTAGGCCCATCGTAGATGCAAAATGGCTTGAAAAATCCCGCCAGGTGGGAACCTCAGGCCAGACAGTTAAACCCAAGGTCTACATGGCCATGGGAATCAGCGGTTCCTTTCAGCACATGGGCGGCATCAAGGGAAATCCCTTTATCGTTGCCGTGAACAAGAACCCCAAGGCGCCTATTTTTCAGGTTGCTGACGTGGGAATCGTCCAGGACATTCTGGAGTTCATGCCGGAACTTACGGAAAAGGTGAACTCGCTCTAAATCAGCGGTTTCTAAGTGATACGAAACGGGGCATCGGGAGGGTATTTTCTGATGCCTCTTTTTTTTAGTGGGTAGTAGACAGTAGGTATTGGGTGTTGGGTGCGGGGTGGGGTGGGGCTTCATGGTTTGTGAATTGACACAGGCGCACATCAATCGAATGGTACGATAAACTCTTCCAGCTTTTTAAACATGGATTCAGGCCACTCCTGGCCGTTTAGAAAAAGCTCTGTCTCTTCGGGTGTCAATTGTTCCCTGATGCCAATGGGCAGAGCTTTAAGAGCCATGGCCCTTTCCCTGTCGGGTGTATGGTTTTTTTTTGTCATGGTTTTGCCTTTTTTGCTGTTTTTAGAGTTTAACTGGTAATGATGGAACTGATATACCGATCAAACAGAATGATGTCAAGTCAGGAACCAAAAATAAAACCTTGAAATATTGCACATATTAACGATCTGGGATACAACATTCCACAATGTTAAATAAAAATCAATTACATGCTATAGACCATGGGATTGAAACTCATTTGATTGCGGAAGGGATTGATCATGTGATCTACATGGATATAGGCGGAAATACAATTACCAAGCCTTGAAAAAAACCAACACTCCCATTCTTTCTTCAGAAGTTCTACAAAGGGACCTGAACAGTCTCCTGGGGATTCCTGCATTTGAGGCAAGTGCAGTGAACGGGGGCAATCACCACCTGGAGTATCTGGTGAAAATGATTCGGGTAATGGTTAGATCTCTGGCTTCCAGGCCTTATAGCGTGCATGGACAAATTGCCCTGGTCCTGGGAACCCTTGTGGATGAGCTGGCACAGGGGTTCGATGTCACAGGTGTTGACGGGGCCTGTGAAATGATCGCATCTGCCCTTAAGCTTCATCCGGAGCTTTCAGGGCGTCTCCACACAGCTCATTTGCCCGGGGGACTGTCACAGCTCTCCGGTCCTTTTGACGGCATCTTTTCCATTGCCACCCTCATGCATCTCTCCAGGCCGGCCATTGATGAGGTTTTTAAACGGGCGGGGCTGCTCATCAATCAATATGGCCGATTCTTTTTTTCCGTGCCCTGCCGTCGTTTCACGGCCCTGTCCGTTGAGGATTGGGTTTTAATCTGTCAAAATTGTGACAAGTAATCTGATTGTTAGGCCCATGCATAGAAGGGACTGGTGTCAAAATCCTGGAGCAGGACACCTGAAAACCGGATCTTAGTTCTGTGTTAGGAAAACAAAGGGAAAAAAGATGACCATCCAAAACGAGATCCCGCTTAAGGGCGTCCTCCAGCAAACAGAATGCCTGCTCCCCCGGGCCCTGGTGTTCATGGTGTTAATGATGCTGGCGGTCCTGATTTCAGGCTGCACAGCGAAAACTCACGATATCAAGATGCCGCTGTCCGTTCCGGTTCAGTTTTCCGAATCCGGCCATTCACCCCTGCCGGATCAATGGTGGTTGTCGTTTGAAGATCCGGTACTCAGCGGGCTCATGGATCATGCCCTGGAGAATAACTTCAGTTTGAAAACCGCATGGTATCGACTCAACCAGGCAAAAGCCCTGGCAGAAAAAGCCGGAGCAGATCTATTTCCAGGCCTGGATGCCGGGGTCAAGCACCATCGGGACCTCTTTTTTGAAGACGGGAAAAGCACGGAAAGCCACAGTTATTCCCTGGGGTTTGCCGCAAGTTACGAGGTGGATATTTGGGGACGCATCCAATCCAGCCGGGATGCTGCCACATTTGAAGCACAGGCAAGCGCCCAGGACCTGAAAGCCGCAGCCCTGACCCTCTCGGCCCAGGTCGCCGGCACCTGGTATCAGTTGGTTGAACAGTACGGTCAACTGGATATACTGAACGGGCAGATTGACACCAATAAAAAGATTCTTGAACTTGTAACCCTGCAGGTGCGTACCGGCAAGGTCGGCATCGCAGATATGCTTCAGCAGCAGCAGCTCATCGAGTCCAACCAGGGAGAACGGGATTTGACCCTGGCCCGGGCCGGGGTTTTGGAACACCAACTGGCAATCCTGCTCGGATATCCCCCCCTGCAGAATGTTGCGCCCCGGGTTGCCGAGTTGATAGACCTTCCCTCCCTGCCGCAGTTGGGTTTACCGGCCGAATTGATACAAAATCGTCCGGACATCCTCAGCTTCCTGTTCCGTGTCAAAGCGGCCGACAGCGACCTTGCAGGGGCCATTGCCGATCGTTTTCCCCGGCTGAGCCTTACCTCCGGCTTAAATACCACAGGTGTGAGTACAGGTGAACTGTTCAGCAACTGGCTGGCAACCCTGGCCGCCAACCTGACGGTCCCCCTGGTTGACGGCGGGCTGCGCAGGGCCGAAGTAGACCGGACCCGTGCCGCTGCAGCCGAAGCATTGCACGCATACGGCCAGACCATTCTTGAGGCCCTGGGGGAGGTGGAAAACGCCCTTATTCAGGAACAGCGCCAGCGTAGCTTCATTGTAAGCATCGACAGACAGCTGACCCTGGCCGGGCAGGTCGTTGAACGACTGCGGGAAAGATACCTTCAGGGAACTGTGGATTATCTGCGGGTTCTTGATGCACTGCTATCCCTCCAGAAACTGCAGCGCAGCCTGCTGACCGCCAGGAAGAACCTGGTGCAGTACCGCATTGATCTATGTCTTGCCCTTGGCACAGGCTGGACACAGAAGCTGCCGACAGAACAGGATAACTCCAAAGAGTCAGGGATTTCAGAGCAAAAAAACAAGGTGAAAAATTAAAGGTGAAACAGATGTTGTCAAAGCAAGAGGTATCAATTTCCAGCAAACCTGACACCCCCTTTTCAAAGGGGGAAAACCGTCATCGACGGATCTGGAAGTATATTGTTTTTGGCGGACTTCTCCCCCTGGCAGTAATCCTGGCAGGCAGTTTTATTTCCGTCTGGCTTATGAAGACTGCTCCCCAGGCAAAAACCCAGCCCCAGAAACGCAATGCAACCCTGGTGGAGGTCAGGACCGTTGATTACACATCCCAGCAGACGGTTATTTCCGGCAT
>Ga0265295_1003054_pt1 | contig 25100 bp, 20 predicted proteins | sample Munlansysbiofilm_FD_192503 | JGI IMG/M metagenome (GOLD analysis project Ga0265295, IMG submission 192503) | Leachate microbial communities from a municipal landfill in Southern Ontario, Canada - Methane capture system biofilm | ecosystem: Engineered > Solid waste > Landfill > Unclassified ... | reverse complement strand
TGATCATCAGCGATCGCGATATTTTTTTCCCGGAAGCCACGAACTTCAACTGTCTGCTGGCACTCACTCAGGAAGCCTGTGACAAATACCTCTTTGATCTCAGGGACGACGGCATCCTGATCATAGACACCACCTTTGTAAAGAACCTGGCTCTGGCCGCAGACAATACCTATGAACTGCCCTTTACAGAGATCGCCCAGACCGAATTGGGCTCAGCAATCTCCACAAACGTGCTCTCGGTGGCTTTTTTGACCAAGATCACCGGCATCGTGAGTGATGAATCGCTGGCGGCTTCCATCGCACAATCCGTCAAACCCTCTTTTGTGGATTTGAATATCAAGGCGATGAAGCTGGGCTTTAAGCTGGCTGAAAAATACGGTAAATAGGAGCAGCAAGTGGTAAAGAAGATATCACACATCGGCATCGCAGTGAAAAACCTGGAAGAAGGCATAGCTTTTTACGAAAAGCTGGGCCTGAAGCTGGAAGCGATCGAAGAAGTTCCTTCGCAAATGGTGCGGGTAGCCTTTCTGCCCTGTGGTGACACCAGGATAGAGCTCCTTCAGCCTACTTCCGAAGATAGCCCGGTGGCGAAATTCATCGAAAAGAAAGGGGAAGGCATACAACATCTGGCCTTTGCTGTGGACGATCTTCCACAGGCGCTGAAAGATATCGAAGCAGAAGGCGTACGCCTGATCGATAAAGAGCCCAGACCGGGTGCGCACCAAGCCGATATCGCTTTCCTGCATCCCAAGTCCACCAATGGAGTTTTGATCGAACTCTGTAAAGAGAAACACTAATAATTAGTTAAACAATAAAGACATACGGGGCTGAGGAGAATCTCCTTGGCCCCTTTTCCTGTCTCATATTTCCTCTCTCTCAAAGCCATGAGCAGCGAAAAGCACCGGCCCTGAAACATTTCTTCTTGACGGTATTGCTATGGTTGGCAATTCTTGTTTTTATCTAAAAATGTGAGGTTCTAATGAAGAAAAGGTCTTCTCTTTTTTTTGTGTTTAATGACGGTTTCACAGCTTTTTTGACCCTGAGCGTCATGGCGGGGTTGAATTCCGATAATGAAGGCCCCAGCTTGGGCTGCGCTCAAATAAGGGCTGAACTATGAAAGGGCAGATTAAAGCGCTTCTGAGCTTTGCTTGCTTTGTTTTATTGCTACTCAGCCTGAGCTCCTGCCAAAAAGTCGGCCAGTTCCACACTCATGAGCTCAAACTGCAATCCTCTTACCGTTTTGAACCCACCACAGCTCTGCCTCTTTTTGCAGACCTCAGAGCAGACGGCAAGCCGCTGCTCATTACCGCGCATGCTCAAGGCTCCGGAAGCTATCTCTTACTTCAAAACCTGCATGGCAAAGCCATCTCGCAGATCAATATCGCGGAAGGCAAGGTATCTAGCCTGAAAGCCGTAACCGATCCCACCGACAACAGCTCTTGGCTATTCTACTCTTACAATGATGGTAAAAACCTTTATTTAAACGCCGCCCAATATACTTGGCAGTTACCTCTGAAGCGCGAAATGAAGAGCTTTGAGCCCTATCCCCGGGACGATTATCTCATGGATGTAGCGTCTTATGAATGGACTGCGCAGATCGTGCCGCAATTTTTGGACGATATTGATGATGACGGCAAGCTGGATTTGGTCTGTCTGGCTATAGATGACTATAGCGTGAATCCACGCGGGCTGATGGTTTTTGACTTTGAAACTGGCGCCTTGAACTGGTTTTTCCGCACCCCCTGCAATCTCACCAGTTTATATTTTGAAGATTTAGATAACGATGGGACACGCGAATTCATCTTTGCTAATCTTGCTCATAACAATACCATAGAATCTCTGAATGGCCTGGACGATTTCAGCGGGCATATTGCCATAGTGGATCGCCATGGCAAGCTCCTGCATCTGCACAAGCTCTTTGATGGCCTGGGAGAAGCCAAACTGCAGGTCAGAGATGTGGATCAGGATGGCATCCTGGATATTTACGCGCGCATCAGCACCCAGGGCGCAAATACAGATTCAGATATGATCTTACGCTTGAGCTATGCCTCTGGTCAGCTCAAAAGAATCCAGGAATTGAACCTGCCTAATACTCTGGATTTCAATGCTGCGATTAACTATCTACAGAGGCTGGATAACTCAGCGAATTACTACCTTTTGATCAATGACAATCTGCAAGGGCTGATGCTATATGACAAGCATCTGGTGGACATCACCCCGCGCCGGGTGCCCAATATCAAACGTATATTGGCCATAGCGGATATTAAGCAAAAAGGATATAAAACGATCTTTGCTCTGAACAACAAAGACGAAATAATGGTACTAAATCACAATTATAAAGAGCTGTCTAAATTGGATAAACCCTTTCCGGACAAGCAAAGTCCCTGGCTGGAAGTGATTGACAATGGAAGAGGCAACAAGCGCCAAATCGCGGTCATTTCCAGGCAAACTCTCATGCTTTATACTCTGGATCCGATCCCAGTTAGCAGCTATATTTACCGGCAGCTTAAAGCTTATTATCCTTTGATAACACTGGCCTTGCTGATATTGTTGCTTTATGCAATTCTGCTGATCAAGCGGCAGAGAAAGGGCTTTGTGGAGAGCATTAATCAATTGGAAGAAGGGCTGGTCTTAGTTACCCGCAAGGGTAAGATATCATACATCAATAAAACAGGCTTGAAACTGATCCTGGCGCACAATCCCAAAGCCGACCTCCAATATCTTGATGATAGCTTGCCTGCCTTGTCTAATATACTGAAAAGCTTCCGTAGTAAATGGACAGAATATGAGGACAGCCAGGTGCAGATTGCGGGGAAAACAATCCGTTTGCACGCTGAAAAGCTCAAGGGCTTTAGAAGCCGCTATTTGATCTGCATGTTCAGCCTTACCCAGGATGGGCAGGAGCAGAGCCTGGAATGGGCTGAAACTGCCCGTCGCTTGTCGCATCACGTGCGCCGGCATATCACCAATGTACTCCTGGCTTTGGACCCCCTGGAATCCACCGAAAACGAAGCTCATAAGGAGTATCTGGAAATGGCCAAAGGCGAGATCGAGAAGATCCGCATCTTTACCCATGCTTTCCAGCGCTTTACCGAAATGCGGGATTATGAACTGAAATTGCAGGACCTGGTCCCCTCCATAGAGCATGCCTTGAAGCAAGTAAGAATCCCGGACAATGTGAATCTGGTGAAGAATTACAAGCTCAATTCCATTCACGCCCGCATCGAGCCCATCCGCTTTGAAGAAGCTCTGATCAATATCATAAACAACGCCACCGAAGCCATGCCAGCCGGGGGAAATCTGCAAATCACGATCAAAGAATTCCCTCTGCACAAAAGCCCCAAAGAGGGACGCAGCATTTTGGTGGAGCTGGAAGATAGCGGCAAAGGCATACCCGCCAAATACATGGAAGATATCTTCAAGCCCTTCTTTACCACAAATCAATTTGGCACCGGTATCGGCATTCCTGAAACCCGCAAGATCATCGAGTCCATGGGAGGAATCTTTGAAATACAAAGCGAAGAAGCTGTGGGTACCACAGTTTCGCTTTGGCTCAAAGGAGAGCATGATGACTGAGATCAGAATCCTAATCGCAGATGACGACTTTATGTTTTGCCGTCTCACTGCAGATTTGATCCGTTCGCAGGGCTACCTGGTGGATACCGCCAGTACCATTGAGGAAGCTCGCGCTTTGCTGAAGGCAAAAGACTTTGATCTGGTGATGCAGGACATGTGTTTTCCCGCTTTGCAAGACGGCTTTGCTATGCTGGAAGAGGCCCGTGCGGCTTTTCCAGACATGGCTATTTTGATGATCTCCGGCTCCGGGCACATCCCGGATGCGGTGAATGCCATCAAATACGGAGCCAATGACTTCATCGAAAAACCAATCGCCAAAGACCATCTTTTTATCCGGCTTTCCCGCCTCAGCGAAAGCATTATCATGCAGCGAGATCTGCGCAGCCTGCAAGTAACTTCCATTGGCATGATCGGCAGCTCCGGCCCCATGCACAAGCTCTATGACGCCATCATTCAAGCCGCCAAGTTTGATACTCCGGTGCTCATCTCTGGGGAAACCGGTGTGGGCAAAGAACTGGTCGCCCGGGCTATCCATAGACTGTCAGATCGTAGCGCCAAGGATATGGTGATCGTGAATTGTGCTTCTATTCCCCACGAACTCTTTGAAGCAGAAGTATTTGGCTATGAAAAAGGCGCTTTTACCGGAGCCGTGGGCACGCGCAAAGGCTATTTTGAATACGCGGAAAACTCCAGCATATTATTGGATGAAATCAGTGAATTGCCTATGTCTGAACAGGCTAAATTGCTACGCGTAATTTCCGAGCAGGAAATCCAAAAGCTGGGAGGCAAACCCCAAAAAGTAAATGTCCGGATCATCAGCGCTTCCAATCAAGACCTGCCTCAGAGAATCAAAGATGGCGACTTCAGAGAAGACCTGTACTATCGCATAGGCAGTATCGTTATAGAAGTTCCGCCGCTCAGACAAAAACCGGAGGACATCATCCCCCTTAGCCTGCATTTCATTGCCAGCTTCTGCATCCGGCATCAGATCAGTCCCAAAGCTCTGGCTCCCTCAGCAGCAGCCTGGCTTTTGGAGCAGAACTACCCCGGCAATGTCCGTGAGCTGAAAAATACAGTGGAGCGCGCCCTGGTCTTTTCCCCAAACGACACCTTAAGCGTGGTAGATTTTACCACAATGCCGGATTGTGGAGAAAACGAAGCTCTGTCTTACCGTGAGATTGTGCTAAACTTCGAACGCAATTACCTGGAGCAGACGCTCATTATGCATGATCTAAACATAAGCAGGACAGCAGCATATCTTAAAATAGACAAATCCAATCTCTGGAAAAAACTCGGCACTTTAGGTATCGAAATCCCTCGTAAATAATACCACATACTCCCCATATCCCCCTTAAAAATCCCCTCTTGCGTGGTATTTTTCACCACAGCACATTTCGCCACAAATCTATTTATCTGCATATTGTGCAACAACTTATCTTGTCATCAAACTATTGGCTCAATTCCTGCTCTATTATCTGGCAAGTCCAGTAGGCTGAATATTTCAAGGTTGGGTATGCTAAGGGATGAGAGCCACGCAGGGTCTGTAGGCTGGGGGCACACGCTAACGGCGTAGTGCTGGCAGATATGAGTAGAATATATTCTGCCTTTGGAGAGGATGCTATTCGGGTCTGTAGGGAAGGGGCAGCTATTTGGGGTCCTTGGGCTGATTATGGGCAATATAGCATGGAGGGGAGATCTCCTGTTCCAAATTGCTTTCTTGCCCTTCTCTTTGACATGTTGAAATCAAGTTTGGTGAAGAGGGAAGGTGGCACCAAGGGTGCTTAGCTAGTCCAAATCTGATATGGAACAATATAATTTGCCGCTAAAGGGTATGTGCTTGGATATCAGTAGCGAAACCTATGTCTGGTTTGTATTGTACGTTAGCGAAGCCTAGATCTGGCGCATATAGATCTGTGGCTAAGCCTATATCTTCCTTGAAAGACTTTAGACCGCGGCTTTAGCCGTGGTACCATAAGGCTATAGCTGGCCGAGACTTTTTCCCGGTCTTTTAAGGCCGGGCACAACGCAGCTCAGTCTTATATTTCATGAATCATCTTGATTTGGCTGCGATCAAACTTTCAAATATTTAGAGTGTAGAGCTGTCAGTTGTGAACGGACTGGTCATTCATTACTCACCATTCACTATTCTGTGGCCACGCGCCGTCTGAAGACAGCGCTACGTCGCTAATTCCCCAGCAATCCATGCCGAACCCCCCTGCTACTGGTGATAATCTCTTCTTGTCCACAGATCTCCAGCAGTCTCTGCATGATCATACAGGCGGGGAGGATGATATCGGCGCGGGCTGGATCCATCCCCGGGATTTTGGCGATATCCTGGCTCTTCAGGGCCCGGTAAGTCTGGACTTGGCGCATCAGCTCAGAGGAGCGTAGCCGGAAGGAATTGACCTTGCTTTCTTCCGCCTGGGGCAGCCCCAAAGCCACCATGGCTGAAGTGACAATAGAGCCTCCCGTGCCAATGAGGCTGGTTATTTTGGGTGATTTGAATCTCAATTGCCGGTGAATCTCATCCTGCAGGAGATGGAATTCACAAAGACTGATGGGTTCATGCCTGATCCAGCGGCGGCTCAGGTTCACAGCTCCGAAGGGAAAGCTGAAGCTGTTCAGAATGCCTTTTCCGCTTCCGATTATAATCTCAGTGCTAGCTCCACCTATATCAAAACACAAGACTTTACCTTTGAGCTTTAGCCCGCTTTTAATACCTTTGAAAGCCGCTTCCGCTTCTTCCTGAACGCTGAGGATATTCAATTGGTAGGAGGTTTCCTGTTTGATTCTTTCTACTATATCCTGTCGGTTCCGGGCTTGGCGCAAAGCCTGTGTGCCAAAGATGCGAAGATCAGAGCTTTCGCCATATTCGCGGTGCAACTTTTGGATTTGGGAGATCATGCTCTGGATGCCAGGCTCCGAAAGATCTCCAGAGGGTAGAATCTGGGCTGCCAGACGCAAGGGCACGCGGTAATCTACCAGCGCTTGAGCTTTTGGTCTGACTATCTGCATGACTTTCAATGAGTTTGAACCGAATTCCACTATCACTTGGGGCCGGGCGTTTGTAAGCATACCATTTCTCCTAATACACAAGATTCGTTAATATGTTAATGCAATAGCCGGATTTTCCCAAGATCATAGTGCCGGGCACCGTAGCCTTGGGCATAAAAAGCTGAAATCCCGAAAATTCTTGACGTATTAGGTAGAATTACAAAATGGTGTTTAGTAAGTAAAAAAAGACCTGAGGTGAGAAGTGCGTAAGATCGTTATCGCTGGTAATTGGAAGATGTATAAAGATTTAGAAGACGTGCGAGCTTTTTGCAAAGCAATCGCAAGTTCTTTGGAAACAAAAGACTTGGGGCGGGTTTTGCCCATACTGGCTCCGGCCTATCCTTTTTTGGCTCTGCTGCAAAGGGAGCTGAGTGACACCTCTGTCAAAGTGGCTGCGCAGGATGCGAGCGCTCATTCCGAAGGCGCTTTCACCGGAGAAGTATCGGCTGCAATGCTGACTTCTTTGGGGCTGGAATATGCAATCGTGGGACATTCAGAGCGGCGCGCAATGCACAACGAAAGCAATGAAATCGTACGTGAAAAGCTTATGATGCTGATGGATAACAGCATCAAACCCATCCTCTGCGTGGGTGAAACCCTGGAGCAGCGAGATGCGGATGATACCCAAAAGGTGATTCTGGAACAATTAAACGGTTGCCTGAACAATGTAAGCCTCTACAGCGCAGAGGATATTATGATCGCATATGAGCCGGTCTGGGCGATCGGCACCGGACGCACCGCTACTGGTGAACAGGCTCAGGAAGTGCACAGCATTATCCGCAACTGGCTGACGCACACTTATAGCCAGGCTCTGGCAGATGAAATCCCCATTCTCTATGGTGGTAGCGTAAAACCGGATAATATTGCCGGACTGCTGGCGATGCCGGATATCGATGGCGGCCTCATCGGTGGAGCTTCGCTGAAAGCAGATCAATATCTTGAGATGATCAATATCGCTCTGGAGAGCCGCAAATGATAGACATCAAATATATTAGGGCAAATCCTGAGCTCATCAGGACTGCGATCAAGAATAAAAACGAAAAGGCGGATCTGGACGCTCTGCTGGTGGCAGATGAAGAGCGGCGCAGCCTGCAATACAAATTTGATAATCTCAAAGCCCAGCAAAATGCGGTCTCCCAAGTGATTGCCCAAAAGAAAAGAGCCAAAGAATCTGCCACGGACGAGATAAATGAAATGGGCGCTGTGGCCGCAGAAATCAAGACCATCCAGAGTGAGCTCAGCAAAGCCAACGCCTTTTTGGACGCTCTCTTGCTGGCTATTCCCAATATCCCGGAGGACGACGTCCCCATCGGGCGGGATGAAAGCCTGAATGAGGTGATTCGGCATGAGGGAGTGCTGCCCCAGTACGATTTTGAGCTCAAGGATCATCTCGATATCGCCACTGCCAATAGCCTGCTGGATTTGCCCCGCGGTGCTAAAATCTCGGGCAGTGGATTCCCGATTTATACCGGATTTGGCGCTAAACTCGAACGTGCCCTCATCAACTTTATGTTGGAATATCACATTCAAAAGCACGGCTATACCGAGCTGATGGTGCCTTTGGCCGTGAACCGTAAGACCATGACCGGCACCGGGCAATTGCCCAAGCTGGAAGAAGATATGTATCACATCAATGATGACGATCTCTTCCTGATCCCCACCGCAGAAGTGCCGGTAACGAATTTCTACGCCGATGAAGTGCTGCCATATAAAGACTTGCCGCAAAAGTTTGTGGCCTACACGCCCTGTTTCAGAAGAGAAGCGGGAAGCTATGGCAAAGACACTCGCGGTTTGCAACGTCTGCATCAATTCAACAAAGTGGAGATGGTGCGCTTTGTGCAGCCGGAAGATTCGCAGGCTGCGCTGAAGGAAATGCTGCAAGATGCTGAAGATATCCTGAAGGCCTTTGGGCTGCACTATCGGGTGCTCTCGCTCTGCACTGGAGACTTAAGCTTTGCCAGCCAAAGAACTTATGACCTGGAAGTCTGGGCTCCCGGCAGCCAAAAGTATCTGGAAGTATCTTCGGTGAGCAATTTTGGCGAATTTCAGGCCCGGCGCGCCAATATCCGCTACAAGGATGCTGAGGGCAAGCTGCGCCATTTGCACACTCTCAATGGTTCGGGCGTGGCTACACCGCGTCTGATGATTGCTCTTTTGGAAACCTATCAGCAGGCCGATGGCAGTTTGAACTTGCCTGAAGTCTTAAAGCCTTGGTTGGAACTAAAGATCTGATGCTTTGTCTGCTTCAGCCAGCCTCTGAATATGGCAAGAATATTTGCCCAAAGATTCCAGAATATGTGCCTGGTAAGCTTTATTATAAAGCGCCCGAGAAGCATCTATCCGATTCTTTTGTAGAGCAACGTGGCGATGAACTTCTCATCCTGGAAGGGATCATCGCCAATGGCAAACGCCTGGTAAATGCCTATGCCGCCCAAGATCTCAAAGATCTGCTTTGGCAGGCTACAAAGGACACCAGCATTCTCGGCAAGCTGCATGGGTATTTCTTTGCAGCCCGTTACAATGTAGTTTCAGGGGAATTTAGGATATTTACAGGCCCGGCCAGCTCAGTGAGATTGTACTATTATCATCAGGGTGACACTATCATCGTGGCCGATAAAATCAAGACCATAGTAGATGTTTTGGCTGCATCTGGTGTTCAGTGCTCGGTGAGTGACTTGGGCGCTCGCATGATCCTCAGCTATGGCTATATGCTGGAGGGTTTTACTACCATCAAGGAAGTAAAACAATTGCCCTCGGCCAGCTGCCTGAGTTACGTCAGGGGCAGACTGGAAGAAAAGCGTTATTTCAGTTGGAATTTTGAAATCCGGCACCAGGCCAATCATAAATGCTACCGAGAGCTTACCCAGCTTTTGACCGCTGCCGTATCGGATGCCTTCGAGCGAGATGAAAATTATGAGCATCTGGCCTTCCTCAGCGGAGGGCTCGATTCGCGTATGGTGGTCTATATCGCTGACAAATTGGGCTACAAAGGCTTTTCGGTATTGAGCATCAGTGAGCCCGGGTATCTGGATGCCACTATCGCGGCGGATATAGCGAAAGAGCTGGGTCTAAAGCTGCATTTCTCCTCTCTTGAAGGTGGGGAATACCTGTATGGCCTCGGGGAAAATCTACAGTATCACGAAGGGCAGATCGTGATGCATGGTGCTGCGCATCTCTTTCAGGCTTTGCAAGATATGCCCCTGGAGCGCTATGGCATCTTGCATTCAGGACAAATCGGAGACATCGTCAAGGGCACTTATCTGGCTGGCCGCACTCACACTCCGGTGAATCCTGTGGCTGCTGCCTATTCTACCACTATTTTGCAACGCTTTTCCAGTGAGCTGGGCTTTGTGCGGGAAAAATACCCTAATCACGAAGCTTTTGTCTTGTATAACCGGGGCTTGAATGGGATGATCAATGGCGATCTGGCTACTTATCATTTCTCACACAGTTTGTCTGCTTTTACCGAGCCGGAATTTATGCAATATGCTTTGAATATAGACCCGGCCAAGCGTTATGATAGCCGGGCATATTTGGCCTGGATGAATTACTCCTTTCCTGTGGCCGCCCGTCATACCTGGGAAAAAACCGGAGCCAGAGCCTCTGATCCCTATTGGTTTGTAAAACTCAAGTACAACGTTTGGCGGGGATCGGACACCATCAAGCGCATGATCACCAAACAGCCCAACCGCCTGACTATGAATCCTTTTGACTATTGGTGGCAAAGCAATGCGGAATTGCGTGCCCATCTGAACCAAGAATTTTCCTGCCTTCAGGAAGTTGCTCCTTTTTTGGACAAAGAGCTGCAGGCAGATATGAACGAGCTGTTTCAAAGCAGCTCTCTCAGCGTTAAGCTGCAAGCATATACCCTGGCCCGAAGCATCTTGTATCTTTTGGGCAAGGAAGATAAAATAGAGGTATCGCATGACTAAAGACCTGGGAATCCTGGATTTGACCTTGATCCTGGCCAAACACCGCAAGTTAATCATCATCATCACCGTTTTGGCCGCGATCGGAAGCATCGTCTATGCCATGTTGGCAACTCACTATTGGGTAAGCAAAGCGGCCATCATTCCCGTCTCGGATTCAAGCTTTATGGGTGGGTTCAACACGGACCTATTGTCGATGGTGGGCGGAGGTGTAGTCCAGAACCAAAAGATGGAGCTGGCTACAGGTTTTATCACGGTGATGAAAAGCCGCACCTTTAGAGAAAAGGTGATTGAGAAATTTGATCTGATTTCCTATTATAAGATCAAAAAGCCATATGAAGAGGCCCGCGAACTGACCTTACACAAATTGCAAAACTCCATGATGCGCCTTATCTTTGATCAGGAAAACAATGTCATCACTATCAGTGCAGAGACTAAGGACAAAAATATGTCTGTGGATGTGGTAAATTTCTATTTGCAAGAGCTGGAAATTTACAACCAAAGCAATCGTATGACCCAAGGGCGCTTGAATCGTACATTCATGGAAGCTCAGGTAAAACAGAATTTGGCTGAGGTGGATTCATTGGCCAGGGCCTTGCGGGATTTTCAGGCTAAAAACAAGTCTGTAGCGCTGGATCAACAGACTGAAGCAATGGTAAGCCTTTATTCAGAGACCGTGGCCAGATTCATGCAAGCTGAGCTCGAGCTGGATTTGGCTAAAACCAAGTATGCGGAGACATCTCCGCTGGTCTTGGAACTCATTGCCAAAAAAGAGCTCTTGGCACAGAAGGTGAAAGAACTGGAGGACAGCAGCCAGGTCCTGGCACCGTCTTATCTCATCCAGATCGACAAAGTGCCTGATCTCAGCATGAAGCTGGCGTTATTGATGATGAATCTGAAAATCAAACAGAGCGTGCTCGAACACCTTTATCCACAATATGAAATGGCAAAATTGGAAGAAGTCCGGGACATGCCTACCTTTGAGATCATCGATGTTCCTCGTGAAGCGGGAAGGCGTTCCAAACCGAAACGCGCGGTTTTGGTGATTGTTATAACCATGGCAGCCTTCATTTTCTCCTGTGTGATGGCCCTGATCAGCGAAAGCCTGCACCAAAATAATGAACTGGTGAAGAGCATTGTCGCCGCCTTGAAGGGAAGAAACTAAGCCAGACAACAGGATGTAGATGATGGAAGACACCCAGGTTCTATGGCAGCAGACCTACAAAGTGAGCCCCCGAAACTTGCTCTGGGGACTGCTAATCCTGCTGGCCTTTATGCTGTTTTTCCAGATTAATTATGGCCTGAGCTCAGTATTTACTTTTGCGATGGTGCCGGTGGCGATCTCCTGGGTTTTGCTATATCCCCAAACTCCGCTGATCCGAAAGGAGGAGTTTAAACCGGTGCTCTTTCTGATCGTGTGGCTGGGATATTCGTTGTGCAGCTATATCTGGGCTCAAGACCGCCTTTTGGCAGTAGATTACTCTCTGCTTATCTTTCGCTATCTGTTTCTCTTCATGCTCTTTTCCGCCGCTTTTAGAGATCACCGTCTTTTGAGTAAACTGCATCTGTTTTTGGTCGTCATTGCCGTGCTGTATATAGTTACAGCTGTTTGGGAAATAGTGACCTTTAAGCATCTGTCACCTTCAAAATATTACGGGCATTTGTACTTTCGTCCTACCGGCCCCTTCTATGGTGTGAATGACCTGGCAGCTTTTATGCAGCTGTTCTTGCCATTTTTGCTGTTTTTGCCAAATCTTTACTCCAAACGGTGGATAAAAATCGGAGCCCTGCTCAGCGTCTTGATCACCATCTTTGTCATCGTCGTGCAGGGAGCGCGTATCGCCATGCTGGCCATTGGGGCAGTGCTGGTATGGTTCTTGACCTTTCATACCAAAGCCCGCACTTGGGTGATGATCTTCTTATTGATAGCACTTATCTGGGGGGTACTGAACTATTATGTCCCCAGTTTACTGAGTTTTGGCTGGAAGATGTTTAGTCGTGAAGTAAACAGCTTCGATGCCGAAAGCACGACGGTGCAGATGAGCTCTATTAATATCCGCAAACAGCTTTTCTCAGAGACCTTCGATCTGGTTACGCTATCGGGCTTTATGGGAGTAGGTGGAGGGAATTTTGAGCATTATATGGATACTGATCGCGAGTTCCGCACCGCCGGTATTATCAATCCCCATAATTGGCTATTGGAGATTGTAGGGAATTTTGGCGTAATAATCCTGGCTGGCTTTCTTTACATTTACCTCAGATGGCTGTATCTACTTTATATGAAATACCGTAGCAGCAGAGGCAGGGAAAAGAGCTTAAGCCTGATGTATCTGGTTTCACTCGTGCTCTACTTGGCCAGCAGTTCTTTGCCCAGCTCCATCCGCTGGCATCATCTGATCTGGGTATATTTTGCCGGCATCAATGCCTTCTGCTTTAGCTCAAAACCGATTTATAAGGATAGTGAATGCACAAGTTTCAAGAATTAGTCGATATCATCGCAGCCTTGAGAGATCCCGAAACAGGCTGCCCCTGGGATGCCAAACAAAGCTCGGAATCTTTGGTGTCAAACTTCATTGAAGAGCTTTACGAGGTGGTGGAAGCTATCGAAGAGAAGGACGATGAAGCCCTGTGTGAGGAGCTGGGTGATCTCATGTTGCACATCGTGTTTCAGGCTCAGATCGCGCGGGAGCATCAAGCTTTTGAGATTGAGGATGTACTGAAGGCCATAATCGATAAGCTAGTGCGTCGCCATCCTCATGTCTTTGGAGATCTCATCATTGCTGATGCCGAAGGTGTGAAGATGAATTGGGAACACATCAAAAGGGTGGAGAAAACCGATAGGGAAAGCGTTTTGGACGGAGTTCCCAGGAGTATGCCCGCCTTGATCCAGGCTCACAGGACTCAGGAGAAAGCCGCCTCGGTGGGCTTTGATTGGCCGGATTTGCCCCCTGTCTTGGGCAAGATCGATGAAGAGCGGGAAGAACTCTATGAAGCATTGAATGCTGGTGATGCAGAGGCTATCCAAGAAGAATTGGGTGATCTGCTGTTCAGCATCGTAAATCTATCCCGCAAATTAGGCATCGACGCTGAAGCAGCCTTAAAAGATGCTACCCGCAAATTTTACCGGCGCTTCCGCTATGTGGAAGATCAATATAACAAAACCGATATACATGAGGCCAGCCTTGAAGAACTCGAATTTCACTGGGAATCCGCGAAGAAACAGTAATCGCTTTCATACCCTCAGACTTTACATCGTCGGGGGTTCACTGGCGATCTTTGTGGTTTTTGCGATTTACACCCAATTTCTGATCCAAAAAGCCAAGACCGAACAGGAGTTTGTCCCCCGCATCTTTGCGCAATATATCGCTTATACCGATAGCTACCTGCGTGCCTCGGAAAAGTATGCGCAATTGCTCACAGAGGTAAGCTCAAAGTATCTGCAATTCACCGCTAAGCGGGATTTTCAACAGCAGCTCTGGGATTATATTTCCACCGAATTTATGCCGGATAACCCCATCCCGGTGATCATCACAGACGAGAATATGTACCCCTTGGTTTGGAAAAACATCCCGGTATCAAATGACTCTTTGTACGAGGATTTGAGTCTCGATACCCAGCTTATCATGGAAGAGCTGATGAGCAAGATGGTCCAAACCCCTTTGGTCGATGATATGCACCTCACAGGCTACGCTTTTTACAGCAAACCTGTCTCTTTTGAGAGCTTCATCAAAAAGATCGATTACGAGATCATGGTGACAGACCGCAACCGGGAACCGCTGTTTTGGCGCAATGTCAATATCAGTGAGAATACCAGGTTCAACGCCCTGCCCATGGAGCAACAGGCAGATCTGCTTTCCCGCCAAAGCTCCATGACGGAGATCCCGCTTTCCAATGAAGCGGATTCCCTGGGCTATATCTATTTCAGCAATCCCCAATCCCTGTCTTATATCCGTTATGTCATTATCCTGGAGCTATTTCTGGCTCTGATGGTGGTCTTCTTTGGCTCTTATGGACTGCTACTGCTGAGGCGCAGTGAAAAGGATACCCTCTGGATCTCTCTGGCCAAGGAAACCGCACATCAATTCGGCACTCCCATCACTTCACTGATGGGCTGGATAGACTATATCGCGCAAGACCCACCGGAAGGGGTGCAGCGCCCTAATATGGACCAAATTACGGACTTTATGCGAGCAGATCTGGAGCACCTGAAGAACATCGCTTCCCGCTTCGGCAAAGTGGGCAGCATCACCAAGCTTGAACCGCACAATCTGCACAGTATCCTCTGTGATATTGTGGAATATTTCCGTCACCGCATGCCACATCTGGGCTCCCGCATCGATATCCATCTGATCAGTAAAATAGATGGTGTAGAAGTGATGATGGATTACCAACTCATCAAATGGACCATGGAGAACCTGATCAAAAACTGCGTGGATGCGATGACTGGCAAAGGTGGCAATATCATCGTGACAGCCACCCACAAAAGCCCCTTTGTGTATGTGCTGATCCGTGATGAAGGCAAGGGCATCCCCCGCGGGCAGTGGAAGAAGATCTTTGACCCGGGAGTCACCACCAAGACCCGCGGTTGGGGGCTGGGACTCAGCCTCTCCAAACGCATCGTTGAAGAATATCATCAAGGCCGCATCAGGGTGCTGCAAAGCACTATAAATGAAGGCACTACCATCGAGATCAAGCTTCATACCACAGAAAGTAAAAGGAAGAAAGCATGAGATATGTTCTCAGTCCCAGTCAGATGCGCGAGATGGACCTACGCACTATTGAAGACTTTGGCATTTCATCCCCAATCCTGATGGAAGTAGCTGGAGCCCGCTGTGCAGATTTTATCAAACAAAACTGCGCTGAAGCCTTGGCTGATGGGGTGATCCTGCTCTGCGGCCGGGGAAACAACGGCGGCGATGGTTATGTGATTGCCAGACATCTCTATGAGTCCTGCCCAGAGCTTCTGATTCTGGACATCGGAAGTGGCAAGATGAGCCCCGAGACCGCTCACAATCGCCAGCTTTGCGAGCGCCTGGGCATCAGCATCCAGCGCATTAGCGATGCTGAGGAACTGAGCACTTTGCTCGCCTTTATGCCTCAGCCTGCCGGAATCCTCGTTGATGCCCTCTTTGGCATTGGCTTTCACGGCACTTTACCCTCTATGATCCAGGAGATATTTGGTAGATTTGAAGAGTATCCCGCAGTGAAGATTGCCATCGACATCCCTTCCGGCCTTGATGCCCATACCGGAACCGGCTACAGCCTGAAGATGGACTATACCCTGGCCATAGAAGAGCTGAAGTATGGCCATCTTCTGGAAAATGGCAGGAGCTATTGCGGCGAGGTGATTACCATCCCCATCGGTATTCCCGAAAGCTATAAAGACGATGTAAACTGCTATCAGATGACCCAATACACCCTTCCAGAGCGCTATGAAGATGCCCATAAAGGTAGCTATGGCCGGGTGATTGTCATCGGTGGCAGCGTGGGCTTTCTGGGCAGCGTGAAATTGGCCAGCACAGCAGCTCTGAAAAGCGGCGCCGGACTCATCTATCTTTATACCCGCCAAGAGATTTACCCTTATTATACCAATATGACAGACGAGATCATGGTGTTTCCTATCCCGGAAGCCGATGCTGGCAATACTCCGGATTCTGCGCAAATAGTGAAATTCATCCAAAAGACAGATGCCATCACCATCGGCTGCGGCATGGGCTTGGATGCCTATGCGCTCGCACTCTTGAAGGTGATCTTGCAGTCCTCAAGCGTACCCACAGTGGTGGATGCAGATGCCCTGAACTTGATCAGCGAACATCCTGAGCTGGAAGAATATCTGTCCAAGGGCAATTTCTTGCTGACCCCGCATAAGGGCGAGTTTTGCAGACTTGCCGGCCTCGACATGAAAGAGCTGGAGCAAGATACCTTGAAAGCCCTTAAGGACTATCAAGCCAAAGTAAAATGCCCCATCCTGCTCAAATCCCACACCAGTATTTACATGGATTCGCACAAAACCATTTTTCTGACCTCTGGCAACGACGCCCTCGCCACCGGAGGAAGCGGAGACATGCTTTCCGGCATTATCTCATCCTTCGCCGCTCAAGGCCTTGAGCTCTCCGCTGCAGCCACTTCAGCCTCCCTGCTGATGGGACAGACGGCAGAAAGACTGAGCCAAACGCAGCAGAGCTATTCCCTCACCCCCTCAGATATTATCGCACATTTAGGAGATAAAGATGCATAAACTTGCAAAACTCAATACCCCCATCTTTTGGGTGGAAGGCCATCCCGGCAGCTTAAAGCGGGAAGACTGGAAGATCGAGATTACCGGCTCTTGTGACAATCCCTGTGCCCTCTCTTGGCAGGATTTACAGAATATGCCGCAAAAGACAGTAGAAGCCAGGCTTACCAGCGTTACCAGATGGTCTGTCTTTGGTGCCTGGACCGGCGTGACGATGGCTGATATCCTGGATCTGGTGAAGGTCAAGGATTCCTGCCAATACCTGCGCTTTTGGTCTGTGGGCATGATCTACGATACCTCCATTCCCCGGGATATAGCTGAAAAAGAGCGTTCTCTTCTGGCCTGGGCCTATGATGGAGAGCTACTTACAGAAGATTATGGCGGACCGGTAAGAGGCTTCACCCCTTATCTTTGGGGCTACAAATCCGCCAAAAGCATCGTCAAAATCGAGCTCATGGATTATTATATCCCAGGTTTCTGGGAAATGCGCGGTTATACGGATAGCGGCAAAATCGAAGCAGGCCCTTGCCGTGATATCAACGAAGGCGGCAAGCTCAAGACTATCGCCGCAGGAGAGGTAAAGGACTTTGTTTAAAGCATGAAACTCTGGGTTACCTATCTGCGCGCTATCGGTGCCATGTTTTGTTGGGCGATCACCTTTGTATGGTACAAGATAGCTTACGAGACCTATCGTCCTTACGAAGTCGTTTTCTTCCGTTTGCTGATCGCCAGCGTCGTGCTTTTTGTGGTCATGGTGCTGAGCAGGCATCGGGAAAAGATCGAGCCCAAGGACCTCTGGCGCTTGATGGCCGTAGCTCTTTTTGAGCCTTTCCTGTATTTCAATGGGGAAGCGAACGCCATGCAGTATGTCTCCAGCTCTTTTGCCAGCATCATCATCGCCACCATTCCCATCTTTGCCGCCCTCGGTGCCTGGCTCTTTTTAAAAGAGAAGCTCACGGGCTATGTGATTCTGGGCGTGATAGTTTCCACCTTTGGCGTAGTGGTGATGAGCTACGGCGGGGGAGAGCTGAGGGCTACCCTCACGGGCATCATGTTCCTCACCCTGGCCATCTTCGGAGCAGTGGGCTACAGTATGTTGGTGCGCCCACTCACCCTGAAATACAGCACCCTCACCATCGTCGCTTATCAAACCATGTTCGGTGCCCTTTATTTCCTGCCTTTGTTCCTGGCCATCGATGGCCACCATTTCCTAAATGTAAGTCATACTCTCAGTGGAATCTATACCGTCATAGCGATGTCGCTTTTTGCCTCCATCGGAGCTTTCGTCCTCTACACGGATGTGATCCGCAGCCTGGGAGTGGCAAAGTCCAATATCTTCACAAACCTGATCCCCGTCTTCGTGGTGTTTCAGGCTTACTTTATATTGGGAGATAAGATCGGAATCCGCACTGTGGCAGGCCTTACGCTCACCCTATTTGGCCTTTTACTCTCTCAGTATGCCGATCTCAAAAAGCTCAGGCAACGCTATGTCCTGGGAAAGAGCATCGCTCCATAAAAGAGCTGATATGCTTTAGAATCTCCCCAGGGGCACAGAGGATAAATGCTTTTGTACACAGCTTTATCCGGGCTGCTTAAGATTTCGTTTGACAAGGCAGTGCGATTTTGCCATTTGTCACTTATAATGTCTTATCACTATGAAATGAATTTAGAAGAGGTATAAATGCAAACTACACAAGATCATATCCAGAACCTACTGGATAAAGAAAAGAAGACTATGCAAATGGGTGGTGAAAAAGCCGTCGCCAAACAGCACGAAAAGGGTAAACTCACAGCCCGTGAGCGGCTCGACTTGCTCTTTGATGCCGGCAGCTTCCGGGAGCTTGATATGTTTGTCAGCCATCGCTGTGACAATTTTGGCATGGAAAACATTGAGATACCGTCCGATGGAGTAATCACCGGACACGGTTTGGTCAATGGTCGCCCTGTCTTTGCCTTCTCGCAGGATTTTACTGCCCGTGGAGGCTCTTTGGGTGAAATGCATGCCGCTAAGATCTGCAAAGTAATGGATATGGCCCTGAAAAGCGGCGTACCTTGCGTTGGGATCAACGATTCCGGTGGTGCGCGCATCCAGGAAGGGGTAGATGCCCTGAAGGGTTATGGCGATATCTTCTTTAGAAATTCCCGGGCCAGCGGGGCGATCCCTCAGCTCACCGCCATCATGGGACCCTGCGCCGGTGGGGCAGTTTATTCTCCTGCCATGACCGACTTTGTTTTTATGGTTAAGAAGACCAGCTTCATGTTTATCACCGGGCCAGACGTGATCAAAGCCGTCACCGGTGAAGTAACCACTCAGGAAGAGCTGGGTGGAGCCATGACGCACAACAGCAAAAGCGGCAATGCCCATTTTGCCTGTGAGAGCGACGCCGATGCCATACAGCAGATCAAAACTCTGCTGAGCTACCTGCCGGCAAACAACATGGAAGACCCGCCCAGAACTGAATGTACTGATGATCCCTGGCGCGAATGCCTGGATCTGAACAGCATCATTCCGGATAGCCCTAAACAGAGCTATGACATGCGCAATGTGATCAAATCCGTAGTGGATGACGGCGTCTTCTTCGAGCCCCACTTCTTCTATGCGCAGAATATCATCGTGGGCTTTGCCCGCCTGAATGGGCGCAGCATCGGCATAGTGGCAAATCAACCCACCGTGCTGGCCGGCTGCCTGGATATCGATGCTTCAGATAAAGCAAGTCGCTTCATCCGCTTCTGCGATTCCTTCAATATCCCCCTCGTCACCTTTGTGGACGTACCGGGATATCTGCCAGGTACGCAGCAGGAATTTGCCGGTATCATCCGGCATGGCGCCAAGCTTTTATGGAGCTATTCCGAGGCTACAGTGCCCAAACTCACAGTGGTAACCAGAAAGGACTATGGTGGCAGCTATATCGCCATGAGCTCCAGACACTTGGGTGCAGATATGGTCTTTGCCTGGCCTTCTGCAGAAATAGCTGTGATGGGCGCTCAGGGTGCTGCCAACATCATCTTCCGCAAGGAAATGGCCGAAGCCGAAGACCCGGCCGCCAAACGCAGCGAGCTGATCGATGATTATGAAAAAAGCTTCAACAACCCCTATGTAGCTGCCTCACGCGGCTATGTGGACGCGGTGATTTTGCCTTCTGAGACCAGAAAGAGACTCATCGATGCCCTGGAAATCACCAGTACGAAGAGCGAAAGCCTGCCCCCCAAAAAACATGGAAATATCCCCGCTTAAAGGATACAAGATGATAAAAGACAAGAAAGAAATCGCCGCCATCTCCGCTGTGATGGCTCTGATCAGCTCCGAATGCACCCAGATCGCCTACCAGGCACCTGTATGGGGATATCCTTCCCATCCCTGGGCAGCTCACGGACGCGCCACCACCATGCAATACCGCGACATTACCCAACGCAGAATAATAAAAAGAAGTAGATAAAAAGGAGACACAATGGATAAACACGGCATCCTCGAAAGGACCAAGATGCGCTATGAAGCGGATCGGCCCAAAGCCGCCAATCCTATCAAAATACAAGACCTTAGCTTTCGCGATGGTCATCAATCCCTCTTTGCCACCAGAGGCAGAACCGAAGACCTCTTGCACGTGGCCAAACTGATGGATGAAGTGGGCTATTACTCCATGGAAGTATGGGGTGGAGCTACTTTCGACGCCATGCACCGCTTTTTGGGCGAAGACCCCTGGCAGCGCATCCGCAGCTTGAAAGAACACATCACCAAAACCCCCTTCTCCATGCTCCTGAGGGGTCAGAATCTGGTGGGTTATCAGAATTACGCCGACGACGTGGTGGAAGCCTTTGTTCAGCGTGCTTGCGATAACGGCATCGATATCTTCCGGATCTTCGACGCGCTCAACGACTTCCGCAATTTCCAGACCGCGGTGAAGATCGTTCTAAAGAATAAGAAACATTTCCAGGGCTCCATCTGCTATTCGCTCACCGAACAGCGCATGGGTGGAGATACCTATAATATTGATTACTATGTGAATAAGGCCAAACAGCTTCAGGATATGGGCGCGGATAGCGTCTGCATCAAAGATATGGCAGGCCTCATCGCCCCCTACGATGCCTATGAACTCATCAAAGCCCTGAAAGAAAACGTGAAAGTGCCGATCCATCTGCACACCCACTTCACCTCCGGAATGGGCGATCTCTCTTTGTTCAAGGCCATCGAAGCCGGTGTGGATATCATCGATACCTGCATGGGCCCCTATTCCTACCGCACCTCTCACCCCGGCGTAGAGCCTTTGGTGGTGTCACTTCTGGGTACAAATCGCGATACCGGTATGGATATCAAATTGCTCAATAAAATCGGCAAAGAGATGGAAAAAGACATCCCGAAATATCTGCAATTTGCCAATAATCCCAAGTTCTCCATCATCGATACGGACGTTATCATCCACCAGACTCCGGGCGGCATGCTCTCCAATCTGGTGAACCAACTCAAGCAAATGAACGAGCTGGACAAGCTCGATGCCGTCTTTGAAGAGATCCCCAAAGTTCGTAAAGATCTGGGACAGATTCCGCTCGTGACCCCCACCAGTCAGATCGTGGGTATCCAAAGCGTGAATAACGCCCTCTTTGATACCAAGGATGGCGAATATGCCCGCATCACCGAACAGGTGAAGGACCTCTGCTACGGCCTCTATGGCAAGACCACTTTGCCCATAGACAAGAGCTTGCAGGCCCGGGCTTTGAAGGGCTATCCCAAAGGTGAAGTACCCATCACAGTGCGTCCTGGAGACGTGATCCCGCCCGCCATGGAACAAGTGAAAAAAGAGACAGAAGGCCTTGCCAAAACCCTCGATGATCAGCTCATCGTGGCGATCTATAACATCACCGGTAAGAAGTTCCTCAGGATCAAATACGGCCTGGACCCCATGCCCGAAGAGATGAAGCCCACCACCATGGAACAGGTGAAAGCTCAGGAAGAGCTCGTGCGTAAAGCCAAAGCCGGCGAGCTCGTCGAAAAGCCCGTCGCCCCTGAGAAACCTGAAGATGCACGTGAATTTGACGTCTTCGTGGATGGCAGCTATTACCGTGTGGAAGTAGCAGAAAAAGGTGGAGCCCCCAGAGTGATCTCTCATCGCCCTGCCCCTGTTGCAGCGCCCGCGCCAGCTCCCATGCCTGCAGCAGCACAGGCTCCCGCAGCTCCCAGCCCCAAAGCTGAAGCTCCCAAGGCTGCCCCTGTAGTAGTGGGTGGAGAGCCCATCACCGCTCCCATGCCGGGAATGATGATCAAATATGAAAAACAAATTGGCGACCATGTGAAGATCGGCGAAACCGTGCTGGTTCTGGAAGCAATGAAGATGTATAACAACATCCCTTCCCCCGTGGAAGGCACCCTCACTGCGGCTCCGCTCTCTACTGGCGCAAACGTTAGCAAAGGTGATGTCCTGGCTGTGATTCAGGTAGGATAAAGGAGATAAAATGCTGGTAAAAAGTCAGATCATGGATAGCGCTCAGATCAAGCGCAGTATGCAGCGTATGGCTCATGAGATTATCGAACAAAACCGGGGTCTGGAAAGAATACGGCTGGTGGGAATCCGCTCCAGAGGCGTGCCTCTGGCGAATCAACTCTCCGACTATCTGAAGCTGATCTCAAATCAGGAAATCCCTGTGGGAATCCTGGATATCACCCTGTATCGTGACGATCTTTCCACCATCGCCCATCAACCTGTGATCAAAGGGACTCAGCTCGATTTTGAGATTGAGGATTCCATCGTGGTCTTGGTGGATGATGTGCTTTTTACCGGCAGAACCATAAGAGCTGCCATCGACGCCCTGATGGATTTTGGCCGTCCGCGCAATATCCAGCTGGCTGTATTGATCGATCGCGGTCACCGCGAACTGCCTATTAAAGCAGACTACGTGGGCAAAAACGTGCCTACTTCCAAAGAAGAAATCATCAAAGTCTGCCTCAAGGAAATTGATGGAGAGGATAGTGTCAAAATCGTTTTGGCATAAATATCACGAGCGTTATCACCAGCTGAGAAGCCATGTCTGTATTGGCTTGGATTCTCAGCTGGATAAGCTCCCGCCGTGCCTGAAGGGTTCGGCGAATCCGATCCGCGATTTCAATCTGGCCATTGTGGCCGCGACCCAGGATTATGCCACGGCTTACAAGCCCAATCTCGCCTTTTATCTATCTGATGGCCTCCGCGGAATACAGGCTTTATACGATACCATCGCCAGCATCCCCTCTGAGATTCCTGTGATTCTGGATTGCAAGGTCGGCGATATCGGTAGCACCATGGCAGCCTATGTCCAGGCTTTTTTCAAAGACCTGAAAGTGGATGCCATCACCATCAATCCCTTGATGGGAGCCGATGTGCTAAAGCCGCTTTTGGAAATCGAATCCAGCTTTGCCTTTGTTCTGGCACTCACCTCAAACCCTTCCGCCCAGGACTTTTTCCATGGCCACGAGCTCAAAGTAGCGATCCCCCGCTGGATGCAGGACTATCCTCTGGAAAGATTGGGTGCAGTGGTAGGCGCAACCCAGGTAGCAGACCTAAAAGCTATGCGCCAAAGCTTGCCCGGGCGCCTCTTTTTGGTTCCCGGAGTGGGAGCTCAGGGTGGTGATCTCCAGGCAGTTTTGAGCCATGCCATTTATAGTAAAAGCGAACCCAGAATCCTGATCAATAGCTCCCGCGGCATCATCTTTGCCAGTAGCGCTGAGGACTATGCTGAAGCGGCAAGAACCGCCGCCCGCCAGCTTTTCGAGGCCTGCAAATCGTAGTGGCGCTCTGTGTAGCGCCTTCAACTCAAGCTCCGAAACTGGCCTGATGCTTCGGACCGCTTAGTCTGTTAATTCGAAGCCCCGTTAATGACAAGTTCAAGAAATGGGAGAGAACCGGGGCAGGGCGCAAGGCGCTTTATCAATTAATTAAAGTTTTGGCTTGATTATGGCATCATAAATATATGTATATTTCCAGGACTGGGAAACTGTCGGTTGGATTTTACCCCAACCTTTTACCTTCATACAAGAGGCTTGGATGGATAACATATGACAGAATAGTGGAATATTTACCTTACAGAGCATAGAGTGTTCTTTACTCCGTTAGTTTGGAGGTTGTTTTCTTGTTGACACCGCGAATATCGGGGGATAAAGTGATTTGTAGTTTTGTAAACAACAGGGCATATACAGGTCTTGTACTGAAGAAACTATTTGAAAAAGATAGGATTTATCAGCAATTACGACAAGCCTATCGGGAAAAACTAAAACTGAATATAATAAATAAGGAGTTAACATGAAAAAGTGTTTACTTAAAGCAATTCTTCTAGCCATGTTTATGGTTATTGCAGCCTTTGCTTGGGGACAGACTGTCTTTTACGAAGAGCCTTTTGATGCGAACCAAGGTTGGACCTTAGAAGCCAACTGGTCGATCACATCAGGCGCTCTGAAATTAAACTGGTCACCTTCAACTACAAACTACGATCTTTCGGCCACCTCGCCAGATATCGTGGTCCCAGCAACTGCTGGAGATATGGTTATCAGCCAGTGGATCGATGAATACACCGGGCAAGGTACACCCCCGGAAACCTACGAAATTATTGCCGTTTCAGGCGGCGTTTCTACTGTTTTATGGTCTTACAGCGAAGATGTGGACTGGGGAGTCACAGGAGGACAAGATGTAACTCTATCTCTTGCACCCTTTGGCGGCCAAACCATTCAACTAAAGTTCCGCGCTACTGGAGCGACCACCTTTAACTTTAACTACTGGTATATTTATGACATCAAAGCTTATGCCAGTCTCAACGTGGACTTGGCAGCTTTGTCAATTACCGGTGAAACCGGTCCCGTTACGGGAACTCAATATCCATATGTAATAACCGTGCGCAATGCCGGTCTCACTACTATGAGCGACTATTCGATTAAACTTATGCAAACTGGTGATGTGGAGATTGGCTCTGTAGCCGGAACCCCCATCGCTCCTCTGGAAGTCATTGAATTTACCATCCCCTGGACTCCCACCGCGCTTGGTGCGACCGAGATCTGGGGTAAAGTCGTGGCAACTGCCGATGAAAATCCTAACAACAACCAAACGCCTCATCTCAATATTTTTGCGATAGCCCCAGGACTGGCGACTGTCCAAGTTGGCGAGGGAACCGCTGCAAACACCACATCTGGAGTGCCCGCCCCCTACGGAACATTCTATAAGAGCTTCCGTCAGCAATACCTTGTGCTTGCATCTGATCTCAATGATGCCGGCGGCGGTGCTGGAAATATCAACTCTGTCGCCTTCAATGTTACAGCATTGAACAATTGCACTGCGATGCCCAACTACAGG
>Ga0265295_1003053_pt1 | contig 25105 bp, 19 predicted proteins | sample Munlansysbiofilm_FD_192503 | JGI IMG/M metagenome (GOLD analysis project Ga0265295, IMG submission 192503) | Leachate microbial communities from a municipal landfill in Southern Ontario, Canada - Methane capture system biofilm | ecosystem: Engineered > Solid waste > Landfill > Unclassified ... | reverse complement strand
CGGAATCAAAGGCTATGGTGTACTGATTGATCTTCCACTTCGCGGTTATCGTGATGTTTTCGGCCGGCATTGTTGTCGGAATCGTCTTGTCCCATCCGTCGAAGGTGTATCCGGTCTTGGTGGGTTCTGCGGGCGCAGTCACTTCGGTGTTGTAATTCTGCTTAATCGGATCAACGGAAGATCCGCCGGCGGAATCAAAGGTGATGGTGTAATTATTTATTTCAAAAACCGCTTGATATGTCACATCTGCCGTTACCGCGGTCGCATCAATTTCTGTTTTGGAATAAAGACCTTCAACGCCGGTTGTATTATTCCACCCTGTGAAGGTGTATCCCGTTTTCGTCTGATTTTCCGGCGCTGTTGCTTTGTTGTTATAATCAATTGTTTGAGCTGTTCCAATCACGGTTCCTTCTTCATCAAGGAATTGGACGGTATACTTGTTAATTTTAAATACCACTTGATAAGTCGTATTACCCGTAACAGGCGTCCCATCAATCTCCGGCTTGAGATAAACTTCGTTATCGCCCGTTATATTCTTCCAGCCTTCGAGTATGTATCCTTCTTTTTCAGGAATGATTGGCGCTACCGCTTTCTTATTGTACTCCACCGTTTGCGGTGATGTTGTGACATCGTTTTCGTCTTCGTCAATGAAACGGACATTGTATTTGATAATCTCAAAAACGGCTTGATAAGTTGTATCCTCCGTCATCGGTTTTTCGTCAATTTCCGCTTTTTGATAGTTGTAAGGGGGACTTCCGAAATCTTCTGTGTCCTGCCACCCTTTAAAATCATATCCCGTTTTTTCTCGGTCCCCGGGGGCTGTTACATATCCATTTTTATCCACCGTTTCTGATTTAATCAAATCTCCGTTTTCATCCACGAATCGGACCATAACGGTCGGGTCGTCGATTATAAGGTCTCTAAAGTTTCCCAAAGATATATAATCTGATGTAATCGTTTCCGGCAGCGAGTTCCAGCCCGAAAATTCGTATCGGATTTTGCCGTAAACATCCGGCAAAAGCTCGACTTGAGGGCGCGAGGCGGTCGGAATGGCGACTGCGGATAAAGAACCGTTTTCGACGCGGAATTTGCTTTGAGTGATTATTTTTCCTTTTCCGATATCTGTGTCCCGAATCTTAAATTCGACATCGTAAAATACTGCAGGCTCCCAAACCGCGTAAAGGGTTTTTCCGCCGGCGGGAATTGTATAACATTCACCGCATTGATATTTCGGGACGGTATCGCCGGCGTTTTCGGCCCATCCTTTTAAGACATATCCCGGATTTTTGAATGTTTTATTGTCTCTTAAAGCGTATTCTTTGCCGACAATTACTTTATCCGTGATCTGTTCCGAAGTTCCGAAATTGGAATCATAAATTAAATTCACCAATGTGTTCGGATCGGCGTAAACGGCTTTAAATTCTACGTCTCCGCATATTTGAATGGTCGATCCGGGATAATAAATCATACCGTTTTTCCCTATTTCCTCCCACCCTGCCAAGGTGTGCGTTATTTTCCCGACTTTTTTTGTCAAAGAAGCTTCTTTAACCAGCGCCAATGTATTTAACCGATAAGTTTTTTCGTCTGTCGGCGCCGTTCCGGTTCCGTCGTCTTTGTCGTAAGTGATTTTAAAATCGCTCGTTTCAAAAAGCCCGAAAATGAAATAATCTTTCGCAACAGTCGCGCTTGAAAAGTCGAACGGAATAATCAATCCGTTGGAAAGGGTTGTATACCACCCTTCAAAAACCCCCAGACCCGGATAATATTTGCCGACTTCCAAATAATAGTCATCCGTCGGAGAAGGGGGTCTGACGTGTCCGTTAACGGAAACATTTTGTGTTCCGAGGACTTCTCCGTTGTTTTGATCATAAAATGAAACAACAACCCCTTTCGGCTCCCACCGAGCAAACAACATCAAATTCCCGTCGGGCATGGTCGCCCCGTCAAAATCGAATTTTTGAGTGTACTCGGTTTCCGTATACCACCCTTCAAACTCATAGCCTGATCTTGTCGGATTATCCGGTTTCGTTAAGTTTTGTCCAAACAAAACGGTTTGCGAGAGAGGCGAAGTACCATCTCTCATATCAAAAGAAAGGTTGTGATTGGTACGATTGTATAATAAAAATTGATTTGTACTCGATGCTTCATTTAAATCAGAACTTGAAATAATAGCAGAGGTCGTTACCTTTTCCATTCCTTGAATGTTTTTTAAATCAAATTTCCCGCTTGCATAAACAGTTTGTGAATATTTTTTATCTTTCACGTAAATTTTACCATTATATTCAACATAATCTTTATTCAATTCGCCTAAACCTTCTACAGAATCACCTTGCAATGATTCAAACATATAATTCAAAGTAACATCAGATCCGGATGAAGTCCATGATGCATTCGCAGTATATCCATCTCCTGAAGGAATCATCTCTGATGTAAAAGTAACTCTTTTTGAAACCAGTAGTGTAGTGCTGCCAGTCACGGGTGTCGTCCAACCATAAAATTTATTATTATTGGTGGTAGTTGTTATATTAAAAAAATCACCGTTCACAGGCCAAATTTCTTCTAAATTCATATTATATTTGGCACGGATTTTGTACGTTGCATTTTTGTACTCATCTCCATTGTGAATCAATGTCGCGTTTCTATCTTTTAAATCAAATGTAATCGTATAAATTTTATAATTATAATAAACGTTAATAACGGAAGTTCCGTCTCCCTCAACGATTGTCGAGCTGGAACGATTAAAAGTGCTGTAATTCAAAAGATTTTTAGATGCAGCAGATATGTTGTTTTTCACTTGAGTATCATTAACGGTTGCAGTTGTTCCGGCCGTCGCCTTTATGGTGTATGAATCATGATACACATAATCGGCCTGATCGAAATCGGACTTAATCGGCAAATTTTCTTTTTCATTCCATATAATGACGGTGACGTTTGGCTTATTGGTTGTACTCGCTTTCCATACGGCGTATAAAGTCAGGGAAGATTCGACGGGTGTTGAAAATATATATTCGTAAGTCGGGTTGTTTGCCACAGCGTCCGGGTTTTCGCTCCAAAAAACAAAGTCATAACCGGGTCTTGTCGGACTCCCTGGGTTTTCCGCATTTCCTCCGTGGGGGATGACTTGATAGTCAACGGGGGTTCCTTTCATGGAATTAAAATAAACTTTATGGGTGCTGCTGTATATCGGACGCAAGATGATGTGATTGTAAACGGGCGTGCCTAAGTCAAAGTAATCCTCCGTGTCGCCGACAGCCCAGTAGCTGAATAACTCGGAGGTTCCGCTCGGGGGAGTTGTAATGGGCTCGACATGACCGCCTTTTGAAACCAGTTGCGTTTTAAAAATAACGCCTTTTGCGTCTTTAAAAGAAATCAAATATTTGTTTGAAAATTGAGCGTACAACACAAAGTCTTCGGTCACGGGCTCCGAGAAGTCATAAAGGTCTTCCAAACCGTCTTCTTGTTTTGACCATCCGAGAAAAGAAACCATTCCGAGCGGCAAAGCCGGAGATAAGGGCGTGCTTAACTTATTGCCGGACTCAATGTACTGGGTTTCATACAGTTCCCACTCCTCCACGCCGGTGTAAAATTTAACCTCGTGCGTTGACTCGTCTCCGGCAATCATAACCGGAATCGTACCCAATATGAGGAGAACGATTAATAAAAGAGCCGCTTTATTCAAAAAATGATTTTTATTCATTTTAAAAACCCGTGGAAAATTAATTATTAAATTTTAAAAATATACATTATAAAGAATAAATAGTAATCACTAACTAATAGGAATTATTATTGACTCCCTTTTACTATTTATATATTATCCAAAATAAACACTTGATGATGATATTTTACATTTTAGAATAGATCATAATACAAAAAATATATAATAAAAATAAAATGGAATACGATGAATTAAAAAATGGAACAGTATACATTTTTTTCTCCCTTAAATTTTCAATTTGCATTTTATATTAAACATAACATATATTATTTCGAGTTTTAATGACTTTTATTTGTCATCCATAATGTTAACAAAAAAAAGATCGCAATAAAATAAAAAGTTAACAAAAAAGGAACCGTAAAATAAAGACGAACACGACGGATTAAAAACGGTTCGGAAATTAAGAAAAAAGAAGAAAGAAGAAAAGAAGAAGAAAAGAAGAAGAAAGAAAAAAAAGAAGAAAGAAAAAAAAATCATCCTTTGAAAAATATCGCCTTAAATATATCGTTTCAGAAAAACGGATGAAGACTTTCTCATAACAAATCCTTAAAATTCCGAGCGGACGCGATAAAGTTTTCGGCGAATTCTTTGTAAGAAACGCCGTGGAAATGAGTGTACGTTCCGATTGTGTTTTGAACCGTCATTCCGTCCGCCTGGTTTGAAATGCCGACGCCGCGAGTGATTTTTATGGCGAATTCCGTATCAGTTGGAATGTTTTCTAAAACCGAATGATGGAATTCGTGGGCGATAAACGTGTTTCCTTTTTTTCCGATAGGGGTGTCGGATTCAAAAACGCCGTTCGTGTAACTGACAATGCGCCGCCCGACGCCGAACGCGCTGGTGCAGGGAAAAACGCCGGCCATTTCAAAAGAAGAGCGATTCCCCTCTTTGTCCGCGATTTCAATTTTTCTTGTCAAATAATCCATACCGGCCGATTCCGCGAAAATCGGCATGTTCTTTTTTGAAGCCTCTTGAATCGACGCCCTCATCGAGACGTTGTCCGCCAGCTGTTTCGCAAAAATGTCGGGAACGCCGCCGCCGATGTAAAGCGCGTGCACCTCCGGCAAAACAAAATCGTGAATCGGACTGAAATAAACAAGCTCGGCGCCTGCGATTTCCAACAAATCCAAATTGTCGGCGTAATAAAAATTAAAAGCCTCATCATAAGCCACGCCGATTTTAACGGCCGGACGCGCCGCGCCTTTTGCCCCCGCCGTCGTTTCCGCCGCGGTTTGAGAATCGTTCTTTTGAAACACCGTGGTTGGGGGAACGGCAAACGGCTCGGCCGTATCGGCAATCCCGATTAACCGCTCAAAATCAATCCCCCCGGTAATCCCGTCCTTCATCTTTTGAATGTGCCCGGCCAAATCTTCCGGACGGCGGCGCCCCTTCGCAATCGGAATCAACCCCAACTCCCGAGAAGAAATCGCAAGCTCCGGATTTCGAAAAACCGTCCCGATGACGGGAACGCCCGTATAGAATTCGACCGCCTCAATCGCTTTTCTCGCGTGCTTTGGACTCCCGATGTTGTTTAAAATAACGCCGGCTATTTGAACCTCCGGATCAAACTCGCAAAAACCCTTAATCAAAGCCGCGCAAGAACGCGTCATGCTGCGCGCGTTAATCACCATGACGACCGGACATTTCAAAATCTTGGCAATCTGAGCCGTGCTCCCGACATCCGAAAACGCGTCAAGCCCCTCAAACAAGCCGCGAACCCCTTCAATGACGGCAATGTCCGCCGCCCCCCCGTTTTCATGAGAACGGCAGGCGTGCGTAAAAACGTCTCTGACATCCGCGTCGCTCATCAAATAACCGTCCAAATTCCGGCAGCGGCGACCGGCGATTTCGGTGTGGTACTCCGGATCGATATAATCCAAAGCGGCTTTAAAAGGCTGAACCGCATATCCCCTCTCCTTTAACGCGGCCGAAATGCCCATCGTAATCGTCGTTTTCCCGGAAGAAGAGCGATCCGCGGCAATTAAAATGCGGGGAATGTTTTCAATCATGGTCCACCTTTTTTACAAATTTTGATAATAGGGATATATTCACGGTTTTATTCATTTACTCACGATTTTATTGACGGTTCTGTTCACGCTTATTCACTGTACTTTTTAGAAAGCTCCCGAAGCTGATCGTCGCTTAACGGTTTTGCCAAAACGCAAGAGTCATTTAAGAGGATATTTTTTGCCAACTTTTGATACGTACGGGCAATCTCGGAATCGGGCGCCTTTTCCAAAACGGAAAATCCGTCTCTCTCGCAGCTTTGAACCAGCGGATCTTTGGGAATGTAGCCGATTAACTTGCTCCCGATGGAATTTGAAAACTCTTCCGCCAACTCCCGCTCCCGATCGGCGTTTCTGGAATTGCAAATGACACCGCCGAGATCCATACCGATTTTACCGAAGCCGCGGCAAATGTTATTGGCGGCATAAAGCGGCATATATTCGCCCGATGTCAAAACATAAACTTCATTGACAAACCCTTTCTTAATCGGCGCGACAAAACCGCCGCAAACCACGTCTCCGGGAACATCGTAAATAATGAGGTCGTTGTCCAAATAATCCGGATAAATCTTCTTCAACGTTTCAATCGCGACAATAATTCCGCGCCCCGCGCAACCGACACCCGGCTCCGGACCGCCGACCTCCATACATAAAACGCCGCCGAAACCCTCAAAAATCACATCTTCCTTTTCGACATTTTTCTTCTCACGCAAAACATCCAAAACCGTCGGAATCCTTTTGCCCCCCAAAAGCGTAATGGAAGAATCGCTTTTCGGATCGCACCCGATGAGCATCACTTTTTTCCCTTCCATCGCGCAAGCCGCCGCGACGTTTGAAGCCGTGCTGGATTTCCCGATACCGCCCTTCCCGTAAATCGCGATAATTTTTTTCATTTCCCGCCCACCATTTCTTTTTGAATTCCGTCGGCGGCCACCGCGCGAAGCGTGTCTCCGAATTCCGACGAAACGATGGAAGACACCCCCAGCGTTTGCGGGTGAAGATCGATTTCAACCATCACATGATGATGCCCCATCTCTTTTAACGGCAAAACTTGGCGCGGCCCGTTTGTAATCGAAAAAAGCTCCATTCCCAAAAACGCGTCCATCGGAAGCGCGTGCGGAACGCCCGCAATAACCGCCGCGTCAAACGCGTATTTTCCAAAAAGCGCTTTGAGCTTATCGCCCGTCACCGCATACTCATCCAAACCGCCGATAATCTCATGAACCGGAACTCCTTTTTCTTCAAACCCTTTCATCACGTTTATCGCGTGCTCCTTGACACGCGGAAGACCCAAACTCTCATCCGTATTTGAAAAAACCGTGATGTTTTTTTCCATCCCGAACAGTTTGGCCGTTTCATAAAGCGCAATGATTTCATCCGCGAACATGTATGCCGTTTCTTTTTTCGCGTTTAACACGCCGGCGATTTTTTTCCCGCCCCGAATCAATTCCAACAATCGCCCCGCGGCTTTATATTTCAAATCCCCCCGCGACGGCTCCAAATACCCTTTGCTGGCGGCGCCGTGTCTGATTTCAACATTGGTCGCTTCCGCGAGTAATCGGCGCTGGCGCTCCAACTCTTCCGGCGTCAGCATTCCGGCTTCCGTCGCCGGCTCCAAAACAGAAATAACGCCGTCCGTATTGTTCGCGTATCCGGCATGCGTCTCAACGCAAAGAATGTCAACGCCGTCCGGCGCGTAAGACACCAAATCCGTCAACTCTTCTCCGATAATCATGCTGGTGCAAGTGCCGACCAGAGCGATTGTTTTGGGATGGAACAATTCAACGGCTTTATCAATTGTTCTTTCCAGCTTTTCTTTCCCGCCGAAAACAAAATCGTTTTCATCCATCGCGCTCGTCAAAACGCGCAAACGGTCTTCTTCAAGAAGCCGCGCGTGTTTAAAAGAACAGCCCGGCGGCCCGTGCAAAATCGCGACATCGACATTTAAATCCCGAAGCGTGTAAAGAGACGCCACTATCGAACTGGGTCTGGGGTGAATAATTAATTTTTCATTTTCCGTCATTATTTTAACCTTTTAAAATTATCTGAAACATTTAACGGCGGCAACAATGATATCGTCTTCGTTTGAAATATCCATCGCTTTTTGAAATCCGTCTTGAAAAGACTCGGCGTAATATATTTCCTTATCGCTGAAATCTTTTGAATCGTTTGCTCCGCCTTCATTTCCAATAAGCCGTTTGAGACGGCTGCCGACAAAAACGAATCGCGCGATATTTCCCGCGTAATCCGCAACCAACCGCCAAACACCAAAAGGGTCCAACCCTTCGCAAACCGTTTTTTCTTCTTCGCCGACGACAAGGATGAGATTTGAATCGGCTCCTTTTTTTTTCGCGCTTGATTTTTTTTCAAGCATATGCTCCAAAGCGAACCTCGCCTTTTCAATCGTCAGCCCCGAATTGGAGTTATCCAATATCAAACGATTGTTTTTCCGATACGCCTTCATTCGCCCGCGAACGCCGTCAAAATTGAAAAGAACTTTTTTCATCTCTTCTTCCGAAACATGGAATTCAAATCCCAGCGCGACCGCGGCGCCCATCGCGATTTGGTATGATTCCGGATCATACCCGAAACGCAAAGGAGTTTTAAAACAAACATTCGCGCGCCGATTCCGGATTTCCAGCTCTTGGAGGATACCGGTTTCGTTTTCGAATTTGCCTCCGATATAATTTCCGGTTTCGATTTCGGCATTGGTTTCGATTTCGATTTCGGTTTCGCTTTTCTCCGCCGGAAGAAGACGAATACAAACGTCCGCCGATTCGTCCGCGTCTCCAAAATCCATCCCCTCCGACCGGCCGCCGTCGTTAAAAACGATTGTTTTTTGATCCGCTCGAATAACGGTCTTCACGTCTTTAAAATCATCGGAATGAATGATAAAGCACCCGTTTTCTTTGGAGCGAGGAATCATATCGATTTTTGCTTCCGCTGCCGTCTTGGAATTTCCGGCGATGAGGTAATCGGGTTTTATTTTCGTCAGGACGCCGATATCCTGCGCGCCCGTAAACCCGAGAGAAACTTCAAAAAGAAACACCTCCGGAGCGTACTTTTTCTCAAAGGCGAAGTCGACCATTTCCGGAAGATAAGCCGGAGTAATGCTGATTCCGGGCTTGATTTCTTCAAACCGCCCGTTTTCCCAATAAGTCATTCCGCGGGAGGTGTGCAACAAAACACGTTTTTGAAAAGACAGCATTTGAGCGGATATCGTTGCGGCGCTCGTTTTTCCGAAAACGCCGGTGATTTCAACCAAACGGCAATTTTGAAGCCGGGGGTGATTTAAAAGAATTCGGCCGACCAGATCATGATGCGTGATTCTCGGCAGATTCAAGTCAATCGCTTTTTTAAAAAATGCGTTTTTCGGATCCAAATGAACCGGCAGGCAGACTATATCAAAATCGCTCGTCAAATCATTCTCATCCGCGGTCACGGCGAAGGGATGCTCTTTGGCGTATTCCGATAATTTTTCGGCGGGCGTTTTTTGATACACATCAAATACGGTGACGGAAATATTATGTTTTAAAAGCTGTTTTGCAATCGCAAGTCCCCCGTGATTGATATCAAAAACAGCGGCTTTCCGCCAAGATATGTTTTGCTCGGACATTTTTTTCTCTCAAATTCACTTTAAAATCTTTTTTAAAAAAGATTCTATTATTTAATATTCTTTTAGCTAAAACAGTTTTGTAACACAAATATGTATCGTTTGTAACACAAATAAGTATCGTTTACAGTACGATTAAAAGGGCACGGCGTTTTTTAAAAATATTAAAAAATGAAAAACGTTTTAAAAATAACCGCGAAGGGAAAACTTCAAAGTTATTTAAAAATCTCTTCCATTCGAATCAGAGCTTCTTGAATTCGGTTGATGGATGTCGCGTAAGAAAAGCGGATATTGTTTTTTCCGGATTCCCCAAATGCGATTCCGGGAGAGACGGCGATATGGGCTTCTTCCAAAAGCCGAGCGGCGATTTCTTCCCCGGTTCCGAATTCCCCGACGTCCGGAAACGCGTAAAAAGCGCCGTCCGGCATGACGCATTTTAAGCCGAGTTTTTGCAAACCGTTGACCAAAACGTCCCTTCTCTCTCGAAAAGCGGCCTGCATTTTATGCAGCTCGTCTTGCGGCCCTTTCAACGCTTCAACGCCGCCGTATTGGATAAAAGTCGTGACATTGCTGATGGTGTGGCTTTGGATTTTCTCCAAACTTTTAAAAATATGAGACGGAACGTCCATATAACCCAGCCGCCATCCGGTCATTGCGTACGCTTTTGAAAAACCGTTAACGGTAATTGTCCGATCCTGCATATCGTCCATGGACGCGATGCTGCAATTCTTTTTATCGTATATGATTTTTTCATACATTTCATCCGAAATCACATAAAAATTATGATCGGACGCGAGATCCGCGATTTCTTTCAATTGCGCTTTGGTATAAACGGCGCCGGTCGGATTGCACGGGGAGTTAAGGACAATCATTTTGGTTTTATCGGTAACGTATTCGGACAAATCCTTTGTCGGGCGATAATTTTTTTCGGGATCCGTTTCAACCCAAACCGTTTTTCCGCCGGCCATCTTCACGCAGGCGTCATAAGAAACCCAAGACGGATCAAACAACAAGACTTCATCGCCGTCGTCAATCAAAGTCATCATGGCTTCAAAAATCGCGAATTTCGCGCCGGGCGTAACCATAATATTATCGGACGATGTCGGAATGCTGTTTTCGCTTCTCAGTTTGTCGGCAATCGCTTTTCGAAGGGAGGGAATTCCGGGACCCGCCGAATAATGCGTCTCTCCCGCAATCATTGCGTAATGCGCGGCTTCGACAATGTTTGAAGGCGTGTCAAAATCCGGCTCGCCCAGCGTAAAATTAATGACATCGATTCCTTGGTTGATTAAAATTTTGGCTTTTTTGGCGGATTGAATGGTTGCGGATTCTTCAACATTTTCGATTCGCGGGGAGATGACTTTTTTTGTCATAAAGGATCATGAGTTGTTTTTTAATTCTTATTTTGAATGCGTATTAAACGCGCTGAACCAATTTCACCGCGGCTTCAACCGCTCTTTTCGCGTAATCCATTCTTTCCATGGCTTGCATGCGCGTCATTCCGGGGCCGGAAATTCCGAGCGCGACCGGTTTTCCGTAATCCAAAGACAAGTCCGTCATTTTTCGCGTCACTTGAGCGACGACGACTTCATCGTGTTTGGTATCCCCCTCAATCACGCAGCCGACCGTAACGACCGCGTCAATGCCTTTGTTTTCCAATAATTTTTTAATCGCGAGCGGCATATCATAAACGCCCGGAACGTACACTTTTTCGGTAACTTCCGCGCCCAAGAATTTCGCGTGCTCTTCTCCTAAAATTTCCATTTGGTAGGTGATGTCTCTGTTAAATTCAGCGACGACAAAACCGATTTTAATTGTCATTTGATTTTCTCCTAGAAATTAACACAATATGTTTAAACAATGATTAGATATAATTTATCCCTAATTGCACTTTCAGTATTAAATAAATAACTAAATTAAGAAATAACGGAATAAAAAGATAAAAATAATGAAATTTTAAAAATACCGAGTTATAAACATGAAAATTGAACGTATTGAAATAAAAAACTACAAAGTGTTATAAAATGTAATTATCAAGGATATCCCGGACATGGCTGTTTTTTTAGGCAAAAACGGTTCGGGAAAATCTACGCTTTTTGATGTTTTCGGTTTTCTAAATGATAGCTTAAGAAGCAATATCAGAAGTGCTTTACAAGCCCGAGGAGGATTTCGTGAAGTTCGATCAAGAGGCCAAGAGGATGATATCGAATTTTTGTTTAAATATAGAGGAGAACAAACAGATAATAGATTAGTTACATACGAATTAAAAATAGGATTAAATTCCGAAAATCAACCTGTAATAAAACGTGAAATTTTGAGATATCGCAGAACGCAGCGTGGTAAACCATGGAATTTTTTAGATTTTAGCGAGGGAGAAGGAGTTGCAATAGACGAGGATGAAGATTTTGAAAATATTGAAAATGCCGTACGTACAACATATAAATTAGATTCTCCGGATATATTAGCAATTAAAGGACTTGGCCAGTTTCAAAAATTCAAAGCCGTTGCGACTTTTAGAAAATTAATAGAAGATTGGCACGTGTCTGATTTTCATGTTGAAGACGCTCGTATGATTCAAGACGTTCATTATGATGAGCAACTTAATAAAACGGGAAATAATCTTGCAAATGTAGCTAAATATATTCATGATGAAAATCCTGAAATTTTTGAAATAATTCTTCAAAAAATGAAACAACGAGTTCCCGGGATTACAAGCGTTAATGCAAGTGAGACAGAGGATGGCAGGATTATTTTAAAATTTTCGGACGGTGAATTCAAGGATCCGTTTGCATCAAAATTTGTATCAGATGGCACAATTAAAATGTTTGCGTATTTGATTTTGCTTCATGACCCGCAAACACATGCATTGTTATGCATTGAAGAACCGGAAAATCAATTGTATCCACAATTATTAAAAGAGTTGGTTGAGGAATTTAGGGAATATACCTTAAACGGCGGTCAAGTTTTTGTATCGACTCATTCTCCTGATTTTTTAAATAATGTGGAATTAGATGAAGTTTATTACCTGATTAAAAAGAATGGTTATTCCACAATCATAAAAGCAAAAGATATAGAGTTAGTGAAAAGTTTGTATGAAGCCGGAGATAAACTGGGTTATTTGTGGCAACAAGATATTCTTGGAAGGGAAATGGAATGAAATTACTCTTTTTACTTGAAGAGGAATCGTGTAAAGAATGCTTAAACAATATTCTTCCAAGAATCTTACCTCCCCATATAGAATTTATTTGTGTTGCACATACCGGAAAAAGTGATTTACAAAGATCTATACCTATAAAATTGAAAGGTTGGAACGAACCTAATGCCAAATTTATCATCGTTCATGATCAAGATAACCATAATTGCATTGATTTAAAAAACAAGTTAAAAGATCTATGTTTGGTGTCACAAAAAGAAGTTTTAATAAGAATAGTTTGTACCGAATTAGAATCATGGTATTTAGGAGATTTAGAGGCTCTTGAACAAGCGTACGGCGGAAATATATGTACAGATAAAAATATTCATAAATTTAGAAACCCGGATTCAATCATAAATTCCAAAGAAAAATTAAAAGAAGTGACTCAAAACAAATATCAACCTGTATCGGGTTCGCGCCAAATTTCAACTTACATGGACATTCGAAAAAACAAATCGTCAAGTTTTCAAATTTTTGTAAGAGGAGGACTTGATTTTTGTAAATAATTGATTTGAAATTTTATCCAAAATCCTCCTCTTCATACATCGAAAAGATCACAATAAGATGGTCCGTTTCGTTCACTTTTTGATAAAAATTCCTTAAAATTTCAAATTCGTTCCAAAAGTGCTCATAAATTTCGGGCGCTTTTTCTTTTAACGCTTTCTTTTTTTTGCTTAAAAAAGAATATTTCGTCAGTTTTTTCATTTTCGCGTCAAACGCTTCTTTGAATTGTTTTTCGTTAATTTCCGATAAAACGGCGGCGATTTTTCGGACGTCGTCATTTAAAACATAAACAACGGGGTCGTAAGTTTCAAACCCGCCGCCGTCTTCTCCCAAAAAGGATACGGGATCAATAATCAACGATTCGCTGTTTCCGCCCGTCAAAAGGTTTCCGTTTTCAAAAATGTCCCAGTATTTTGAAAAAACATCGCCTCTCGCCAAAACATTCACGACGCGGTCAATCTCTTGAAGCCGGATTCGGTCGGCTTTGGCAAAAGCCTGCGTGATTTCCCGGGCATCCGTCACGCCGTTTTCAAAATCGCTCAACCGTTGTTTTTCAACGGATACAAAAAAAAGGAACATGATTGACTCTCTTCTTTTAATTTTTAAAACATTTCCTTTTTTATCGTTTTCGTCCAAACATTTTATTCTCTTGCCGGTTTCGCATCTTTAAACCCTTCGCGCTGTCCCGTTCCGGCTTCCCGAATCATTTTTTCGGGGGATTGAAGCATTTTAACGACGTTTACCGCGTGCTCGCGCGTTCGGCTGTCCATTAAAAACGCCAACTCCTTATCGTCGCGCCCCTCGTCTTCGTGAACGAAAACTTCAATGATGTGTTTATTCGTCATCAGTTGCGCCAGAATAATTCCCTGGGACGCTTCGTGCGCGCAAATTTTATCCTGCGGCTGGCGCCCCGGCATTCCGAGCGCCAAAACGATATCGCAATTCTGTTCTTCGATTAATTTTTTTGCGGCGACAGGCAAATCTTTCACGCCCGGGACCGTGACGCGAACGAGTTTGGCGCTGATGTGCTGCTTCAGCTCGTCTTGTGCGGCCGCGCCCATATTGTAGCGGGCGAAAGTCGTGTCGGCAATTCCGATTGTAGGCATACCAGAAACATAGATAGATAAATAAATAAAGGTATTCATTTGACAAGAAAATCAAACGAATTCAAAAAAGAATCAAACGAATTCAAAAAAGAATTCAAACGAATCGAATCTGACAGGATTGAAAAAAATGAAAGCGATTATAGTAGACGGCTATGTGGATGAGCCGGCGTGTTTTGGCGTTCCGCCCTATCTTTCCCCGTATCCGAGATACGTTGCGGGCGCGCTCATTGAGTGCGGTTTTTCGGAAGGCGACATCGCTTATTTTACAATCGATACCGTTCGCGCTCTCGGAAAAACTCTTGCGAACCGATTCAAAGAGGCGGACGTTTTCATCCTTCTTTCCGGCATGACCGTTCCCGGCAAATATTTGCGCAACACGCCGATTACGGCGGATGAAATTCGCGCGCTTTTCCGGCTTTCCGGCGGGATTAAAATGCTCGGCGGCCCGATTCGCCTCGGATATTCCAATGAGGGAGGAGTGGCCGCAACAAACCTGTCTTTTTTGCCCGAGGACGTTTTCGTCGCTCAAAAAGATATTGAAAGTTTCGTTTATGATTATTTTTCAAAAATAAAGCCGGATTCAAAATCGGATTCGAGTTCGAATTCAAAACCGAATTCAAGTTCGGATGTCAAACATTTAACTCACCGCTATCGAACAACCGCCGAAATCGCCGAATGGTCTAAAAAAGGCGCGTTTATTGCCGCGCAACATCCGGACTTCCCGAATCTGATTTGCGAGCTGGAAACCTATCGCGGATGCGGTCGAAAAAAACATTGCTCGTTTTGTACGGAAGCGTTTTACGGGCGCCCGGATTTTCGAGAAGAAGAAGATGTAATCGCGGAAACAAAAACGCTTTACGAACTCGGCGTCCGGCATTTTAGAATCGGAAGGCAGCCGGATTTGTTCGCCTACAAAGGATTTGACGACGGCGGCCCGATTTTAAAACCGAATCCGGACGCGATTGAAAAATTGTATTCGGGGATTCGAAACGTTGCGCCCGATTTAAAAACGCTTCATATGGATAACGGCAATCCGATTACGCTTGCCGAATTCCCGAACGAGTCGCGAGAGATATTAGAGACGATTGTCAAATATCACACCCCGGGAGACATCATCGCGATGGGCGTGGAAAGCGCGGATCCGGACGTCATCGCGGCCAACGGATTAAAAGCGATGCCCGATCAAATATTGCAAGCGATTCGCTTGGTCAATGAGGTCGGAAGCCGCCGCGGCTCAAACGGGATGCCCGAGATTCTTCCGGGAGTTAATTTCGTATACGGCCTTTCCGGCGAAACGAAAAAAACGTATTCGCTCAATTATGATTTCCTCAAGCAAATATATGACGAAGGGTTGATGGTTCGAAGAATTAATCTGCGCCAAGTGATGGTTTTTCCAAAAACCCCCCTCTTTGACGACAAAATTTCGGATTTTAAAAATGAAAAACTCTTTCGCGCTCACAAAGAACAGGTTCGAAAAACGATTGACTTTCCGATGCTGCAGCGCGTCGTTCCAATCGGCACCGTTTTAAAAAACGTTTTTATGGAAATTTATGAAACGGGAAATGAAAAAAGCGCGCCCTCCAAAACAATAACATTCGGGCGCCAGTTCGGAACGTACCCGCTTCTCGTCGGCGTTCCCGAAAAGCTGGAACTTCGCCGTTATTATGACATTTTAATAACCCGTCACGGATTCAGATCCGTCACCGGAATCCCGTATCCCGTCTCTCTCAATTCGGCGGCCCTTTCCGTTTTAAAAGAACTTCCCGGTTTGAATAAAGCGATGGCGGAAGATTTGATTCAAAAGCGACCTTTCAAAGACGAAGCGGATTTTTTGAATCGATTCGAAAACGGGAAATTAATCGCGAAATATGTTTGTTATGATTCCGCGTTTGGAAACTGAAACGATCCATTCGTATGTTGTGCTTTTATGATTACGGCCCGAAAAAACGTTTCCGCGGATGCCCTGTCCTATTTTCAAAAGGGAAACGACGAAAAACCGGAAAATTGAAGAAAGAGTTTTTCAAAAAGGTTCTTCAAATACAGCCTGAAAAAGTTTTTCCGCGGATGCCCGATCCTATTTTCAAAAAGAATACAATGAAAAACCAAAAAAATAAAAAAATAAAAAATAAAAAAATAAAAAAATAAAAAATAAAAAAATCGGAAAAAAATCCAATTGTTTACAAAATCTTTTGTCCGGCTTCTTTTCCGGATTTGCAATTGAAAACGTCCGTAATTTTAATTCGGACAATTTCTTTCATCGGAAGCCCGGGTTTGGCTTCGCGGACGCGTCCGGTCATATCATCAAAAACGCTGCCTTTTGCCGTGATTTCTTCGACCGTTCCTTTGATTTGAATACATCCGGATGTCTCGGGGCTCCAAATATAAAGCGCCACTTTCGGGTTTTCTTTGATGTTGGCGATGGTTTTAAGGAAGAAATTGTTCATCACATGAATATAATCAGTATTGGCGTCACTGTCGTCAATTTCGGCAATGCCGATTGGAATGACGTTGGGCGTTTTATCGGCGGAAGCGGTTGCAAGCGGTAAAACTCTGACTTTTTTAATATCTTCTTTCATTTCGGGTGTTAATTTAACCATAATTTTATCTCCGGATATGATTTTATACCGTTTTTAAATTCATGGAATAAATGAGTCGGCGGTTTATAAGAATTCCTATGGATTCCACAAATTCGGATATCCGTTTTCAAATTCCCACAATTCGAATTCCGCTTTTCATGTTTCGAATTTTTATTTTAAAAGCCGGAAAAAACCGGACAAACGATGTTATTTATACGAAGTGCCGTTGTTGAGATAATTATGAGACTTGACAGTTATTTAGTGGACACGGGATTATTCAAATCGCGGGGGCGCTCTAAGCGGGCGATTGAAGAGGGGAAAGTAAAATTAAACGGCGCGGTTTGCATCAAACCCTCCAAAAACGTCACCGTGGACGATGTGATTGACGTTGAGGAAGGAATGGATATGCCTCGCGGCTATTTTAAAATCAAAGCCATTCACGAGCGAATCCCGCTTTTTGAGGAAGGGGATTGCGTTTTGGATTTGGGCTCAAGCGCCGGCGGTTTTTTGATGTTCGCTTCCGAAAATATCGGAGATTTCGGCCATATTCACGGCATTGAGTTTTCCAAAGAGTTTCGAACGGAACTCGGAAAATTGGCGTTTGAAAATGAAAACATCAGCATTCAATTCGCGGATGTTTTTACCGTCCCGCTTGAAACGGTGGCCACAGAAAAGAATTCAAAAAGCGGATATTTTGACGTCCTTCTCAACGATATGACGCTTGAACCAAACGACTCGGTCGCCGCATTGATTCGAATGACGCCTCTTTTAAGGGACGGCGGACGATTGCTTCAAGTCATTAAAATTCCCAAAAACCATTCCAAAGCTTCCGTTCTTCGAAAAATTGAAGAAGCGGGATACCGGATTGAAGAAGTCATTCAGCCCGAAAAACAAGAAACGTATATAATCGCTCAAAAAATAAACTCATTGCCGGATGACGACCTTGATTTTTTTGAGGAAAACGATGATGTGGAATATGATTCGGCCGTTGAACTCGGAACGGACAGCATAGATATTACCGATATGGTTTTTGAAGGGGAATAAAGTAAAAACATCAAAGTTTGGCTTTATAAAAACTCAAAACATTTTGTAAGGTATCAAAGCGTTTTTATAAAATATCCCAAAAATTTTTATAAAATATCTCAAAAGTTTTTACAAAATACCTCAAAGGTTTTTATAAAATACCTCAAATGTTTTTACAAAATATCTCAAAAATTTTTACAAAATATCTCAAAAGTTTTTATAAAATATCTCAAAGGTTTTTATAAAATACCTCAAAAGTTTTTACAAAATATCTCAAAAGTTTTTATAAAATACCTCAAAGGTTTTTACAAAATATCTCAAAAGTTTTTACAAAATATCTCAAAAGTTTTTACAAAATATCTCAAAAGTTTTTACAAAATATCTCAAAAGTTTTTACAAAATATCTCAAAAGTTTTTACAAAATATCTCAAAGGTTTTTACAAAATATCTCAAAAGTTTTTACAAAATACCTCAAAGGTTTTTATAAAATACCTCAAAAGTTTTTATAAAAAAACGACGTTTATTTTTATAAGAAATCAAAACATTTTTTACAAAAGGGATGAATAAATACCAAAAGAGGCTAAATTAAAAAACCGGAAACAAAAAATAAATTAAACGAAGGGGAGAAAATAAAAACGGAAAATGAATTGTCAACTAAATTCCCCTCCGATTTTTCATTTTTTGTCTTTTTTACAGACCAACTTTTTTAACCGTTCTATTTTTTCGGCGGACTTATCATAATTCTCGTGGGCAAGCGCTTCGTAATATTGATAAATCCGATCCATCGGAACGCTGATGGAATAAACTCTTAAAGGCCTTCCTTTTTTGTTATCCTTCAACATCTTGCTTTCAACCCACTGATTTTCCGCCATAAAACGAATCGCTATACTGATTTCAGGTTGCCTGAGCCCTGTTCCGATTTCAATGTTTCGAGAGGAAGCTTCTTCGACCTGACATAAATAGACAATTGTCAACGCCACGTTTCTTGAAATTCCTAAATTTCGTAAGTCCGAGACAAACATTAAATCTTTCTCATCTAAAACTTTAACTTCATATCCAATCATAGTTACTCCACCGATATTGATTTAGAATAAAATTGCGATTTTTACATGTTTGCATATGCATTTACTTCGTCAATTTTTTAATTTATAAACTTTTTTTAAGATACCTACTGTTATTTATATATTTTCATATTTCCACCAATATTGATTTTTTTTCCACAACCACAAATATTATGTAAGTTTTTTTATTCGAACCTATATATATTCTCGCATTTTACCATAATTTCTTTTTCAAAAAACATACTTAAACACCGGCCGTTTTTTTAACGAGGTTACAAAATTAAATATTTGAATTGTGTTTGTTTTAATCATCTCGTCAAAATGATTTAAAAATAGGAATGAAACATTCAAATTAAAGGAAAATTCAAAAATGCTTATTCAAATCGGAACTTCGATTGTTATCGGGTTATGGGTGATGCTTCCGGCTTATTTGCCCAATTCTTTTGCCGCAATTTTTGGCGGCGGTCGCCCGATTGACGGCGGCAAAACGATGAAAGACGGACGCCGCGTATTGGGAGACGGAAAAACGTGGCGCGGATTTTTCGCGGGGATTTTTCTCGGATTTTTAACGGGAATGACGGAAATATTTCTCCTCTCCCGCGGATTTCATTTTTTTGGAATCCGATTGCCCGGCTTTGCCGCTTCCGGCATTCCCGAAATGTTTGATTTATCCGCGGCCGTTGCGATTTTATCCTTATCGGTCGGCGCGCTTTTGGGAGACATGTTTTTCAGTTTTATAAAAAGACGAATGAACATTCAAAGAGGAAAAGCGTTGCCTCTGGCCGATCAATACGACTTTTTAATCGGCGCCTTTTTATTGACCGCGCTCACTTCTTGGAGCTGGCTGTCCGGAACTTTGGACGGATTGACAGTTATCGTCATTCTTATAATGACGCCGATTCTTCACTTGAGCACAAATGTGGTCGGCTACCTTCTCGGCATTAAAAACGAGCCGTGGTAACCGCAAATTAATTATAGGAACGGACTTCACTGATTCACATGACCCCTGCAGACAACTCAAAAATCATTCAAGCGTTAAAAGATTGCCACGCCGTTCGTTTCGGAGATTTTACGCTCTCTTCCGGCCAAAAAAGCAATTTTTACATCGACATTAAAAAGGCGAGCACCGACCCGAAAACATTAAAAATCATATCGGATTACATCGCAAATCTCCTCCCGTCCGTTACAAAAACCTCCGTTGAAAAGATTGTCATCGGCGGCGTCGAACTCGGCGGCGTCCCGATTGCGACCGCGGTTTCTTTATCGGCGATGCGCCCGCTCTTAATCATTCGAAAATCCGAAAAAGAATACGGCACAAAAAGCCGTTACGTCGGAGAATTTCATGAAAGTCAAGAAATCATTTTAATGGAAGACGTCACAACAAGCGGCGGCTCCGTTAAAAAAGCGATTTCGGCCCTTTTGGAAGACGGCGCGAATATTCAAAAAGTCATCACCATCGTTGACAGAGAATCGGGCGCGTCGGAATCATTAAAAGAACTCGGCGTCGAATTGATTCCGCTGGTGAAAGCAAGCGAACTGGTGGAATGAGCCGTTCTTATTTTCAAAGAATTGAAAAGATAAAAAATAAGAATCAAGATAAATAAAAATAAATAAAAATAAAATAAATAAAAATAGAATAAGAAAACTGAAAAAAATATTTTTCAGTCGATTTTATTCCACAATCGCGCCGTGGTTGGCGGAGCGAACGGTTCGCCTGTATTTTTTAAGGTACCCGCCGACCGATTTTTCAATATGTTTGACGGTTTTTTTACGCTCTTCTAAAACGGCGTCGTCCACCAAAAAGTTGAGTTTTCGGTTCGGGATGTCTATTTCAATCAAATCTCCGTCTTGAACCCATCCGATGGGACCGCCTTCCGACGCTTCGGGCGAGACGTGACCGATACACGGACCGCGCGTGCCGCCCGAAAAGCGCCCGTCTGTGACGAGAGCGACGGATTCAATCAGCCCGAGCCCGGCAATCGCTGCGGTCGGGGACAACATCTCACGCATTCCGGGACCGCCGCGCGGACCTTCATATCGAATAACGACAACGTCGCCGGCCACGATGGCTCCGTTTAAAATTGCGGACATCGCTTCTTCTTCGCCGTCAAAAACACGCGCGGGTCCTTTGTGAACCATCATTTTTTCACTGACCGCGGCTTGTTTGACGATGGATCCGTCCGGCGCGAGATTTCCTTTTAAAACCGCGATTCCGCCTTCTTTATGAACCGGAGAATCCACAGTTTGAATCACTTTTCGATTGAATTTCGGATTCACCAAAACCCGGGTTTTCAAATTCTCCCCGACCGTTTTTCCGTTGACGGTTTTCTCCTCTTTAAAAATACGGTCGCCGAGTCTTTCCAAAATGGAATAAATTCCGCCGGCGCGATCAAAATCCGTCATAAACCAAGAGCCGGCCGGGCGAAGAGAAACCAAATGCGGCGTATTTTTACTGAGACGGTCAAAATCGTCCAAAGTCAAACAAATCCCAAAAGCGTTTGCCACCGCCGGCAAATGAAGCGCCGTGTTGCTGCTGCCGCCGATTGCCATATCCGTCATCACCGCGTTTTCAAAAGAGTTTTGAGTGACGATTTGTCGCGCCGTCACCCCTTCTTTAACCATTTGAACGATACGCTCTCCGGATTCCTTGGCCAAACGAATTTTTTGAGCGTCCACCGCCGGAGACGTCGCGCACCCGGGAAGGGAAAGACCCAGCGCCTCGGTCATGCACGCCATGGAGTTTGCCGTAAACATTCCGGAACAGGAGCCGCACCCGGGACACGCGTTGTCCTCCAAAAGCTTTAATTTCTCCTCCGAAATGCCGCCGCTTTTAACGGCTCCGACGCCTTCGAACATGGAAATCAAATCCAAATCGGAATCGTCCGCAAAACCGGGTTGCATCGGACCGCCGGTGACGACGATTGAGGGGATGTCCAACTCGCCCGCCGCCATTAAATGTCCGGGGACGACTTTGTCGCAAGACGGAATCAAAACCATTCCGTCAAATTGATGCGCGCGAACCATTACTTCGATGGTGTCTTGAATCAACTCCCGGCTCGGCAGAGAGTAACGCATTCCTTCATGTCCCATCGCGATTCCGTCGCAAACGCCGATGGTTTGAAATTCAAACGGAACGCCGCCGGCATTTCGAATTCCGGCTTTGACGGCCTCCCCGATTTTATCCAAATGGATATGTCCCGGAACGATTTCGTTTTTGGAATTGACGACCGCGATAAACGGCTTTTCAATTTCCGAATCGGTTAATCCCAAAGCTTTGAGCAAAGATCTGTTTGCAGCGCGCTCAAGCCCCTTTTTTGCATGATCACTTCTCATATTTATCTCCTGTTTCTTTTCACGAATGAATATAAAAGATAATGACGAAATAAAACGAATGAATATAAAAGATAATTGACGAAATATAACAAAAGAATATAAAAGTCATTGTGTCATCACATTTAAAAATTTTTGCGGTATTCGAAATATTGCTTTCATTTTTTCACTTTTTAAAAAAATGAGGTTTCTGTTTAAAAATGAAACCGGTTGTTTAAAAAAATGGAACGGTTGTTTAAAAAAATGGAACGGTTGTTTAAAAAAATGGAACAGGTTGTTTAAAAAATGGAATCGGTTGTTTTTAAAAACGGAATTGGTTGTTTTCAAAAACGGAATTATTTGTTTTCAAATTTCGGGAAAATTTCATTTACGGCATAACGAACCGCGATTTCGGTAGAGTCAAACAAATAAACGTCTTTGTTTCGGACATGCGCTTCGAAGTCTTCGTCCCGAAGCAAGTGTTTTTTAACGACCGGCCGGAGTCCCGTGATGAAAACGTATTTGTTTTCTCGGCTTCGGCTGGCGATAAAATCATTCAATCGAGACGTTGCCGTCGCGTCGACGTAGGGGACGTATCGCATTCGAATAACAATCACCTGTCTTTTTGTCGGCAAGTGGATATTGACTTTTTGGTCAAAAACATTCATGGCGCCGAAGAAAAACGGCCCGTTGATGGTATAAACAGCCAATTTGTCTCCGTATTTTTCGCGCAACTGGCGAATGTGTTCGGCGCCCGCCGGAGAATCATACTCTCCCATCGTGTCTATTTGAACGGATTTCGTCATATCGTACATGAATTTTAACATGGTGATTAAAATTCCGACTTCAAAGGCGACCAACATGTCGGCAAAAACCGTCAGGAAAAACGTGATGGCAAAAATGCCCGCATCATATCGGTCATAATTCAGCATGGCTTTGAATTCATTGATGTTAATCATCGGAAGCGCGACGCAAAACAAAACGCCTGCGACAAAACCGTACGGCAGGTAAGCGCCCAGCCGGCCGAAAAACACCATAATTAAAATCAAAAAAAACGCGTTAAAAACACCGCTGAGTTTTGTTTTGGCTCCTTCCTTTATATTGACCGTGCTTCTTGAAAGAGCCGCCGTTGAAGGCAACCCGCCAAAAAACGGCGTGACGACTTTTGCGATTCCCTGACCGATTAATTCCCGGTCACTGTCATGCCTTGTCGCCGTCATACCGTCACAAACAACGGCGCAGAGCAGTGATTCTAAAGTTCCCAGCAAAACAAGCATAAACGAAAACGGGAGAACGTCGGCCGCAAGCGAAAAGGATATTTTGAAGAAAGAAAACTCCGGCAATTTTGCGGGAATGGCGCCGACGGTCGGAATGTCCAGCCCGAAAACGACGAATAAAATCATTGCCAAAACCAAACAAACGAAAGCCGGCGGGATGGACGCGATGTATTTTTTATCCATGGTCAATTTGGGCAACAAATAAATCATAATAAGCGTGCCGATTGCCATTGCGACGACAACCGGATTGATACTGTGAAGGGAATCCAAAACGAGCATCAACATTTCAAACGTGGTTTCATATTCGGGGATATCTATTCCTAAAGCGTTGGGGATTTGACTGACGATAATCATCAACCCTAAACCGGCCGTAAATCCGGAAACGAGCGGAAGAGGGATGAATTTAATGATTTTCCCGAATTTAAATACCCCTAAAAGAATTTGAATGGCGCCGGCAATGAATGTCGCCAAAAAGAGTCCTTCCAGTCCGTATTGAGCGGTCGCGTTGAGCACAACGATTGACATGGCGCCGGTCGGTCCCGTAATTGAAAATTTGGAACCGCCGAAAAGCGAGGCTAAAAATCCGGCGATCACGGCGGTGTAAATTCCGACGGACGGCGCGACACCGGAAGCTACGGCAAAACCGATAGAGAGCGGGAGCGCGACAATGGACGTAATAAAACCGGCTCTCATGTCAAAAGCAAACATATTTTTGAAGTAATGAGAGACCGATTCTTTGGAAAAGTTCTTTTTAATCGAATCCAAACGAGACATATTCGGCATGTTTATTCAAACCACAGATCAGCAAATAAATATTAAGGCGCATTCTTCTTAAACGTGTCATACGAGTCTGTTTAATCCATACAGGAAATCATATCAAAAATAATCAAGCGCATAATAAAATAAACAAAGAAATACGACGCGTGAGAAAATAACTGTCGGACATATATAAATATGCCGTATCAAAAAAAAAAGTCCGTTTTGTTTGGGATTTTATTTCAAAAACATTCAACAAACGCATAAAATGAAAAATGAAAAACGATTCGCGTTTTGAATATAAAAAATTATATACGATTACCTCCAGTTATAATTCTATGCAACTTCCGACACCCGAAGATTTAAAGAAAAAAAGAATTGAATTGGGATTGACTCAAAGTGATTTGGCCAAAAGAGCCGGCGTCAGTCAACCCTTAATCGCGCGCATTGAAATGAGCGATGTGGACCCTCGCTTATCCACTGTTTCTAAAATTTTGGGCGCTTTTGACGAGGTTAAAAAAGAGCAGCAAATCATTGCCAAAGACATCATCAGCTATCCCGTGATTCATGTTCAACCGAACCAACCCTTAGAAGAAGCCATTCAGATTATGAACGCGAAGGGATTTTCACAGCTCCCGGTTATCGAAAACGGCGTTCCCGTCGGCAGCTTATCAGAGGGCGACATCGTCAAAACAATCGCCGTTCGCAAATCCTTAGCCGGCATTAAAGTTTCAAACTTAATGGAAGAATCGTTTCCAACCGTTCCGCAAACCGCTTCCGTTTTAACCGTCTCTCACATATTAGAGCGAAACCCGGCCGTCCTTGTCATGGAAAAAGGATTCGTCACCGGCGTGATTACAAAAAGCGATATCATGAAAATCATCAAGGATTAAATCCGATTTGTTTTATTGAAGATTATCAAAGCTTTTTTGTAATCGTTTCTTTGTAATCGATTCATTGTAATCG
>Ga0265295_1003051_pt1 | contig 25112 bp, 27 predicted proteins | sample Munlansysbiofilm_FD_192503 | JGI IMG/M metagenome (GOLD analysis project Ga0265295, IMG submission 192503) | Leachate microbial communities from a municipal landfill in Southern Ontario, Canada - Methane capture system biofilm | ecosystem: Engineered > Solid waste > Landfill > Unclassified ... | reverse complement strand
CGGCAGGAGCAAGAAGACCGCCGAGTGGATCAAATGAAACTGCTCAACTAGCCGCCTTCAGGCGGCCCAAGGTTTGAGCCCACCGCTTTGAGCGGTTCACCCATAAAGCCCCCGGCTTTGCCGGGGGCTACTTACTCGCCAAACTCTTAAATATACTGTCTGTATAAGACAATCAATAAAGCTCTTATGGTCCATATAAGACAGATTTGAAGAAAAATTCAAAACGCCAAAAAAACCAAAGAGTTCAAAGGACTATAAATTTTTTAGAGATTTACTTTCCCGATTTATACAATCTGTATAAATCCAATAAATCAAATCATCCGGACTGCAAAATCCTTGGTCTCTTTCTTTTAAAACACACGCATCTACCGCCTCATTCAGCTTTATGCCATAGCGAGTCAAGGATCGCTCGGGTGTCGCAGCCGTCCTTAAGAAGAGGGATGGCAAAAGAAAGACAGAAGGCATCGTTTCAGATAGGTTTGGCAAGGGCGTCTTTGGAAACAGCTGCCTTTGCAGATTGCTGAAAAAAGTTTCACGGGAACGATGCAACATCTCTTAGGCTGGATTCACACTATATGCCTTTTGAGGAAAAGTGCCAGAATTTTAATAATCCAACGTCCCGACCCACTGAGCCCATCCGCCTTAGATCGTATTGGTTCCCGTGATTCCTGCGTCTCCCTTGGAAGACTCCTTCCCTGCGGCCCGAATATGAGGAAGAGATCCATATCTCTTTGTCAGGAAACGGGAAGGAGGTTCTTGTGCGGCTGTTTTATGTTGTTTTGCTTCTGGCATCCCTGTCTGTTCCGGCATGGGCAGATACCATCTGCCGCCAGTATCACAATGCCGACTTCGGCGCTGCCGCCACCAGCCATTCCGCCAAAGCGTTCGTCATCACCAACGTTTGCGAGGAACCCAATCTTCCGGCTCAGCGGTCCGTATCCCTTTCCGTGCGGGTTGGACAGCAGACGGCAACTGCCAGTGCAATAGGGACGGGTTCTTTTCCACCGGAGGCTAATTCCAACAGATCGAACCTCGATCCCAAGAGAGATTCGCCGACCTGGACAGTTTGGTTCGATTTTGACCGGGCGGAACTGAGCGAATCGTCCAAAGCCGTCCTCGATGAAGTTCCTTGCACGGCCAAAGTTCGAGTTGCTGGCTACGCGTGTCGACTCGGTAGCGAGCAACATAACCGGGATCTGTCGCGGTACCGCGCAGAAAGTGTGAGTGTCTACCTTCAGGATCGCGGCGTCACCGTGATGTCCAAAAGCGGCCGAGGCGAATGCTGCCCGATCTCCACGGAAAACCTGTCCCTGAATCGCCGCGTGGTCATCGAACAGTTAAAGGAGAGCGCCGAATGAAAGGTTGTCTCTGTACGGCCCTTGGGGCCCTGCTGCTGGTGGGACCGTCCATGGCTGCCGCATCCGGCAATGAGGCAGAGGCCGCTGCGCAAATGGGGCGGATGTTCCCGCAGACGGGCATCGACGGTTTTCTGCCTTCTCCCATTCCCGGCCTTTACGAGGTGACTGCGGGTGGCCAGATTTTCTACTTCAGCCCCGAGGGCTATCTGGTGCTGGGGGAAATCTGGAGCAAGGACGGCCAAAGCATTACCGCCCAAAGGCGGGAACAAATCCTGGCCGGGAAGGTAAAAGAGCTGCCCCTGGATAAAGCCGTGACGATCGGCAACGGGCCTCATCAGGTCATTGAGTTCACCGATCCGGACTGCCCCTACTGTCGCAAACTCGACGACTACCTGAGCGCCCGGGAAGATATTACCCGGCACATCTTTTTTTGCCCACTGGAAACTCATCCTCAGGCCCGCGACAAGGCCCTGTACATCCTGTGCAGTACAGACCGAGAAACAGCAAAACACGAGGTCTTCACCGGAATGTGGGACGGAACCCGGCCTTCTCTGAAGAACTGTTCAACAACCCTCCTCGATGAACACCTGAGACTTGCCGGTGCCGTAGGCGTGCGGGGGACGCCTACTCTCTGGGTCAACGGAAAAAGGATCGGAGGAGCGAACATCGAGGCCATCGCCTCGATTCTGGACAACCCGAACGCAAAGGTTCAAGCCAAGAAAAGGAGAGCAACCAATGATTAAACGCACGTCGTTGTTGACCGCCCTGCTGCTGATGGCGTTGGCCGGTCCGTCTTTCGCTATCACCGCGCCGACATCCGGCAGTTTCGGCTACACCGTTTATGACATCTTCGTTGTCAACATGCTCCAGGGCGCCTTCGGTTTTGTCGGGGCCTTGGCCCTGATCATCTGGGGAGCCAGCATGCTGCCGCGCGGCGCCTGGCTACCGGCGGTTTTCTGCATCGTCGCCGGTGGGGCAATCATCAAGGCTGACTCCATCGTCTCCAGCCTGGGAATGTTGATCTGACCCAAGGAGGGGCCCCCGTCCCCTCCCGTTTCCCACCGTTTTCTTCTGGAGTGACCATGGACAAGAAGATGCCTCAATACCTCACCGCCCCCTATCAGCTTCTATGGTTCGAGCCGGACGATTTGGGCATCATGGTTGTCGGCTACATGCTGGCCATGATTTTCGGCGGGATCTTCTGGGTGGTGATGATTGCCGCACCGGTTGCCTACGGCAAGATCAAGCGTCGCTATCCCAGAGGCTTTCTGCGCCACATGTTCTATGTGGCCGGCTGGACCGACCTGCGAGGCTATCCCAGCTATTACGAAGAGGAATTCTTCGAATGAGACTCGATTTTTTCCTGTCGAAAACCAGCAACCTGTTTGCCGAGCGCAGGTTGCTGCGGCTGATGGTGATACTGATTGGCGGACTGACCGCCCTGAACTGCCTACTGCTGTTTGCTGCCATGGACCGCCAGCGTACGATTCTGGTTCCGCCGGCCCTTGCCGGCCAGGCCGAAGTGGCGGGTTCGACCGCCGATCCAGACTACCTGCGGCTGATGGGCAGATATGTCACCGGTCTGCGTCTGAATTACACCCCCGCTACCGTCCGAAAGCAGTTCGATGAACTGCTGCCGCTGGTGGCCCCCGAGGAATATCCGTCCCTCAATAAAGAGCTTTATCGCATCGCGGATGCCGTGGAAATGACCGGAGCCACCAGCGTGTTTCACCTGGAGGACATGATCCACTTTCCGCAACAGCAGTGCCTGGAAATTCCCGGCCGGATGGAGTTGTACGTCAGGGACCAGAAAACCGAGGACAAGCGAATGGCTTACCGATTGTCCTACAAGATTCGGGATGGCCGTTTCTGGATCACTGGCTTTATGGAAAAGGAGGGTTGAGGTGCGCAGGTTTCTCATTGTGACGCTGGCTTTGCTGGCCGCGTCTCCCTGTTTGGCGGCTTCCTCCGAAAGTACGGAGCTCTGGCCTTCCGTGGTGCCGCCAGAGGTTGCCACCAGAATCCGGCTGTCGAACACGGACGTGAACCGGCTGGTCTGCGAGGAGAGCATCAAGGACGTGGTGTACAGCAAGGAGAAGGGCATCGAAGTCAAGATTTCCGGGCGTGACGCCTTTATCAAGTTCACGGCTTTGAAACGCGGGGACCAGTTGTTTTACACCGAGGTTCCTTCCGAGTTTCATGTTGTCTGCGGCGATGAAATTTACACGCTTGTCGGACTTCCCCAGAGGGTGCCCACCCAAACCATCCGGCTATCGTCCGGGCGGAAGAAGCGCATTGAGAAAAACCTGTCCCTGTTCGCGGGGCTGCCTTTGGAGAAGAAGATCCTGACCCTGATAAAGCAGGCTTATGCGGGGGATATCCCGGAGAGCTACACGATTCGGCCGGTTGGCAGACAGATGGATCTCTTCAGGGATCTTTGGGTGACCGCCAGACAGGACATCATTGTCGAAGGAGAAGGACTGGTCGTCCGGGAATTTCTGGTGTCGCTAAAGTCGGGCATCGAAGCGCTGCGGCTTTCCGAGCAGGCGTTGCTGCGCAAGGAACTGACCCGCAGCCCGCTGGCCGTGGCACTGGACGAGCCCCTGCTGGAACCAGGAGGGATCACCCGGGCATTCATTGTGGAGTGCCGCGACGAGAACCATGCTCCGGCCTGGGTCGGAAAGGGGGGCGGTCATGGATTTTAAACGGCTGAAAGTGGCTTGGCGAAATCTGGAACCCGGGACCCGGAAAAAAGCCGTTCAGATCCTCGGCATTGCCGGGGTGCTGCTTCTGGCGACCCTTGCGTACATGGCACGGTCCAAGCCGGCGCCGCCGCCTCCCGTGGCGGAAAAGCCGGTCTCCCTGACCTCCGATGCGCACCTTCTGGAAAAATCGCTTTACCAGAAAAGCCGGCAGGAGATGGAGCGCCGTGACCGGCAGATGGAGGAATTGCGCCGGCAACTTGACGAAATGGTTCTGCAGGATCGGCAAAAACAGGTTGAACCGGCTCTCGAACCCGCCAGCGAAGCGTCCCGGTCGCCTGCCGGGCTGCCCTCCTATCCGCCGCCGCCCCCGCCAGGCACGGTCAACCCGCACGCAGGAGCTTCCTCCGCTCCTGTGCCGGCTGCGGTTCCGGAGGAAATGGTCGTGGTGGGCGGCATCAGCACCGTGTCCGCACCTGCAGGCGCCATCCCGGACGAGAGTAAAAAAAAAGCCGAACGGAAACAGTCGATTTACCTGCCTCCCTCTTTCATGGCGGCGACCCTGCTTTCCGGCCTGGACGCGCCGACGGCGGAATCGGCGCGGGGCAATCCGATTCCGGCGCTGTTGCGGATCAAGGATCTGGCAGTATTGCCGAACAGCGTCAAGGCGGATCTCAAGGGTTGCTTCGTTATCGCGGAGGGTCTTGGCAACCTCGCTGACGAACGGGCCCACATGCGGGCAGTGTCCCTGTCCTGCCTGACCCGGGAGGGACAGGCGGTAATCGACCACAAGGTCAAGGGGTTCCTGGTGGACCAGGACGGCAAGATCGGCCTGAAGGGCAGGGTGGTCAGCCGCATGGGCGCCGCCATCGCCCGATCAATGATCGCCGGGTTCTTCGGCGGCATGGGCGAGTATGTCGCCTCCCAGAACACCATCGTCAGCTCCAGCCCCCTTGGGACGACCCAGACCATCGACCCCGGAAGCGCGGTGCAGTACGGCGTCGGCAGCGGCCTGGCCGCCGCCTTCAAGGACACCCAGAAATTCTACCTGGAACTGGCCAAGCAGGCCCTGCCGGTCATCGAGGTCGGAGCGACCAAGGACATAACGCTGGTTATAGAAGAAGGGGTCACTCTCGAATTGCGCGACCCGACCAAGGAGGTCAACTGATGCGCTTGCGGACAATGCTTCTGCTGCTTCTGGTCCTGCCCATGGCCGGGTGCATGAATCCCTACGCGAGCAAGTTTGCCTGTCCCGATCCGGATAACGGCAAATGCGTGTCCATGGAGGACGCCTATACGGAATCCATGGCGTCCCGGCTCGACCCGGCCCGGCCACAGCGCCAGGCGGACAGCTCGGAGTACCAGGATGCCCTTTTGGGGAGAATCGCCGGCCTTCTGCGGGAGCCGGAAACGCCCGTGGTGGTGCCACCGAAGGTCATGCGGGTGCTGATGCTCCCTTACGAGGGGGAGGGAAATGAGCTGTTCATGCTGCGTTATGCCTATATCTTCACCGAGCCGCCTCGCTGGGTATTGAGCGATCCCCTCCAAAAAAGCCAACGGTAGGAGGTTTGACGTGGGCCTGCTTTCCTTGTTTTTCGGTGACGACGGAGGCCTTGCCAAGGCGCAGCTCAAGGCCGATACTCGCCGCAGCAAACTGTCGGATTATCTGCCGTATGTCGCCTGGGACCCGGATACGGGCGTGTATGTCAACAGCGACGATACGGTTGGCGTGCTCTGGGAATGTTCCCCCGCGCTGGTTTTTGCCGGCGAGAAGACCATCATGGCGCTGAACGGCTTTTTCAGGATCGGGTTCCCGCCCGGCACCATCGCACAGTTCATTCTGCACGGTGATTCGCATATTGATCCGATCCTGGATTGCTACCAGACGCTCAAGGTCCGGGATGATGCTTTGTTCAACAGGATCTCCGGCGCCTTGTCCGAGCATTTCCAGGCTGGGGCGGCGGGCCATTGGAGCGTTGGTCCGGTCCTCCGAAACTTCCGGGCCTTCGTGGCTGTCAAATGGCCCCAGAAAAGACGCGCCAACCTGGCCGACATCATCAGCATGGCGGAGGAATCCCTGGCCGGCGCCTCCCTGCATCCCCGCCTGGTGAAGCCCGGCAGCCTGCTGGAATGGCTGCGCCGGCTCCTGAACGATAAGCCAACCGGCGAGCTGAGCCACTATGACGAAACCGTGCCGATCAGCAAGCAGGCTCTGTTCGGGGAAACGGTCACCCGCAAGGCCTTCGATCATGTGCGGATCGGGCAAAAGGAGTGGCGCTGCCTGACGCCGAAGGGGTATCCGCCCGCCGTCAACCTGCTTCAGACCAACCAGCTTTTCGGTGGGGTCGAAGGGGGAACCTCGGACGCCGACCAGATTCCCGGCCCCTTTCTCTATTGTCTCAACATTCTGCTGGACGATCAGAAAACCCGGCTCCACGCCAAGTGCAACATGATCCTGATGCAGCAGGGCGTCGGTTCCTTCGCCCCGAGCCTGGCGCGGAAAAAAGAGGAATACCTGTGGGCGACGGGGGAACTCGACAAAGGCTCGCGGTTTTATAAAATCCTGCCGGTGATATGGGTCTACGACACCGCGGAAAAGTCCCGGCGGGCACTGGATCGCGCCCGGAGGCTGTGGGAGAGCCAGGGTTATCTGATGCAGGAGGACCGTGGCATCCTGCCGGTGCTGCTGATCTCGTCGTTGCCCTTCGGACTGTACGATGTCGGGAAAAATATCGAGCAGCTTGACCGCGACTATATCGTTCCCGCCGACACCCTTTCCTCGATCCTGCCGGTACAGGGGGATTTCAACGGCGTTGGCAGCCCGCAACTGCTCTTTGTCTCGCGCAAAGGGCAGGTTGCCGGCCTGGACCTGATGGCCAGGGGCGCCAACAACCATAATGCGTTCATTGCCGCCACCTCCGGTTCCGGCAAATCCTTTTTCCTCAATTACCTGGTCACCAACTATTTCGCCGCCGGGGCCAAGATCCGCATCATCGACATCGGCGGCAGCTACAAGAAGATGACCAAGATGTGCGGCGCCCGATACCTGGACTTCACCGACGCATCGAGTATCTGCATCAACCCGTTCTCGCGGGTCGTCGATGCCGAGCACGATATTCCGGTCATTGCCCCCATCATCGGCCAGATGGCCTACTCCTCGACGGGGACCGCGCCCACGGAAATCGAGATGACGCTGCTCAAAAACGCGGTGCGGTGGGCGTGGACGCAAGAAGGCACGGAGGCGGAGGTGGATACCGTTCACCGCTATCTGGCCGAATTCCGAAACCACGGGCGCGACGGGGAGATTCTGGAGGCGGCACGGAAGCTGGCCTTCAACATCGAGGATTTCACCCGCCGGGGGCCTTTTGGGCGCTTCTTCAACGGCCCTTCCACCTTCGACATCTCCAGCGATGAATTCGTGGTCCTGGAACTGGAGCACCTGGAGCCGAAGAAGGAACTGTTCCGGGTGGTAACCCTGCAGATCATCAATGCCGTCACCAAGGACCTGTATCTTTCCAACCGCAAAACGCCCCGGTTCATCATCTTCGATGAAGCCTGGAAGTTTCTCGGCAAGGCCGGACATCTGCGCGAGGTCATCGAGGAGGGCTACCGGAGGGCCAGAAAGTACAAGGGAAGTTTCTCAATCATCACCCAGTCGCCTCTGGACATCAAGCAGTTCGGCCCGGTGGGGGACGTCATCCAGGGCAACAGCGCCTTCAAGTTCTTCCTGGAATCCGGCGACTTCGAAAGGGCTGCGGCGGAAAAGATCATCACCTACGACGAGTTCGCGTTGCGGATGCTCAAGAGCGTCAAAAGCTGCAAGCCGCACTATTCGGAAATTTTCATGGATACCCCGTTCGGCTTCGGCGTAGGGCGCCTGATGGTCGATCCGTTCAGCTACTACGCCTTTACGTCAGACGGCGACGAAATAGCCGAAATCGAGGAACTGGTGCAGGGAGGGCTGTCCTATGCGGATGCGATCAAAGCGATGGTGGACAGGTATCGTCGCGGCTAGTTTTGCCCTGGCGCTGCAAACGGGCGTGGCGTGCGGGGATGAGGCGGAATCCATGGCGGAAGGACGAGGCAGCGGCCAAGCCGCCGGGCAGATGATACGAAGCAAGTTCGGCAGCAAGGACCTTCTGCGGCAGAACATCCTGAATCCGGCAACCTCTTCTGGAACCCCCCTGAGGACCCTGGACGATGACACGGCCTTTCCCGGGCAAATGCTGTTTCCCAGTTCGAAAAAGTTCCTCGAAGCCTTCATGCAGCCGGGTCCGACCGGGGATCTGGCGACGGTGATTATCGGGGCGGATCTGGATTTCGACGGGACGACCGATTATTCCTACCAGGTTCCCTTTCCCGTCTCCGGCGTGTGTGGAAACGGCGTCATATCCTGCACACCCGGAACCTGGAGCGATTGCCGGCGATACATCTGGCAGGCGGACCCGGAGGGCCGAATCTGCCTGCAGGAGGACTTTTATAACCGAACCGGTGGCTGTTACTGCATCAACAGCGATTGCGGCAGCAATCTGGTCTGGAGCAATGCGAAGGTCGTGCTTCAGGATCTTGGCGGCGGGATTGTCGGCACGATGCAACAGGCCAATCCTGGCTTTACCGTTTCCGACGTGAACGTTGAAGATACGACCATCGCCTATTACGGACAGGACACCACCCGAACCACCGGCCCTGACGGAACCCCTTCCGCCGCGTCGCCTGTTCCGCCGGCGCAGGCGGCCTACCTGTCGGCTCCCCTGGAAATCCGGGATGCGGCCCAAAACACGGTCGCCGCCCAGAGCGGGGACGCGAAGAGCCTTTACAGCCTGGTCAGCCGGATGGGCACGGGCCAGCAGCGGAATCAGTGCGAAATCCACAAGCAGGTCGTTATCGAGGAAAAAACCATCCATGACGTTATCACGCCACTGGGCGGAACAGGGTCCGTCCAGTACTGCGGCCCGGGCTGCATCGACGTGGTCCTGGGAAGGATAGGGGACAACTACTGGTCAGGCAACTGCACCATTTTCGAAAGGGATTTTCGTTTTTACATCCATTTTCCGGAACTGATTAAGTCGGCAACCATCATACGGGCCAAATGGGATGACTACATGCAGGTCTGGATCGGCGGCGAGAAAGCGTGGAGTGGCCCCAACGACAACTTCCCGCCAGAAACCGGAGGAGCCTGCGAATTGAATACAAACTGGAACCGGAATCCCAACAAGGATGTGACCGGCTATTTCCAGAAGCATGGCGAGGTGCAAGCCAAAATAAGGGTTTCCGTTACCGACAAGGGGGAAGGCTTTGCGTTCATCCGGGTTCAGCTCAAGGACAACTTGTGCGTCTCATCGATAACCATTCTGGACGGCTGCGACGCGCTCGCTTCCCGCTCCGATTGCACCCTCCAGGAAGAGAAGGTTGACGGCGTTTATTCCTACCGCAATGCCAACCCGACCAGCCTTGCGCCACTACCCTCCATGAGGAGCATCCATCAGGGCAACTGTTCCGAAGATCTCCTCCAGGACTGGTGGGGAAAACAGCGCGTCTACCTTTGCGACGCCCCCGCTTATGACTTTTCCGACGCCAAAACCAGATTCGGCCAGGTTGTCGGCAGCCTGCACGAGGACGGAACCTCAGCCTGCTACCAGGATGCCCTGAAAGTCCCCGGTGGATGGGCATCGACCTCGGAATCGTTTGATCGAATGTCCCTCCCTGTCCACGATGAATGCGAGAAGGCGTGCAAGACGCGAAAGCCCCGGCTGGACTCACAGGTGGTTCTGGCGGGACATTCCGAGCAGTTCCAGACCGACACGGCCAGCTATGACATCGTTTATCACACCTGTGTCGATGGCCGGTGCCCGGTGGAGCCCGGCGAGGAGATACTGAAGGACTGCCAATGCCTCAACGAGTTTGCCGAGGCGGCGTCCATCATCCAGATGCTCAGACTGGCCGGACAGGACACGATCTGCTCGGACGGGATTCCCAAGACGCCGTAGGAGCCCGGTAATGAGAAGCGAAATGCGAAGCAAGGCCATCGCTCTTTTCACCCTTGGCGTTTACCTGCTGACAGGTTCGGGCCACGCCCTGGCCGATTATGCCTGCGGCCAGGATCTGGACGGCGACGGGTTTGCCGACGGACAAGGGGAAACCGCCCTTTGCCTCGGGACGGGCGGCGGCTGGTTCTGCCCGGTAGGCGCGGTTGCTTGCAGCCACACCCAATCCGCGCCGGTTTGCCCTCCGGGTGGCACATTCAGCCCTGATCTTGACGTGTGCCTGGCGGACGCCACCCCTTCCTGTCCCGCCGGCTACACCTATCAACCTTTAGAGGACAGGTGCGCAGCAGATTTTTCCTGCCCGCAGGGAACGACCTACGATCCGGAGGGTGACCTGTGCCTGGGGGAGGAGACCTGTCCTCTGGGGGCACAGTACCCCTGTGTCGGTGCGCCGGGAGCGTCCCGATGCTCGCCCAATGTCTGCATCGATTTGTCCGAGCCCGGCAACGAGCTAATGGAGTTGCCTGAGGAAGACGCCATGTATCAGAACGACGGCGAATTCGACGAGGACGGCAACTGCCTCGGGCAGCTTTATATTTTTTCCGGAAAGGCGACCCGCTGCCGGCCGCCTGGGGTAACGGTCGGCTATCTCAACGATTGCTGTGACAACGATGCCCAGGCTTTAAGTGACCCGACAACCGGCAGCCGTGTCACCACCATGGTGAACGCCGCCAAGCGAAGCTACGAGGTCGCCAAGGTAGCGTACTACTCCTACCAGATTGCCTCGGGAGCCATGACGGCCGTGCAGGGAGCGGGCGGTGCCGTTGCCATCGTGAATACCGCAACAGGAGCAACAGTCGCCACCTTCGGATCGGGCTCGGCCATTGGCGCGGGGGTTGTGGCCGCCGAAGGAGCGGTCGCGGGAGGGGCCACCGCCAGCGGCGCCGTCAGCGCCGGGCTTCAAAGTTATGCCGGCGCTCTGATCAACCCGGGCACCATCGCGGTATCCGTGGCGGTGATGGTGGCTATGAAGGTGCTGTTCGGCGGTGGCTGCGACCAGAGAGATGTCGAAACCGCCCTGCTCAACGATTCGGACTACTGCGTTTACCTCGGGTCGGTCTGCGAAAAAAGATGGGCGATGGTGGGTTGCGTCCAGAGATCCAGAAGGTTCTGCTGCTTCAACAGCAGAATGGCGCGGATTATCCATGAGCAGGGACGCCCGCAACTCAAGGCCTTCGGACCCGATGGCGGGTGGGGCGACAAGAAGAACCCCAACTGCCGGGGGTTTACGCCCGAAGAATTCCAGCAGCTCGACTTCGCAAAAATTGATCTGTCCGAATACTTTGGAGACATCACCAGGGATATGTCGCAAAAGATCCAGGGCACACAGGACCGGATTCAACAGGGCATCCAGCGACACTACGAGCAGGTCAGATAATGGCGATGACGATATTGCGATGCATGCCGGCTCTGGCTCTCTGCCTGTTTTTCTCCGGGACGGTTCACGCGAAAACCCTCGGCGTTGTCGGCAAGGTTTATCCGATTGCCGAAAGGGATGCGCTGGAGGAGATCGAGGAGCGGGCCGGACAAGTCGATTGGCAGTCCGCTCTGAACGAGCAACGCCCGGAGAATTTCAGGCCGCCGAATCTGGTCCCTCTGCCCAGGGCCGCCCGGGAACGATTCTTTCTGGTGGACATGACCTACACCCTCGACTTCAACATTCCGGACGGCCAAGGAGGCATCCTCTATCCAAGGGGGTTCCGGTTTAACCCTCTGGATTACGTGCCGTTCAATCAAACACTGGTGGTGATCGACGGCGAGGACCCGGAGCAGGTGGACTGGCTCAAGGCTTCCCCATGGGTCGGCCAGCCGGACACGTTGATTCTTTTGAGTGGTGGCGCGTTCTCCGAGATCGGTCAGAAATTGGGGCGGGCGGTATTTTATGCGGTCCGGGGGCTTGTCGAACGATTTCAACTGAAAGCGGTGCCGTGCGTGATTCGCCGTCAGGGCCGTATGATGGAGGTGCGGGAAATTGAGATTCCGGTCAAGTAGATATCTGGTTCAGGGCCTGGCGCTGCTGGCGTGTCTCGGCCTGCCCTGGACAAGCGTGGCGAAATGCACAGGGCGTCCAATCAACCCGGTTACGGACATATGCTGGCAGTGCATTTTTCCGGTCCAGATGGGCGGTAGGCTGACAATGGGGAACTTTCAGGGGGATGAACCGCCGGAGGATATGTCTCCGCCGGTCTGTGCCTGTCTCAACGGAGGAAGCCTGACCATCGGGGTGACGGTAAGTTTTTACGAGCCGGCCCGAATGATCGAGACGGTAAGCGACGCCTACTGTTTCCCTTCGCTGGGAGCATCGATCAGCAATCCGCAGCCGGGCCTGCTCAGCGGTTCCACCGATGGCATGGATTTGACGGGCGGCACCCAGACGTTTCAGCAGGCACATTACTACATCCTGCCGGTATTCAGCATGATGGATCTGTTTTTTGATTTGCCCTGCCTGGAGCAGGAGGGGTTCGACCTGGCCTACATGACCGAAATCGATCCTCTGTGGAGTAACGATTCCCTGGCGTTCCTGATCAATCCCGAAGCCCTGTTGTTCGCCAATCCGGCCTCGCAGCTTTCCTGCATACCGGACAGCACGGCGGCGGCGCTGGGCTATCCGCTTGATTCGCTGTTCTGGTGCATGGGGAGCTGGGGCAGCGCTTATCCTTTGACCGGGACGATCGCGGACCGCAATCCGATCACGGCCAACGCGGGACTGGCGGCGCGGATGCTGTTCAAGCTGGGCCGGGAAATGCTGCTGTGGGATACCGGCAGCAACGCCTGCGGGGCGGTCATGTCCCCCATCTGGCGCAAGAGCCACTACCGCCTGCAGATTGCCAGGCCGGTGCGGGGCAGCGACTGTGTGCCCATCGGACGCAGTGACCTGCTGTGGGGCTCTGGCAAGAATCCCCCGGGTGGGGCGGGGGCGAATTCGGAAAGCAATTTCCTGTGGGTGCTGACGCGGAAAAACAAGTGCTGCGTGGGCTATTCGCCATGACAGGGGACAAAGCCATGTGGCTTTCACGCATAGCTGTTGCGAGCCTTGCGGCACTGCTGCCGCTGTCCTTTGCGGTTGCAGGCGGGGATTCTATCGAGGCCCGCGCCGGGGAACTGATGCAACAGGCAAAACAGATGGAAGTGCGAATGCCGAAATTCGATCCGGAAGGGAAAGATGCCGCCAGGGATTTGATGCGGCAATACCAGTCCCCGGAGTTCCAAAGAGAGCTTCAGAAAGAGCGCCTAAGGCTTGCAGAAACCTTTTTCGGGCAGAAGACAGCCGAGGATATTCACAAAGAATCGAAACCGGATCAAGGCGGCGTTCTGCCCCCCGGTGGACGGATTTACATCTTTGTTTCCTCCTCCATGCCCTTGAATGCGCTACGCAACTATGCCGCCGACATGGAGCGGTTGGGCGACCAGGTCGTTGTGATGGTGCTGCGCGGGTTTGTCGGCGGGGCCAAGAGAATCGGGCCAACGGCCAGACTGGCCGGGGAGGTCCTGAAGACCCGACCGGCTTGCGATTTGGCGAGCGGTGGCTGTTCCCTGCGGAATCTTTCGTTCATCGTCGACCCGATACTGTTCCGGAAATTCGGCATTTCACAGGTTCCGGCTGTGGTGTTCGCGCCCGCCACCAACGAGGCTGAAGCCATGATCGCTTACGGCGATGCCAGCCTTGGGTACATCCTGGAGTTGTTCGCGCGGGAAGGGGCCGGCAAGAAACTGGCCGGGGTCGCGGAAAGGCTCAGGGGCCGGTCTTCCCCCTGGCCCGATTAGCAAGGGAGAAAGAGGTGGAAAAACACTTCTTCTCTGGAAATCGCAAAATTCGAATCTGGAAATCGCTGAACATAATAAAGAGTAGTTCTTATCTCTGGAAAATGGAGAGGAGTTCTTCGTGAGCGAGTCGCCCCGCCAATCACCCGGAAACGCTTCCTCCCCCGGGCTGGACCTAAGCCTGCCACTCCCCCCTCCAAGGGCAGGTCGGGGACCGGTCCGGCTATTTTTTCTGATCGCCCTGGTTTCTCTTTCTGTCTCCATCGGCTCTGTCTGGGCCTATGACCGCTACTTCGCCCAAAAGGTCATTGCGGTGGACATCCAGGGCTTTCTCGATATCCAAAAGCAGGAGTTCCTTCGCGGCGCCATCGACGAGAGGGAACTGGAGCGCCGCATGGATCGCCTGGAGAAAGTCGTGGACGCCATCCCTTCCCGGTATGCGGTGCTCATGGGGGACGTAGTGATTCGCCATGTTGAGGTGATCAAGCCTTGATCGGGTTTCCGGCAAAAAAGCGTCTGGCTTTTCTTCTGGCGTTGCTGCTTGCTTCGGGGGCGGGCCTGGCCCTCCGGCGTGTCAGCATCACCCTGACGCCCTCGGTAAAACACCGGATATGGTGGTTGTCGGACGATCTGGCTCAGGTTCAGCGTGGACGGTATGTGCTGTTCCGGCTTCCAGGGGATAAGGCCAAAGGCGTGCGGGTCTCCGAAGCGGTTCGACAGGGAGAAGACATACGGGCCATCAAGCGGATCGGCTGCGATGAGGGGCAAGTGCTGCGTCGGCGGGGCAGGGTTTTTTACTGCGGTCGGGAGTTTCTGGGGATCGCCAAGGAGAAATCATTGTCAGGCGAGCTATTGACACCGGCCGATATTTCCGGACGGATTCCGGCGGGGAGCGCCTTTTTGATTGGCGACAATCCGGACAGCTTCGACTCGCGTTATTTTGGCCTGGTTTCAAAAGATCAATTCCTGGCCTGGGCAAGGCCCATCTTCTAGGAGCGTTCGCATGTCCTGGCTCGACACGTTCAATCCATTGACCCATGTGGAAAACGCAGAGTACGCCAACTTCTGGCAAACGCTTTTCGCCACCATCTTTCTCGGCTTCTGGAGCCGGGCCTTCGCCGTTGCCTTTCTGGCTCTGTCGTTTTGGTATGGCATTCGCCGTCGCAATTTCATCGTCGGCTTCTGGACGTTCCTTATCGCCGGATTCATTGCTTATGGCGCGGCATTGTTCCGGTTTTTCGGGCTTCTGGCCCGGTAGGAGGTTGTTGTGAGCAGAGGTGCAAGCCCCGACATCATGCCCATGCCGCCCGGCCAGGAGATCCATCCGAAAGGGTTTTTGGAGGCGATTTCATTCATCGAGCAGAATTTCGCCAATGAACTGGGAGGCGCGGTTATCCGCGATACCTTCCTGACGACGAAGCAGCGTATCGAGTTTTTCGAGGTCGGTTTTCGCAGTTCCTTTCTCTCGGGTCTGATCGCGGCGCTTTTGACCCCTGTCGCAATCGGCGTCGTGGAACGCTACATCCCCGTATTTGGCTCCACCGATCCCGACACTTTTGACCTGGTTTTCGCCTTTCTGCTGGCTGTGGGGTATTCGCTCGGGTTCGGCATCTTTCTGGCCTACGCCGCCACCAAGTTCATCGGCAACTACACCAAGGCGATGATTCGCAACCTGCTGGGCGGTGTGGTGGCCGGCGCGATCCTGAAAGCGATTCTGGCCTTCATTGCCTTTCATTTCCTTTATTTCGCGGTGCTGTCGGACGCACATATGCAGTGGGCGACAAAGGCGCTGTACAGGCTCCACGTCCCCCAGTCCGCGGTTCTGGCCATTTATCACTGGGTCTATGGCTTCAAGCCGGTCTTGCTGACCTCGGCCTGGCTGGTTTTGGGCGTGACCGCCGTGTTCATCGCCATCCCAACCGTTGCCCTGCTCCTGGCGACCCGCCGCAACCGCAAGCTAATTGAAGCGGGTGTGGTACATGTCGATTGATCCGCCTGAGGGGAAAGAGGCCTCCACAACAGCGATCATAGGCGAAGCAAAACATTCGCACCATGCCGACCAATGGAGTTGCATCAATGCCTAAATCCCTTGTACCCCTTTTCGGCACCTTGTGCGCCATCCTGGCGGCGCCCGCCCAGGGTTTTTCCCTGGACGCTGAATTCCACACCTACAACGGCTTCGATCCGGTGGTCAGCGGTTTTCAGCGGCTGGCGCTGATTTTCAGCGATGGTGGTTACAAGGGCCTGTTTTTCTCGGTTGTCATAATGGCCCTGATTCTGGGTGGACTGGCCATAACCGTTCGGGCCGCCACCGGAGCCCGGGCCAATCCCATTACCTGGATGGTGCCCATCATGGTTGGGGTGATCCTTTACCTGAGTCTGGTCATCCCGACGGGAACCGTTCATATCTACGACCCCACCACCAACCGCTATCAGGCCGTGGCGGGCATTCCGGATGGCATCGTGGCCGTAGCCGGCATACTGAACCTGGTGGAGCGGGGCATGACGGAGATCATCGCAACCTCTGGCGATCCCCGAAGCTACATCAACCAGGCTGGTGGCAGCGGTTTTCTCGGACTGTTTCAGGCAACCACCAAGGTTCTCACTTCCGATGACACCCTGATCGACAGCTCGATCAACAAGTACCTGGAAGACTGCGTGGCGTTTGAGATCAACCGGCCGGGGGCCACCCTGACCGTGGATGAACTGCGCCGCACTGCCACGGATTTTTCCTCTTCTTTTGCAAAGGCCGATTCTCCCGCCATCTATACGGTGTATTACGACCTGGCCATGCCGCAGGGCCAGACCATGACCTGCCAGGAGGCATGGGGCAACATAAACACCTATCTCGCGTCGCCGGCCCACCTGGAGGAAAACCTGAAGGGGATTTGTTCCCAGCTTGGCTATGACTCCGGCGACACCGCAAGCTACCAAAAGTGCAAATCGGATCTTCAGGCCACCTTGCAGGATCTTGGAGTCAGCGGCATGACCACGGACGATTTCATGCGCCAGGCGTATCTCTCGCAGCGACTCCACGATGTGTTCCGTTCGGGCGATACCGCCGCTGTTGCCAACTACAAATTCCTGACTGGGGCGAGCGGCAGCATGAAGGCGGCCAACGAATGGCTGCCGGTCATGAAAGGGGTGCTGACGGCGATTGCTCTCGGCCTGGTCCCGTTTCTGGCGTTGTTCATTCCGACACCCCTGTTCGGGAAGGCGTTGAGTGTCATGCTCGGGTTCTTTATCTGGCTGGCATCCTGGGGGATTACGGACGCTTTGCTGCATCAGTTTCTGATGGACTATGGCACCAAGGTGCTTGAAGGCCTGCCGGCGAAGGGCAGCGGCTTGGGCATGGACGCTTTTTATTTCGTGCCGGGAGAGATGGTCAAGGTTCTGGGCATGTTCGGCACGGTGAGAATGTCGGGCCTGATGCTGGCCACCGTCATGACAGGCATTCTGGTCAAATTCGGAGGCCATGCCCTGGCGACGCTGGCGGGAAATTTGACCGGGCAGATCAAGGCAGCCGGGCAAATGGCCGCCAATATGACGGAGGACCCTTCCGGTCGGGCTTCCGCCCTTAAATCCAACGCCTGGTCCATGCCAACGGAAACCATTGCCAACCATCCGCGTTACGGATTTGGCCCGATGATGGATGAAGGCATGGTCAATCAGGTTCGCGGGGTCGAAGGCGCTGCCGCCGTGCGCCGCAACATCGGAAACCTGCAACAGGCTGGGCAGATGCCGACGGGCATGAGCGACATGAGCAGCCTGGGTCATTACATGCGGCGCTCGCAGATGGGAGGCGCCATCCAGACCGAACAAGGCACGTTGAGTTTTGGCGGCACGGAAGGCGGGCTTGTGACATCCGCGCTGCGCGGCGGGCATACTACCGCGACCACCCTTGGTGCCGGCTGGAAACTGGACGCGAACGCTGAAAAGGATGCATCGGGGAATGTTCTGGCGGAAAACCGGAGTCTTTCCAGTGAAGCGGTTGGAAAGATACATCATCTGATCGAACAGGGCGGCCAGGAGCGCTGGCGTGTCGAGGCTGCGGGCATGGGCGCCAGGTTTGGAAAGGCCTACCAGGAGCTGGCCATCGAGAAAGGGGCGCATACGCTATCGGCTGGCAAAAACTGGAATCAGCACTGGCAGGCACTGGAAGAAAGCAGAACCAACAGCGGGGAAGCCCGCTCCTACCAGGAGGAACTGAGCAACTCCATCAAGGATTCCGTCACGCAACGGGTGGCAAACGGTTCGGCCTTCGACCAGGTGTCAAAGCAGACCAGAGACCGTCTTTTTAAAGCGGGAGCAAGCATTGGACTCAACGCGGGTGCCCTTTTGAAAAGCCTTACCCTGGGTATGCTGGAGATTAAAGCCGGGGTAAGTGGAGAGTACCAGATGCGAAATTCCAAGGGGCAAACGGCCACGTTCAAGGCCAGCGAAGAGGAAATATCTGCTCTTGAAAATACGGCAGCAAGCATCCGCAAGGAGGCTCTGGTGAAAACCATGAATACCTCGGCTGGCCGCGCTTATGCCGCGTCCACGGCCGCCCAGGCCAACGCCGCCGAGGGGTGGAGCCATCTGCGCGAGGCTGCGACCCGGGACACGACCTCTGCCGATCAAAACATGGAACTGATGACGGCCTATGCGATAGACCGGGCGCAGAGCCAGTATGGCATTGTCAGCGAGCAAGCCATAATGGCGGTACTGGATGACATGGCCGCAGCAAGGGGCGGTAGTGGCCAAGAACAGAATGCGCTCAATAAGGATATTCAGGGCTGGCTGGCCGAGCGGTACAAGCTTCTCGACACGGAAAAAGACGGTAACTGGGTTCTGCGGGACCAGGCCGCGATTCACAACCGGGTGGGCCAGCAGTTGGGACAAAGAAGGGACTTGGGAGAGGGTGCTGCCGAGCGGGCCAGAGAGGCCGTCGCGGAAATTTCCTTTGCCGATCCCCGACCGGGGAACCTTAATGCTCCCACCGATTCCGTGGCAAAGAAAAGGGAAGCTCGACGGAAGGCGCTGGAATCCTTGACTGATCCGAAGGGTTCCGAGACGAACTCAAATCCGGACAAGCCAAAACCTGGATTTTCGCTGCGCCCTGAAGCCTATGATCCGGCAAAATCTGGATCTTCGCTGCGGCAGGTTCGTGATAATTCGCTTCAGTCACTGAAGCAGACTCAAATAAAAAAGAAGCCTAATTTGAGCAATCTGGATATGGAAGCCTTTTCCAAGCTGGAGGAGAAATTGAAGGAGTTGGATAAATATTGATTCAAGGAATTGGATTCATACGGATGGCACATTGGCGATCTTGTTCATTTTTTGTTCATTTTTTTTTTACCGGGTCGGTTTCATGTTTCCTCAAGTCTTTCCTTAACAAGACTACCTCTTCCCGTAGCAGACGAACCTGCTCTATAAGCACGGGTAGGCCAACTTCTATGGTGCCAAGGCCACTACGGACGCCATGGGCCCGCGCCAAACCAACATCCAGCAGCGAGCCCGGGAAAGGTTTGTCCTGGGTGTTTTCTTTTTCCTGCTTTTCCTCGCTTTGCGTTTGCTGGGATTGGTTCTTTCGACCATTCAGAAAATCCCACTCTTGGTTCTTCGCCCTTTTTCTGGATGCCGTCAGAATTCCCGCGTTGATCAGCAATATGACCGCAGTGCCTCCAAAAAAGATGAGGAAAATCGGTAAAAATTCCATTTCAAAATCCTTATTTTTGTTGGTAGAAAAACCAATTTTTAACCTTTTCCAGTTTTGATCGGGAACACGGGAACGTAGTAAAAGAGGGGTGGCTTAAAAAGCCAAAGGGGAAGGATGGGACTAAAATAATCTCCCGATTATTGCGGAAGCCAGTCCAACATCTCTTAGATAAAGTGAGAAGCAATTTGAGACAAAATACAAGACATCCTAATCTGTATGAAATAGATTGGGCCATTTGGTGTTCATGAAATCGTGAGAAATCAGAAAATCGAGTTAGACGTTTTCCGCGTCTGAATTTTCGTTCGCAAAGCAATAAAACAGCTAATTCCCTTCCGATTTTAAATATAGGAACTCCGGTCTGGATTTGCGCTTCACGTCGGGAATCCGGTTGAGTTTGCCGATGCGGTGGAGAAAATCACTCGTTTTGCTCAGGCTCCTGAAAACCTGCTCGTCCAGACGGACCCGCCACTCCATTTTACGGAACATGGCGGATTCAAGCGATGCCGGAGCGCCGGTGACCAAGGATGTCTCGACAGCGGCTGCGTCCGGGTCGGCGTTGATCCAGTCGACAGCCCGGCGGGTGCCTTCGACAATGGCCCGAATGGCTTCGGGATGAGCGTCCGCGAATTCCCGGGAAGCGACGATAAGTGACGGATAGTCGTTGCCCAGACCGGACAGACAGGCCAGTTCGCGGGACCCGGGGACCTTGCCCTGGGAAAGAGTCGGAGTCGGTTCGGAGGCGGCCAGAGCGTCGATGGAACCGCTGACCAAGCCCTCGATGAGGTCCTTTTGCGGCATATTGACCAGTTGGACCGCTATTGGGTCGATGCCGTGGTGTTCCAGATAGAGATATACCGCGCCGTGGGTGCTGGATCCGAACTGTACGCCGAGGCGCTTGCCAACCAGATCGGCCGGTTTGGAGATGCCAGATCGGCCGCCGACAATGATGGAGTGCATCTTCTCCCCGCCGCCATAGGCGGCCACCAGCACACAGTCGCGGGCGCTGGCCAGAGCGATGAGGGCGGGCACGTCCCCCATCACCGCCACATCGGCGCTGCCACTCACCAGGGCTTCGGCGCTGGCAATACCGGCGCTCATCCCCAGCTTTATATCCTGAATCGTAACGCCTTCTGCAGCGAACCAGCCCTTGCGGGAAGCGAGAAACTGGGGCGCGTAATAACCCTTGGAGGTGTAGGCGAGTCGGCAGACGACGGCATCGCTTGCGACTTCAGAAGAACGCTCGCAGCAGATCAGCACTGGGAGGACAAAAACGAGGAGGGCGCAAAGGACGGAAGCGGTTACTTTCCATTTCATGTCATCTCCTGGGTGGTTCAGATTTGAGCACAGACACAGGGTTCGCCGTCCGATTCATCCAATCGGCCGCCGAGACGGGCATCCAGGCGTTCTACATAGTCGATGAGCCGTGGATCGCGGCGATGGCGTGGACGAGGCAGGACGATGGATTCGACGGCGCACAATCCCACTGGCGGACGCTCCAAAACAATCACTCGGTCGGCCAGGTAAACGGCCTCAGCCAGAGTATGGGTAACAAACACCACTGTCCAGCCGAACTCTTGCCACAGAGCCGACAACTCGTCCTGCAGGCGGGCGCGGGCGACGGCATCTAGGGCGGCGAAAGGCTCGTCCAGCAGGAGAATCGCGGGCCTCAGGACCAGAGCGCGGGCCAGCGCCACTCGTTGCCGCATGCCTCCGGACAGGGCCGCCGGATAGGCGTTCACAAAATCGCCAAGGCCGACCCGAACCAAGGCCTCCCGGGCATGCCTTTCTGCCTCCCGCCGCGGAACTCCCTGACGCCGCAGGCCGTAGGCGACATTGCCAAGGGCGGTGTACCAGGGAAAGACCGCATGATCCTGAAAGACCACCACCCGTTCGGGTCCCGGGCCCCGCACCAACCGCCCGTTGGCCAGGATCGTACCGGAGGTTGGACGGGTAAAACCGGCTAGCAGGTCGATCAGGGTCGACTTGCCGCAGCCGCTGGGGCCGACGACCGCCACGAACTCTCCCCTGCGGATCTCCAGGTCGAGGCCGTCGAGGGCAACCACCTTATCCTGGTGTCCCTGTCCGGGAAAAACCTTGCCCACCCCATTGAGAACCAGGGCCGATTCAGTGCTCATGGCTGAGCCCCCATCTCCGCACCGTCCTTCGCTCCAGCGGCGCGATCACAAGGCGTTCGAGAGACAGCCCCAAAATAGCGATGATCGCGATGCAGACGAAGGCCGAGACGTAGTCCAGGGTCCAGCGGGACTGGAGGATGGCATAGCCCAGACCGTCCCCCGTGCCGACGATCATCTCCGCCGCCACCAGGACCCGCCAAGCGGCCCCGAGGGCAATGCGCAGACCGCTCAAAAGATGCGGCAGGGCTCCGGGCAGAAAGACCGTGCCGAACAGTGAAAGGGGGCCGGCACCGCACATTTGTCCGGCGCGGATGTAGCGAACGTCGACGCTCTGCACTCCCATCACCCCGGCGATGGCTACTGCCGGGAAGGTGGTAAGAGCGATCATGGCCACGGTGGCGGTCTGATTCAGTCCGAACAGCAGGATGGCCACGGGAATCCAGGCCAGCCCCGGAATGACCTGCAATACCTCGACGGTGGGCATGGTCACCAGGCGCACCGGGCGCCACCAGCCGGCGACCAACGCGTAGATCAGCCCGGCAACCAAGCCGATGCCGAAGCCTTCGCTCCACCGGGTCAGACTCACCTGCAGATGGTGATAGATGCTGTGTTCAAGAAATGCTTCCCCCATCAGCAGATTGCGCAAAACCAGCATACATTCGATGGGCGTGGGAAAAGGCACGCCGCGGGTTTTCGTCACTACCAAGGCGACGACCTGCCAGAGGCCCATGCCGAACAAAAAAGCGGAGACGCCCCAGGCCAGGCGAGCGAGGTTTCTGCCGCCGGGCCGGAAAACTGTGGCAAGAACTTGGGGGGAAAACATTATGGCGAGCCGCCGGGGTCAACGGAATTCGCAGAAGCGCCACCCTCGAACTGGCAGCCATCCGACTTGAGAAGGGCCAACAACCCATCGATCTGGACACGATAGCCCAGCAGCGTCTCCTGCCAACGGCGAAGGCACTCTCTGCCATCCTTGGTCAGGGTATAACGTCGCTTCGCAGGACGATTGTCGCCCAATTCCCAAATGGCCGTCACCAATCCCTCCCGCTCCATGGACTTAAGCAGCTTATAGATGCCGCTGGTATCAGGGGGTAAATCGGCATAGATATCCAAACCGTTTAATTGCTGCACCAGATCATAGCCGTGGGTCTCCCCGCGAACGAGCAGGGCTAGTACCGCTGGACGCAACAGGCGGGCAAGACTTTTTCCTGAACAAGCACATTGGCTCAATTCCATTATTGGACCTCCTCCCTTATTACTTGCCTTATATAGCGAACAACTACCGCTGTCAAGCTGAGGTTTGCGTTCGCCAAGGGCAGCCTTCCGAAAAGTTGCCTTCGAAAAATTGGGTAGCTATAGAGGATTAGTATCCGAAATTCTCTCAATTCCTGGCCTACTAGAAAAGCCCCCGCCTTACGGGAGCTTTTTTGGTTTGAGAATAGGTGGATGGTGGTCATCGGGCTTGGTCAGGACCTCCCAGGATCCTCGATAATGATTCGCAACCGCTTTCCAAGGGCAGCGGTGGCCTGTTCCAGGGTTTTGAGCGTGACGGCTGTGTTCTGCGGATCAAGCAGTCGGTTAACCGCGGCCCTGGAGGTATGCATTTTGGCTGCCATTTCGGTTTTGGTAAGGCTCTGGTTCTCCATCTCCTGGTGGATCTGGTAGGCCAAAACCCGCTTAGCCGCCGTCGCCTCGACCTCGCCCAGGATCCCTTCCTCGGCCAGGAAGTCATCAAAATCGCTGCCAATATTTTTATGAGTTGCCATCGAATTCAGCCTTTCTTTTGCGCGCCAGTTTCATGTCGTCGGCCGGCGTCCGCTGGGTTTTCTTTATGAAGCCGTGAAGGAGGATGATCTGCAGGCCGTGGGTGCAAAAAAGAACACGAGCGATGCGGTTCCCCAGCCTGGAGCGAACCTCAAAAAGCCCCTCTCCCAAAGGCCGAACTAAAGGCATGCCGAGAGGCCAGCCCCACTGCACCGTTTTAATGTCCTCACCAATGATCTTCCGCTCCTCCTGCGGCAATTCCTTCAGCCACTCGCGGACGGGTTCTCTCCCGCTGTCCTGCCGGAAAAACTTTACTTGTAGTGGCGTCGGAGTTTCCATGTCGGCCATATTGTATCAAACTTGGTACATCAGGCAAGAAAAAACAACAAGGAAGGAGGAGGTCATGGGAATGAGGATCGGATATGCACGGGTAAGTTCTGCCGGGCAAAAACTGGATGTTCAATTGGACCGTTTGGCCGACTGCGATCGTATCTTCCATGAAAAGGCATCTGGAGCAACCGCGAGGGATCGGTCAGAGTTGCAAAAGGCCCTGGATTTTGTCCGTGACGAGGATGTTTTCGTGGTCACCAAGCTTGACCGCCTGGCAAGGTCGGTCATTGACCTTGCTGGGATTGTCCAAAGGCTTCAAGAAAAAAATGTCGATCTGGTGGTGTTGGACCAAGGGATCGATACCACGACCCTGTACGGCCGGTTACAGTTCAATATTCTGGCTGCAATTGGAGAGTTCGAGCGGGAATTGATCAAAGAACGATCGATGGAAGGCCGCCAAAAAGCGATGGCTCGAGGGGTTAAGTTTGGCGCCAAGCCGAAACTGACCCGAAAGGAAATTGTCGATCTCATCAGGGATTTTGAAGCCCTTGGTTGCAGCAAAACGGAAATAGCCGAGCATTACGGTATCAGCCGGTCATCGGTCTATCGCTTGTATGCTGAAAACCGGCAACAGTGTGTCTGAAAAATAGCCTATTACAGGAAAAGCCCTCGAATCCGGCGACAGAGGGCTTTTCCTGTATGACAGGGAGTGAAACATGGGACATCAATCTCCGCATCAGACATTGTAAAAGATCGAAATGAAAGTAGAAAATTAACAACCTATAGTCACCAGATTTTGAACACTCCTAATTTCATGCACAATTATTTGCCAAAACCTAGGGCAATCCAATGCGCGATAAGTAACTAGCAAACCTTTGGGATATGTCTTCTCGATATAAGTCCCCAACCTGACAAACAAAATTTTTCATCTTATGATTTTTTAAATGGGCGACATTAGCTGAAAAATAATGTTTGAAATCGATAACAGAAGGGGGAATGGATAATTTGGGGGGAAACTCTAGATAATGAAATCTAGGCGTTCATTTTTTCTTAAGGTGTTCCCAGGTGTTTTGTTTCTGCTAATTGGACTCATAGTCATTCCAAGATCAGACAAATGCTCCCCAGTATAAACATGTTCAACATTATATATAGGAGCCATAATCACAGACATTAACCACTTATCTTCATTTTTAGTACAACAGGAAACCCCCCGGCTTTGCCGGGGGACCTCAGAAGTTTGACAGTTCCGGGAGTAAATGAAAGCCTCCCGTCTGTGAACCGCTCAAAGTTCTCAGAGAAGGAGGCTTTCGATGAAA